>Ga0316189_10006424_pt1 | contig 11195 bp, 8 predicted proteins | sample LowCovwburrow_MG_FD_204930 | JGI IMG/M metagenome (GOLD analysis project Ga0316189, IMG submission 204930) | Coastal sediment microbial communities from Maine, United States - Lowes Cove worm burrow | ecosystem: Environmental > Aquatic > Marine > Coastal > Sediment | place: USA: Maine... | reverse complement strand
TACGAAGAAGTACGATTGTTTTGGGAAGCGCATCAAAACCCTACCGAACCTCTATTTAAAATCTTTTATGGTAATTTTTTAAAAGCCAATAGCCAAGATAAAGGCATAGAAAGTTACAGTTATGTAGTGGCTTTATTGGTTAATTATTTCGAAAACGAAGCATTATAATGAAGTGTTAAAAAAATTTTAATACACAATAACTCCCTTCTTAATTTATATCTTTAGAAAGATAATTATTTAACTAACCAAAAAATGATAAAAAAACAGTTTTTAATCTTCATGTTTTTGTGTAGCTTATCCTTTTATGCACAAGATTACTTTCCTAAAAATGATGGCATAACAGCAAAAAACACCAATTATACCGCATTTACAAATGCAAAAATTTATGTTACTCCAACGCAAATTATTACTAGTGGGACTTTACTTATTAGTAATGGAAAAGTAGTGGCTACAGGAACTACTGTTAACATTCCTAAAAATGCAGTGATTATAGATGTTTCGGGCAAAAACATTTACCCTTCTTTTATAGACATGTATTCTAGTTTTGGTGTTGAAAAACCTAAACGTTCATCGAGCAATAGTAGAATTGCGCAATACGATGCAAGTAGAACTGGATACTACTGGAACGACCACGTTATGCCAGAAAACAATGCTATAAGTAAATTCAAATACGACTCAAAATCGGCTACAGCATTAATAAAAGCTGGGTTTGGCGTTGTAAACACGCATATCCAAGATGGTATTGTAAGAGGTAGCGGCACACTAGTAGCTCTTAATGAAGAAAATGGCAATGAAACCAGAATTTTAGATGAACATTCTGCTCAATATTTATCCTTCAGAAAAAGTGTAACCTCAAGACAGTCTTACCCGAGCTCCATTATGGGAAGTATGGCCTTATTGCGTCAGCTTTATTTAGATGCCGATTGGTATGCTAAAGGCTTGAGCAAAACCAAAGACTTATCAATTGAAGCCTTAAATCGCAACAAAAATTTAGTTCAAATTATTGATGCCAGTAGTAGAGCCAATGTTATAAGAGCTGATAAAGTTGGCGATGCCCATGGCATACAATATGTAATTGTTGGTGGTGGCGATGAGTACGAACGTATAAACGATATAAAAGCTACAAATGCTTCATTAATTATCCCTATTAATTTCCCTGATGCTTATAACGTAGAAAATCCTTTTTTAGCATCATCTTTATCTCTGGCAGATATGAGAGCATGGAATCAAAAGCCAGCAAATCCGAAAATTTTAGCCGATAACCATGTTAATTTTGCTTTAACGACCCACCATTTAAAATCGCCTAAAGATTTTAAACCTAAACTTATAAAAGCTATTGAATGTGGGCTTTCTAAAGAAAAAGCATTAGCCGCTTTAACGACGGTTCCAGCGGAATTGTTAGGAAAATCTAATACGATTGGCTCACTAAAAAACGGAAGTCAAGCAAATTTTTTAATTACTTCTGGTGATGTTTTCGATAAAAAAACAACCCTTTATGAAAATTGGGTTCAAGGGAATCAACATGTTTTAGAAACCATGAACACCAAAGATATTAGAGGTGATTACAACTTTACACTAGCTGGCAACAACTATAAAATGAAAATTAAAGGAGACTTAAGCAAGCTAAAATCTGAAGTCACTAGCAATAACAAAACCCTTGGCTCTAAAATAACTTATAAAAATGAATGGGTTAATATTGCCTTTAAAACTGCCGACTCCACAAAACAGGAGTTTATAAGAATTGCTGCAAATGTTGACACTAACAAAAACTTAAACGGAAAAACGATTATGCCTAATGGCAACACCTTTTCGTTTTTTTTAAATCATTCTAAAAGCGAAGCTGAAACATCAAAAAAAGACACTAAAAAGAGTCCTATAGAATCTCGTGAAGTTTTACCCGTAACTTATCCTAACAACGCTTACGGGTTTTCGGTATTACCAAAAGCAGAAACCCTTTTATTTAAAAATGCAACCGTTTGGACAAACGAAAAAGAAGGTGTTTTGCAAAACACCGATGTTTTAATTAAAAATGGAAAAATCGCAAAGATTGGGCAAAATCTATCAGATAGTAGTGCCAAAATTGTCGATGCTAAAGGCAAGCATTTAACCGCAGGAATTATCGATGAACATTCTCATATTGCTGCGGCTTCGATAAATGAAGGTGGGCAAAATTCTTCTGCCGAAGTGACCATTGAAGATGTTATTAACGAAACCGATGTCAATATTTACAGAAACCTTGCAGGTGGTGTTACCTCCATTCAAATATTACATGGCTCTGCTAATCCAATTGGTGGGCGGTCGGCAATCATAAAATTAAAATGGGGAGAATCCGCACATAATTTAATCTATAAAAACAGTCCTAAATTTATAAAATTTGCTTTAGGCGAAAACGTAAAACAAACCCGTGCTCAAACCAATGTACGTTTTCCACAAACCCGCATGGGCGTTGAACAAGTTTATATAGATTACTTTACTAGAGCAAAAGCATATGATGCTTTAAAGCAAAGTGGTAAACCTTACAGAAAAGATATTGAACTAGATGTGCTTGCTCAAATCCTAAATAAAGAGCGGTATATTTCTTGTCATTCCTACGTGCAAAGTGAAATCAATATGCTCATGAAAGTTGCTGAGAAATTCAACTTTAATATAAATACGTTTACCCATATTCTCGAAGGTTATAAAGTTGCAGATAAAATGAAAACACATGGTGTTGGTGGCTCAACATTTAGCGATTGGTGGGCATATAAATATGAAGTAAACGATGCTATCCCGTATAACGCTACCATAATGCATAATGCCGGTGTAACTGTAGCTATTAATAGTGATGATGGCGAAATGTCACGTCGTTTAAATCAAGAAGCAGCCAAGTCAGTTAAATATGGTGGTGTTAGCGAAGAGGAAGCTTGGAAATTTGTAACGCTTAACCCTGCAAAACTTTTACATATCGATAATCGGGTGGGCAGTATTAAAGTAGGTAAAGATGCCGATGTGGTACTTTGGTCCAATCACCCCCTTTCAATTTACGCTAAAGCGGAAAAAACACTTATCGAAGGAGCCACTTATTTTGATTTAGAACAAGATAAAATGATACGTTCTAAAATTAAAAAAGAAAAAAGTGAGCTTATTAATATGATGATGCAAGCTAAAAACAAAGGCTTAAAAACGCAGCCTATTAAAAAGAAAGTAAAAAAAGATTTACACTGTGATTCAATTGATAACGAACACTTACATTAAAAAATTATAATAATGAAAAATTATAAAATAGTATGCTTAATCATTATAATGTTGTATTCTTCAATTATAATAGCACAACAAACTCCAGCTCCAAAACAAACTAAAGACTTTGCAATAGTTGGTGCTACTGCCCACTTAGGTAATGGAGAAGTTATAGATAAAAGCCTAATCATTGTTAAAGACGGAAAGCTACATACCGTTGTAGATATGACCGTAGCTAAAATAGATTTAGCTGGAATAAAAGTTATAAACGCTAATGAAAAACATGTTTATCCTGGGTTTATTATACCTAATTCTACTTTAGGTTTAGTAGAAATCGATGCTGTAAAAGCATCTGATGATGATTCCGAAATAGGCACATGGAATCCTCATATTAGAAGTATTATTGCCTACAATGCCGAGTCTAAAGTCGTTGAATCTATGAGGCCTAACGGCGTGCTTTTAGGGCAAATAGCACCGCGTGGTGGTCGCATTTCTGGCACTTCATCTGTAGTTCAATTCGATGCTTGGAATTGGGAAGACGCCGCCATAAAAACCGATGATGGCATTCATGTAAATTGGCCAAATAGTTTTAGTAGAGGTCGTTGGTGGCTTGGTGAAAACCCTGGTCTTAAACCAAATGAAAAATATGTAGATCAGGTTAGCGAAACAGCAAACTACTTTAAGCAAAGCAAAGCTTACAACAAAGGAAATAAAGCGACAACTAATTTGCCTTTTAAAGCTTTACAAGGTGTTTTTGATGGCTCTAAAACACTTTACATAAATGTTAATGACGAAAAAGGCATTACAGATGCCATACATTTCTCTAAAGAAAATGATATTAAAAACATGGTTATTGTTGGTGGCAGAGAAGCTTACAAGGTGGCGAATCGATTAAAACAAAATAATATACCTGTGTTATTACAACGTGTACATTCTAGACCAAATAATGACGATGATGATTATGACTTGCCATATAAAGCAGCAAAACTCCTAGTAGATAAAGGTGTTACTGTAGCTTTACAAGTATCTGCCGGTGGAAGAATGGAACGTATGAATTCTAGAAACCTACCGTTTTATGCAGGTACAACCGTTGCACATGGCTTAACAAAAGCGCAAGCTCTACAACTTATTACACTAAACCCTGCTAAAATATTAAGAATAGATACTAATTACGGAAGTCTAGAATCTGGTAAAAGCGCAACGCTATTTATTAGCGAAGGCGATGCTTTAGATATGCGAACTAATAATATAACACATGCGTTTATTGACGGTAGAGAAATTAGTCTTGAAACACACCAAACAAAACTTTGGAAACGCTATTCTAAAAAATATAAAAATCAATAAAGAGGTTTTTAAAAGTAAGACCATTTCTGCAATAAAATAAATTACTTTTGCTTTTAAATATGAATAAGCAAATTACAAGCAGTCAAAATACATTAATAAAACAACTCGTCCTACTTAAAGACAAGTCGCGCGAACGTAAAAAAATGGGACTATTTTTAATAGAAGGCAAACGTGAAATTTCGTTGGCTTTAAAAGGTGGTTATCAATTAGAAACTGTTTTGTTTTATCCTAAATTATTTTCAGAAGAACAGCTTAACGACTTAACAACTCAAAAAATAAACACCATAGAAATTTCAAAAGAAGTCTATCAAAAATTAGCTTATAGAGAGACTACCGAAGGTGTTTTGGCTGTTGCGAAAAACAAAAATCATGCGGTTACAAGTTTAAAATTCGAAACTAAAACCCCATTAATTTTAGTAGCCGAAGCTCCTGAAAAACCTGGAAATATCGGTGCTATTTTACGAACTGCAGACGCTGCCAATGTAGATGCTGTAATAATCGCAAACCCCAAAACCGATTTATACAACCCAAATATTATCCGTTCTAGCGTAGGCTGTGTGTTTACCAATAAAATTGCAATAGGTAGTAGTTCTGAAATTATTACGTTTTTAAAAAATAAAGATGTAACTATTTATTGCGCTGCATTGCAAGCATCTGTCGAATATTATAAACAAAATTACACCAAATCTACTGCCATTGTTGTGGGTACAGAAGCCACAGGTTTAAGCGATGAGTGGTTAAAAAATTCTACTCAAAATATTATTATTCCTATGCAAGGACAAATAGATTCTATGAATGTGTCGGTTGCTGCAGGAATTCTTATTTTTGAGGCTAAAAGACAGAGAGATTTTTTATAAAAAATATCAAAAAAAACAAAATTCCAAATACGTAACCCTTTTGGAATTTGGAATTTTAATATTGGAATTTATTACACATGACAGCAACAACCATATTTTACATCATCATTACCATAATTATCATCAATTTTATAATTGATAAAATTCTTGATGCATTAAACGCAAAACATTTTAACGATACACTTCCTAAAGAACTTCAGGGTGTTTATGATGATACCGAATACAAAAAATCTCAAAACTATAAAAAAACAAATTATAAATTTGGACTAATTACGTCTTCCTTTTCAATCCTTTTAACCTTAGGTTTTTTATTTTTTGATGGCTTTGAATTTGTTGACAATATTGCTAGAAATTACAGTAACAACCCTATTATAATAGCTTTAATTTTCTTTGGAATAATAATGATTGGCAGCGATATATTAACAACGCCTTTTTCGTATTACAGCACCTTTGTAATTGAAGAAAAATTTGGATTTAATAAGACAAGCATAAAAACCTTTTTTTTAGACAAGATTAAAGGCTGGCTGATGATGGCTATTATTGGTGGTGGTATATTAGCACTAATTATTTGGTTTTATCAAATTACAGGAACTAACTTCTGGCTGTACGCTTGGGGTTTAGTATCGGTTTTTACCTTGTTTATGAATATGTTTTACTCTAAATTAATTGTGCCATTATTTAATAAACAAACGCCTTTAGAATCTGGAACTTTAAGAGATAAAATTTCGGCGTATGCTAAAACCGTAGGTTTTAAACTCGATAAGATTTTTGTGATTGATGGCTCCAAACGAAGCACAAAAGCAAACGCCTACTTCTCTGGTTTTGGGAGCGAAAAACGCGTGACGCTTTACGATACGTTAATTAATGATTTAGATGAAGATGAAATTGTTGCTGTTTTAGCGCACGAAGTTGGTCATTATAAAAAGAAACATATCATTTTTAATCTCTTTGCTTCTATTTTATTAACTGGATTAACATTATATATTTTATCCTTGTTTATATCGAATCCGTTATTATCGAATGCTTTAGGTGTAGAGACTCCTAGTTTTCATATTGGGTTGATTGCTTTTGGACTGCTCTACGCGCCTATTTCTGAAATTACAGGACTAATTATGCATATGTTTTCTAGAAAGTTTGAATACCAAGCAGATGATTATGCCAAAAACACCTATAAAGGCGAACCACTTATAACCTCGCTTAAAAAACTATCTAAAAATAGTTTGAGTAATTTAACGCCACACCCTGCTTATGTATTTATGCATTATTCGCATCCTACTTTATTGGAGCGAATTAAAAATTTAAAAAAGTAGTTTTTTTAACGCAACCAATTGTACAAAAATGCATCTCTTATAAAATCCAATATTCAATTATGAAAAATTTAGTTTTTATTTTATTTTTTGCTTTAACACTTGTTTCTTGTTCAAAAGAAGACAACGCATCTTTTGACATTAATGGTACATTTAATCATGAAATTTTAAATTGTGATAATTCAAACAATCCAGAAATGAATTGTGTATCATTTATTAAATTTATGGATAGCCTAACAGTTTCTGCTCTAATTGGTGGTGGTGACATTGTTTATTCAACTAATTATACAATTGATGGTGATACCATTATATTTGAGAAATCATCTGAGCTAAATTATGATATTTCCTTTAAAATAATAAACGAAACTACGTTGAAACGGATTCAAGATGATGCTATCTTTTTAAAAGAAGAATAAATTTTTGAATTATCGATTGTACGGTTAGACTGCGCTCACTGCAGACCAAATGTTTTAAATCCTTTACAACTTAATAGCTTTTTTTTAAGGCGAACTTAAATTAAACAGATTGCCACAGTTATTTCTCCTTTGCAATGACGTTGGCGGATAATTGCGTTAACGATTGCAGCGGCATCCTTTTTATTTGAACATTGAGCGTAGTCGAAATGAACAAATAAAAAGATACAGCGGAAAGCGTGTTAAAACGCCCAAAACACTATCAAAATCCTCCAAAACTATAAAAAAATTCCTTCCTTCGAGGGAATGACAATAATTTATCTATCTTTGCCGCTTGAAACTCAGGAACTGAGTTTAAATTCCTCAGAGAGAGGATGTGTTATTAGAAGTTTAAGGTTAAGTATGTCGATTCACTTCTTTATGTAACACCACATAACAAATCGCATACATAATACAAGAATGAGCACATTCCAAGAATTAGGTCTTAATGATGACCTATTACACGCCATCACCGATTTAGGTTTTACAAAACCAAGTGAAGTACAAGAAAAAGCAATCCCTATTTTATTAGAATCGGAAACCGATTTAGTGGCTCTAGCCCAAACAGGAACTGGTAAAACAGCTGCGTTTGGTTTCCCGATGTTAGAAAAAATTGATGTAAATAGTAGAACCACGCAAGGTTTAATTTTATCGCCAACACGCGAACTTTGTTTACAAATTACCAACGAAATGAAGCAATACGGTAAGTATTGTAAAGGTCTTAATGTAGTTGCCATTTACGGCGGATCAAGCATTACAGACCAAGCTCGTGAGGTAAAACGTGGTGCACAAATAATTGTAGCTACGCCGGGTAGAATGAAAGATATGATTAGCAGACGTTTAGTCGATATTTCTAAAATACAATATTCTGTTCTAGATGAGGCCGATGAAATGCTAAACATGGGTTTTAAAGAAGACATCACCGATATTTTATCGCACACCCCGGACGACAAAAACACCTGGTTATTTTCGGCAACGATGCCTCGCGAGGTGGCAACTATTGCTAAAAAATTCATGCAGAATCCGCAGGAAATTACTGTTGGAAATAAAAATGAAAGCACAAACCAAGTTTCTCATGAATACTATTTAGTAAATGCTAGAGATCGTTATCAAGCATTGAAACGTTTATCGGATGCGAATCCTGATATATTTTCGGTAGTATTTTGTAGAACTAAACGCGATACTCAAAAAGTTGCAGAAAACCTCATTGAAGATGGCTATAATGCCGGAGCTTTGCATGGTGATTTAAGTCAGAATCAGCGAGATTTGGTCATGAAATCGTTTAGAAACAAACAAATACAAATGCTTGTGGCTACCGATGTCGCTGCTCGTGGTATTGATGTTGATGATATTACTCACGTTATAAATTACCAATTACCAGACGAACCTGAAATTTACACACACCGCTCTGGAAGAACAGGACGTGCTGGTAAAACAGGAATCTCAATGGTAATTGTTTCTAAAAGTGAGGTGCGCAAAATTAAAAGTATAGAGCGTATTATTAAAAAGCAGTTCGAGAAAAAAGAGATTCCTGATGGCGCAGATATTTGCGAAGTGCAATTAATGTCGCTTGCAAATAAAATTCATAACACAGAAATTAATCACGAAATAGATAAACATTTAACCAGTATTAACGAATTGTTTGCCGATACCGATAAAGATGAATTGATTAAAAAATTCTTCTCGGTTGAGTTTACCCGTTTTTATAACTACTACAATAAATCAAAAAACTTAAATATCGCAGAAGGTTCTTATGATAGAGATAGCGGGCGTGAAGGTGGACGCGATTTTGGCGGAAACAAAAACTCAACACGCTACTTTATTAACGTTGGTGGTAAAGATGGATTCGATTGGATGAAGCTTAAAGACTTCTTAAAAGAAGTTTTAGAACTTGGTAGAGATGATGTTTTTAAAGTCGAAGTAAAAGATAGTTTCTCATTTTTTAATACCGAAAATGAATTAAAAGAGAAAGTACTAGCCTTTTTTACCGACTTTAAACACGAAGGACGCTTTATAAATGTAGAAGTTTCTGAAAACCGTGGCGGCGGCGGAAGACGTAACGACAGACGTGGTGGCGGAAGACGTGATGACAAAAGAGGTGATGGAAGACGCGAAGGCAGAAGAAATGATTCTGGAAATAGAAGTGAAAGACGACGAAGTGAAGGAAGCTCTAAACCAAGACGTTCAGATTCTGGTTCTAAATCTAATGATTTTGCATCTTCGAGACCGAGACGTTCCAGACGTTAGTTAAATTCGATTAAACAAAACTTTTTTGTTAATTTTAAGTCAAAAAAAAAGCACAAGCCAATTGTTACTGTTTTGTTTAGTACTTTTATAGCTAAATTAGCGTTATTGCATTAAATCTATGAAAAACTACTTATTCCTTTTTACTTTTATATTAATGGCTACATTTTGTATGGCTCAAGATGTTGATAAAGTGATTGGTGTAGTTATTAATTCTGCTAATGATGCTCCATTAGAAAGTGTAAATATTGTTAACCTTAATCAAGTTATTGGTACCGCATCAAATAGTAAAGGTGAGTTTCAAATTTCAGCGAAAGCAAATGATACGTTACACTTTTCGTATTTAGGTTTTAAATCTATAAAAGTTAGAGTTACAAACGATTGGTTAAAATTTGGAAGCTCTAAAATCGAACTTACAGAATTAGCATTAGCACTAGAAGAAGTTGTTGTAAATCAATTAAAACTAACAGGGTATTTAGAGGTAGATATAAAACAAGTTCCCGCAATTAATAATAATTATAGATATAGTATATCTGGCTTACCAAGTACAGGTTACGAAGCAGGAAGACCAACAGCAGTAACTAAAATATTAGGCTCTATTTTTAATCCAGCCGATTTTTTATACCGCATGTTTGGAAAAAAACCCAACGAGTTACGTAAGCTAAAAAAGATGAAGAAAGACGATGAAATTAGAAATCTTCTAGCTTCTCGTTTTGACAGAGAAATGTTAACCGTTTTATTACAAGTAGATCGTGTGGATTTAGATGAAATTGTAAGCCAATGTAACTACTCGAAAGGGTTTATACAAACCGCAAACGATTTACAAATATTGGATGCCATTAGCGAATGTTACGAAGAATATAAACTATTAAGTAGAGGACGAAGTAAGCGTTTGTAAACTTAAATAGTACACATTATAAAAGAGGAAACAATTACATTTCCTCTTTTTTTATGCCATACTTTATGTTAATCTTTAATTAAAAAGCCTGTTAAAGTCTCTTAATTTATACCTTTAGAATATTAAGATAGCATTTATTTGAAGTATCAAAAAATTCAATCGATAATGCACCAACTAAAATTCGTTGTCTTTTTTCTCCTTCCTATATTTATGTTTTCTCAAAACATTACAGGAAAAATCTATGATGAAGAATCAAGTGTAAAAGGTGTAAAAATACATAATGCAACCAAAAACATTATCACATATACAAACCATAAAGGTGATTTTAAATTATCTGCTTCTATACATGATACATTGGTTTTTGCTTCTTTATTCCATAAAGAGAAAAAATTAAAACTCGTTAAAAATCATTTTAATGAAGTCTTAGTTATTGAACTTAAAAAGACTATTAACGATTTAGATGAAGTATTAATTACAAAAGAAAACAAAACATTTAACGAAAAAACCTATACAGCAGATTTAGGCTTGCAACTTAAAAATGACATGAAAAACAATCCGCATTTATACGGACCACCACCGAGTGGGAATCTAGACTTTGTGAAAATATTTGGACTAGTAGCTAAACTTTTTAAAAGAAAAAAAGTAAAAGAAATGCCTATAGTTATGATTACTTACAAGCAATTTGATTCTTTGTTTTCTAACAGTAACTTTTTTAACAACAAGCTATTAATTAATGATTTAAAAGTATCAAATGAGTATAGGTAACAGTTCAGCCGTTAAAGAAACACCAGTTATTCACAATTTATGATTGCTTGTTAACACGAAAATCTAGTGCTATATTGTTTTCTTAAAAAAACAGAGGTTTTATTAACACTGT
>Ga0316189_10006423_pt1 | contig 11197 bp, 8 predicted proteins | sample LowCovwburrow_MG_FD_204930 | JGI IMG/M metagenome (GOLD analysis project Ga0316189, IMG submission 204930) | Coastal sediment microbial communities from Maine, United States - Lowes Cove worm burrow | ecosystem: Environmental > Aquatic > Marine > Coastal > Sediment | place: USA: Maine... | reverse complement strand
ACATCTGCAAAATCCAAATCCCACTTTAATTTCTTTATATTGCCTGCCTGCCTAAGAAAAATCGTAACTACTTCTGCTTCCCCATTTGGATTCGCTGAAAAATAAATAATCTCTGAATTGCTTTTACCTGCTGTAAGATCATAATGTTTATCTCGCGTAACTCCAGTAACAAAAAAGCGCTTTACATAGCTCGATCCTCCTCTGCCATCCTTATAAATCATATTGTAAGTTGTCCGCTTGTCTTTCTTCTTAAATACGGCTACATGAATTATGTTTTTGCCAATAAATGTTTTTGAATCTACCTTGGTTATCATCATATGACCATTCTTGGTAAATACGATAATATCATCTATATCACTGCAGTCTGTAACATACTCGTCGCGTTTTAAAGAAGTTCCAATAAAACCCTCCTCCCTGTTTACATATAGTTTGGTGTTTCTAATGACTACTTTGGTTGCCTCAATATCATCAAAAATTCTAATTTCAGATTTACGCTCCCTGCCTTTACCATATTTACTTTTTAATTCCTTAAAATATGAAATTGCAAAATCTACCAAATTAGCAAGGTGATCTTTAGTTTGGGCAATTTTATCTTCCAGACTATCAATGTACTGTTGTGCTTTATCCAAATCAAATTTGGATATTCTTTTTATCCTAATCTCCGTAAGCCGCACAATATCTTCTTCTGTCACCTCCCTTTTGAGGTGTTTGATATATGGCTTTAGTCCTTTATCTATAGCACTTATGACTCCTTCCCATGTTTCTTCTTCTTCTATATCCCTATAGATTCGGTTTTCTATAAATATCCGTTCTAGAGATGCAAAATGCCATTGTTCCTGGAGTTCTGATAACTGTATCTCCAATTCCGCTTTAAGCATAGCTACAGTATTGTCTGTAGAACGTTCAAGCATTTCTGTAACGCCTATAAATAAAGGTTTGTTATCTTCAATAATACAGCCCAAAGGAGAAATTGAAGATTCGCAGGAAGTAAACGCGTATAGGGCATCAATGGTCTTATCAGGCGAAATACCCCCCGGCAGATGTATCAGTATCTCAACCTGGGCTGCTGTATTATCTTCAATCTTCTTTATTTTAATCTTCCCTTTATCATTTGCTTTCAGGATTGAATCTATTAATGAAGAAGTATTTGTGCCATAGGGTATTTCATTAATAACCAGTGTATTTTTATCAAGTTGTGAAATTTTAGCCCTTACCCTTACTTTGCCGCCCCTTAATCCATCATTGTAGTTGGTAACATCAATAATACCTGCGGTTGGGAAATCTGGAAACAATTTAAAACGTTGCCCTTTCAAATGTTTAATAGATCCATCAATAATCTCATTAAAATTATGAGGGAGAATCTTAGTAGACAAACCAACTGCAATGCCTTCTGCTCCTTGGGCCAGTAATAAGGGAAATTTAACCGGAAGATTTACAGGTTCTTTCTTTCTTCCATCATAAGATGACTGCCACTCGGTGATTTTTGGACTAAATACTACCTCTAACGCAAATTTGGAAAGTCTGGCTTCAATATATCGGGATGCCGCAGCTCCATCGCCCGTTAAAATATTACCCCAATTCCCTTGAGTATCAATAAGTAGTTCTTTCTGGCCAATCTGAACCATGGCATCCGCTATGCTTGCATCGCCATGAGGGTGATACTGCATTGTATGTCCAACTACATTGGCAACCTTATTATACCTTCCATCGTCCAACTCCTTAAGTGCATGCATAATTCTTCGTTGCACTGGCTTAAAACCGTCTTCAATAGCTGGTACCGCCCTTTCTAAAATCACATAAGAAGCATAATCTAAAAACCAATCCTTGTACATGCCCGTAACCCGGGTAAGTGCCTCCTGGCCATTACCCTGGTCTCCTTCATGTACCTCATTTACTTCTTCATTCTCCTCCATAAAGAAAGATTCGTATTATTCTTATATATAATTAATTATCTTCTATTAAGTCAACTTCAACTTTAAGGTTCTCAATAATAAATTCCTGACGGTCCGGAGTATTTTTTCCCATATAAAACTTTAAAAGTTCTTCAATAGACAATGCTTTATCGAGCATAACCGGCTCTAACCGTATGTCATCTCCAATAAAGTGTTTAAACTCATCCGGCGAAATTTCACCCAGTCCTTTAAAGCGAGTTATTTCCGGTTTACCTGATAGCTTGGTAATCGCCTCCCTTTTTTCGTCCTGACTGTAGCAATAATAGGTTTCTTTTTTATTTCTTACCCTAAATAATGGCGTCTGTAAAATATATAAATGATTCTCTTTTATTAATTCAGGGAAAAATTGAAGAAAAAATGTAATCAGTAATAATCGAATATGCATTCCGTCAACATCGGCATCAGTGGCAATTACAATATTATTATAACGTAAATCCTCCATGGATTCTTCTATATTCAGAGCAGCCTGAAGCAGATTGAATTCTTCATTTTCGTACACTATTTTTTTTGACATCCCATAGGAGTTCAATGGCTTACCCCGAAGACTAAAAACTGCCTGCGTATTTACATCTCTCGATTTAGTTATGGAACCAGAAGCTGAATCACCCTCGGTAATAAATAAGGTAGATTCCAGTCGTCTTTCGCTTTTCATATCTCCCAGATGCAACCTGCAATCTCGCAATTTCTTGTTATGCAAACTTGCTTTTTTCGCTCTTTCCCGTGCCAGCTTTCGTATTCCCGAAAGTTCCTTTCGTTCGTTCTCAGCCTGAACAATTTTACGTTGAATTTTCTCAGCGGTTTCCGGGTTTTTATGCAAGTAATTATCAAGCTGCTTCCCTATAAAATCGTTGATGTATGTTCTTACCGTTGGGAATTCTCCTCCCATATCTGTTGAGCCAAGTTTGGTTTTCGTCTGACTTTCAAAAACAGGTTCCATCACTTTGATAGAAATCGCCGAAATTATTGATTTTCGGATATCGGAAGCGTCATAATTCTTACCGTAGTAATCTCTTATTGTTTTTACAATGGCCTCTCTGAAAGCAGATTGATGGGTACCCCCCTGAGTGGTATGCTGTCCGTTAACAAAAGAGTGGTATTCCTCGCTATACTGTGTTTTACTATGGGTAATAGCCACTTCAATATCCGGCCCTTTCAGGTGAATTATTGGGTACAATAAATCCTCTTTAGTATTGTTATCTTCCAGTAAATCCTTAAGTCCATTTTCGGAAAAGAATTTTTCTCCATTAAAAACAATAGTAAGGCCAGGGTTAAGATATACGTAATTTCTGAGCATTCGTTCTACATACTCATTTCTATATTTGTATTTTTTAAATATAACCTCATCAGGAATAAATGTAATCTTGGTCCCTCTTCTCCTGGAAGTTTCTTCCAAAAGCTCTTCGTTAACCAATTCTCCTGTTTCAAATTCAGCCGATTTGGATTTACCATCCCTGTTCGACTCTACTTTAAAATATGCAGATAGTGCATTAACAGCCTTTGTTCCGACCCCGTTAAGTCCAACCGATTTTTTAAATGCACGGGTATCATACTTTCCTCCTGTATTCATTTTGGAGACAACATCAACCACCTTACCCAGTGGAATACCCCGGCCATAGTCCCTTACGGTTACTTTTTCACCCTGAATAGAAATATCAATGGATTTTCCGGCACCCATGACAAATTCATCAATACAATTGTCTATAGTTTCTTTTAGTAGGATATAAATGCCGTCATCAGCAGAAGATCCGTCGCCAAGTTTTCCAATATACATTCCAGGTCGCAGACGAATATGCTCCTTCCAGTCAAGCGATCTTATGTTATCTTCGGTATATTGTGATTCTGCCATGATATTTGGGGATTACCCTGCTAATATAAAATTTCGGAGCAGAAATCAAAATGTGCAGTATAGAAAGTAATTAACAATAAAACGCCTTGTATTGTTGATAGCGAGATTATATTACTATTAAAAATAACAATTCCAGGGATATCGCCTCTTAAACATTAAACCTAAAATGCATAATATCACCGTCCTTTACTACATAATCTTTTCCTTCCACACGCATTTTCCCGGCTTCCTTGACTTTTGTTTCGCTTCCATAGCTAATGTAGTCGCTATATGAAATAACCTCGGCCCGAATAAATCCTTTTTCAAAATCTGTATGGATAACCCCTGCTGCCTGCGGTGCCGTGGAGCCTACCTTTATGGTCCAGGCCCTGACTTCTTTAACTCCTGCTGTAAAATAGGTTTGAAGGTGTAAAAGAGAATAAGCTGCTCTGATCATTTTAGCCGAGCCGGCCTCTGTCAACCCTAAATCTTCTAAAAACATTTGTCGTTCTTCGTAAGTATCTAATTCGGTAATGTCCGCTTCTGTCCCTACAGCCAAAACAATTACCTCTGCCTGCTCATCTGCTACGGCAGCTTTTACCTTTTCTACATAAGCATTTCCAGAGACTGCTGATGCTTCATCTACATTGCAGATATAAAGAACCGGTTTGTCTGTAATAAACTGCAGAGGTTTAATAAAATCATTTCGGTCATCATCTTCAAAAGCTAAAGCACGCACAGATTTACCTGTTTCTAATCCTTCTTTTACCGCTTGTAAGACAGCAGCTTCTTTTTGAGCCTCTTTATTACCTGTTCTGGCCGCTCTATTTACCTTGTCTAACTTCTTTTCAACCGTTTCCAGGTCTTTTAGCTGCAATTCCATATCTATGGTCTCTTTATCCCTAATAGGATCTATAGACCCATCCACATGAACTACATTGTCATTGTCAAAACAGCGTAAAACATGCAAAATAGCATCGGTTTCCCGTATGTTACCTAAAAATTGATTCCCTAAACCTTCTCCTTTGCTTGCTCCTTTAACCAGTCCGGCAATATCTACTATTTCTACCGTTGCAGGAATAACCCTCTCAGGGTTAACCAATTCTGCCAATTTTTCCAGCCTTGGATCCGGCACATTCACAACCCCAATATTTGGCTCAATCGTGCAAAAGGGAAAATTGGCACTTTGTGCCTTTGCATTGGATAAACAATTAAAAAGAGTTGATTTACCAACATTAGGTAATCCTACAATACCTGCTTTCATCTATTCTATCTTAGAAATATCCTGACAATCTACTATCTGCTTGCCATAATTTGGGTGCAAATATAGTTTTTACCAGTATATTTAGAGTTATTTAAATGGCCATAATGAAGAAAATCACCCTTCAGGGAATTCTATATGATGAGAAGTCATCCTTTTTAAAAGGTCCTGCACTGGCACCACCAAAAATTAGACATTTTTATAAGAGTCCATCTGCGAATTACTTTGCCGAAAACGGTCTGGAAATACTCCCTGAAATTTTCCATGACAAAGGAGACTTTGAAATAAGCACTTATTTCGACATAGAAAAATTCACCTTTGAAAACATAAAAGATAATAAGTATTTGCTGACTTTGGGGGGCGATCATTCAATTACTTATCCCGTTATAAAAGCTTTCAGCAAGGTACATGGAGCAATAGATCTGATTCATATCGATGCTCATGCCGACCTTTATGACACATTTGAGGGAGACAAATACTCCCACGCTTGCCCATTGGCAAGAATCATGGAGGAAAAATTGGTCAACAGATTGATGCAAATTGGCATTAGGACACTTTCAAAGCATCAGCGTGAACAGGGAGAAAAATATGGAGTTGAAACCATTGAAATGCAGCAAATACATAAATCAACGTCCTTGGATCTTAGAAATCCGGTTTATATCTCATTGGATATGGATGCTCTGGACCCTGCTTATGCCCCGGGTGTTTCGCATCACGAACCAGGTGGCTTGAGTACCCGGGAGGTATTAACTATTATTCAGGCAATAGATGTTCCTATACTGGGAGCCGATATTGTGGAATACAATCCAACCCGCGACATAAAGAATATGACAGGTATGGTCTGCGCAAAATTATTTAAAGAAATAGCTTCGAAAATGATCGAAAACAACCCGTAGAATACTAATCTATTCCGGGTGCATAAATCGTTGCTTGGCTAGTAATTCCTCCTCCGTCTCTACTCTGTCTTCATCCGGAACACAACAATCTACCGGGCAAACTGCCGCGCATTGAGGTTCTTCATGGAATCCCATGCACTCCGTACATTTGTCTGGTGCTATATAGTAGATCTCATCACTTATTGGTTCCTGTACTTCATCAGCGTTGACGGTCTTCCCATCTGGTAATACAACCTCGCCTTTAAGAGAGGTTCCATCGCTATATCGCCATTCATCTGCACCTTCATATATAGCGGTATTTGGGCATTCGGGTTCGCAGGCCCCACAGTTAATACATTCGTCTGTTATAATAATAGCCATAATTTTCTTTTTCTTTTAATAAGCAATATACTTGCCCTGATTGTTGCTACAATGTCCCAGCATGCATATTTTTGCGCAAAGGTAAATCCTTAAACACTATTGCACAAATATAATGGCCACACTGGAGCAACGATTTAACGCATTTATAAAACTTGGAGAGTTTTTTGGGAATTTCACCAAAACTTCATCAGATAATTTAAGTTTAACAGATGACAATAATGAATGGCATCAAAAATTTGAGAGTGCTATTACTTTAGCCGGCCATAAAAATGGTTGGTTCACAAAACAACAGGTGATGTTCGCAATAAGTGCCTGGGCGGAACAGCTTAACGAAAAAAACCTGAATAAATGGTTATCGCCTTATCCTCTCGAGAATAATATTCACAAAATTGTTGCTATAATAATGGCAGGGAATATTCCACTGGTAGGATTTCATGATTTCGTTGCTACCCTTATAAGTGGGAACCAGGTTTTAGCAAAATGCTCCTCTAATGATAATATACTCTTACCCTTTATTGCCAAGTATTTAATACATATTGAGCCGGAGCTGGCCTCTGAAATAGAGTTTAGCGAGGGAAGATTAACCAAATTTGATGTTGTTATAGCAACCGGAAGTAATAATACAGCCCGTTATTTTGCACATTACTTTGGAAATAAACCCAATATCATACGAAAAAACAGAAACTCCATTGCCATACTTACAGGAAAGGAAACTAAAGAACAACTTAGTGAGCTAGGCGAAGACATATTTCGATATTACGGATTAGGGTGCCGAAATGTTTCTAAATTATTTGTTCCGAAGGAGTATAGTTTCGATGATTTTTTTAAGAGCATCAATACTTATCAAAGTTTAATTGACCAGAATAAGTACGCGAATAATTATGATTATAATAAGGCCGTTTATTTGATGAGTGAATTCCAATTTCTGGATAATGGTTTTTTCTTATTAAAAGAAGATGTGGGATATGCCTCGCCTATAGGTACGGCATTTTACGAGAGATATACCACTACTGAAGAATTGAGAAAAAGACTTCTCAGGGATTCTGATCAGATCCAATGTATTGTTGGAGGTGATATAATTGAAAATTCGCTGCCGTTTGGTAAAACCCAAAAACCAGACTTATGGGATTATGCTGATGGAATAGACACTGTTGAATTCCTGTTAAAAACATAATGGAAATAATCTATATTACTGATTAGTTTTTCGGTATTATTTATGACCTTTAGATCCTCAAAAAAATAAGTTAAAGATGAAAAAACATAATTTTAGTGCAGGCCCATGCATATTGCCAAAAGAAGTGATGCAAAAGGCATCAGAAGCAGTAGTTGAATTAGATGGCATTGGTCTTTCTCTTATTGAAATTTCACATCGCAGTAAAGAATTCGTTGCTGTAATGGAAAAAGCAAGGTCTTTAGCTCTTGAACTTTTGGGGCTTGAAGGAAAAGGATATAAGGCTTTATATCTCCAGGGAGGTGCAAGTCTGGAGTTTCTTATGGTCGCTTATAACTTTTTAGAAAACAAAGCTGGTTATATCAATACCGGCACCTGGAGTACTAAAGCAATCAAAGAGGCAAAGCTATTTGGTGATGTTATTGAAGTTGCTTCTTCCAAAGACAAGAATTTCAACTATATCCCCAGAGGTTATGTGGTTCCTAATGACCTGGATTACCTTCACCTAACTTCTAATAATACCATTTTCGGGACTCAGATAAAGGAATTTCCTAACACTAAAGTTCCATTAATTTGTGACATGAGTTCCGATATTTTCTCAAGACAAATGGATTTTTCCAAATTTGATCTTATCTATGCAGGAGCGCAAAAAAATATGGGTCCGGCAGGTACAACACTGGTCATTATTAAAGATGATATACTTGGACAAGTATCCAGGCAAATTCCTTCCATGCTGGATTATCAGGTTCATTTAAGTAAGGATAGTATGTATAATACTCCGTCAGTTTTTGCAGTATATGTATCGATGCTTACTCTTCAATGGTTGAAAGATTTGGGCGGAATAGCCGCAATTGAAGAAATCAATGATAAAAAGGCCAGCCTCATTTACTCTGAGATTGACCTTAATCCTCTATTTAATGGATTTGCAAAAAAAGAAGATCGATCAAATATGAATGCCACATTTACATTAACTGATGAATCACTTAAAGATACCTTTGATGAAATGTGGAAAGAGGCAGGAATTAATGGATTAAACGGTCATAGATCCGTAGGAGGCTATCGTGCGTCCATGTACAATGCACTTCCATTGGAAAGTGTAGGTATTTTAGTTGATATAATGAGTGATCTGGAAAGAAGAGGTTAATTACTTTATCAAAGAAGCAAATAAATTTAAAGTTAAACTTAGAACATCAAAGGATGAAAATACTCGCTAACGACGGTATATCAGAAAATGGAATTTCAGCATTGGAAAAAGCCGGATTCGAAGTAATTACAACCACAGTTGCCCAGGAACAACTAGTAGACTATATCAATGAAAATGAGATTATAGGCATACTGGTTAGAAGTGCTACACAAGTTCGTAAGGATATTATTGATAATTGTCCTTCTTTGAAGCTTATTGGCAGAGGTGGTGTGGGTATGGATAATATTGACGTAGCTTATGCCAAGGAAAAAGGCCTACATGTCATTAATACTCCGGCCGCTTCATCTGAATCCGTAGCTGAATTAGTTTTTGCTCATTTGTTTGGTGGGGTTCGGTTTCTATATGATGCTAATAGAAATATGCCTCTTGAAGGAGACAGCAATTTTAAAAAATTAAAAAAATCCTATGCCAAAGGCGTTGAGTTACGTGGTAAAACGCTTGGGGTAATTGGATTTGGAAGAATAGGACAGGCAACTGCCAAAATTGCAATTGGGATAGGCATGAATGTTATATTTCACGACCCGTTTTTAGATTCGGCAACGATTAAAGTACCCTTCTTTGATGGGCAGTCGGTCAGTTTTACTTTTGAAAGCAGATCCAAGGCAGAAGTGTTGAGGGATTCCGATTTTATTACTGTTCATGTGCCGGCTCAAAAAGAATACGTAATAGGTAAAAAAGAATTTGACATTATGAAAAACGGGGTTGGCATCGTGAATGCGGCGAGAGGTGGTGTAATTGATGAGGTTGCTCTTATTGAAGCTTTGGAGAGTGGAAAAATTGCTTTTGCCGGCCTCGACACCTTTGAATCTGAACCCACTCCGGAAATAAAGATTCTAATGCATTCCAAAATATCCCTAACTCCGCATATTGGGGCGGCTACTGCAGAAGCTCAAGACCGTATTGGCCTGGAATTGGCTAATCAAATTATTGCGCTTTTAAAATAAGCCGAAGTAATTTTTAAAAATCTTAGGTTTAGGTATTAAAAAAAATTGATCCTTTAAGGGCATAGGCTTTTCAGGCATGTTCTTAAAACTAATTATTGGTTTTTTTCAAAAGCCTATTTCACAATTTTAATCTCTGATAGTGTTAAAAAGATCTTGCCGGTTTTGGATCCTTCCTGCTTGAGGGCTTTGCGATCAACTTCAGTTTCTTTGCCCAGAAAACGCAAAGGTATTTTTACACTATTTACAGCAAATTCAACCTCAATTTTCATCGGAAGAATATCCGCATAATTTTTATAGTCCAAATAGGTAGTAAAAACGCCTTCCATTTTAGTACTTATTTCTGATTTCACTATTCTTTTTGCCTTAGTATCCATAAAAATAGTCGCTATAGAGAAGTCAGATTTTGAAGAGGTCGGAATTAGATTAATAACCTTGCATAAAACCCCTTTGTGGTTGGCTTCGCCCCTATTTACAGTAATAAATGGATACTTAAAGATTTCATTTAAGGTAAGATCCAAGCCTCGTTTAGGAAGCATAATAAAATCCTCAGAGGTAACCTTAGTAGTTTCTCCTTGTTTATATAACACTTTCCCATATTTGGATGGCATATTAATAAAACTGATGTCTACATCCAGTTTTATTTGTGCATCATAAGACTTAATTGAATCCATACGTTTTTTTATCTGAAGGAGATCATTATCAATCTCCTGCGCGCAAACAGGATTCAGGCCTATTAAAAATATCGATAAAAAAAATAATCCTTTCATCCCTGAATGTCCCTTCGTTTAAAAATTAGTACGCCAATTACCATGACAAGTATGGAATATCCCAACATCATAAAATTTTTGAAGTAAATAGTAGAATACGGTATTTCATAATAGAAAAAATACTGCCAGCTATCTGTTAACTTAGAAAAAAATAACTCATTGATGACTTCATTTCTAAAGTCGATTTTTAACAACAGATTGCTGCATATCAAAAAAATAGCCGATACAATCCAGGTTTTTGTAGCATCTTTTAAAATAACAGCCAGCGTTAAACTAACCACCGAAAAGAATACCATGGTAATTGAGCCCGACAAAAATGCATATATCAGTCTGTAAAAGGCATCGTCTGATTTAAAAAAATTCAATCCGTCTAAATACACCACCAAATCCCCGTATCCAAAAATCCAATAGGAAATAAAAAAGGTGGTAACCGCCAAAATAAGGACAATTAAAAGCGTAAAAACTATGGAAACGATATATTTACTCAATATAAAATATAACTTACTTACGGGTTGAAGCATAACCGTCTCCAAGGTCTTGTCTTTATATTCGGAAGTTAAAAATCCCGAAATAATAATCATTAGAATTAAGGGGATATGAAACCACAACGAATTCAGGATCAAGTAAATAATTAAGTTCCCATTCAAAAGATTACCTCTGAATTCAAAAGAATCTTTAAGGTTGTCTAATAAAAGGTCTATTATTCCCGCGCCCTGATAATAGGCACTCATAATTACAAATCCTTCAATAATAAGTATGGCAGCCAGGGCATAAAGTGTTTTGCTCTGTTTGCTGATTTTATAAATTTCTGAACGAA
>Ga0316189_10006422_pt1 | contig 11197 bp, 4 predicted proteins | sample LowCovwburrow_MG_FD_204930 | JGI IMG/M metagenome (GOLD analysis project Ga0316189, IMG submission 204930) | Coastal sediment microbial communities from Maine, United States - Lowes Cove worm burrow | ecosystem: Environmental > Aquatic > Marine > Coastal > Sediment | place: USA: Maine... | reverse complement strand
CGCCAACCTAGAATACGTGGTTTGACCACAAGGGGCTAACGGCGAACACCTTCCCGATCCGGCATCTTGCAAAACGTCGGATCGGGATCAGGATAACAAAGTTTAGATACATAAGGGGCTATTCACTGGCCTAAAACCCTTAGAGCTTTCGGACCGCGTGGAAAACAGAAATGGCCGTATTTCTATCGGTACGATGCACCTTGCAAAAGGACTTGAGTTCAAGGCCGTGGCAGTAATGGCCTGTGATGATGATGTGCTACCCATGCAAGAGCGCATAGAAACCGTTGCTGACGAAACGGAACTCGACGAAGTCTATGAGACTGAAAGACACCTTTTTTATGTAGCCTGCACAAGGGCAAGAGAAAAATTAATTGTGAGTGGTGTGAAGCCGGCATCTGAGTTTTTTGTTGATATGAAAAAGTGAAAAGAGGGTGGAGGCATTGTTTGTCCTATCCCGCTTTAGTGCCGCGCCAAAGTCCAGTCTTGTTTTGCGTCGGATAGGTTTCCTCTGACAATGCCCTGTATCGGTTTCGGTAAATCCCACAATATCTGAATTCAGATATTGTTAATTGTATTTTATCCAAAATGAAGAACCCGATTTTACCTTATTGGAAAGGCACACATCAAAGGAAATGTTCTCAAGTTCCCGTATTTGCTGAGATGCTTGACGAGATCCATCAAAGGGAATTGGACGGTGTCCGCCACTAACCCATGCACCAAATCCCTGATCTAAATAAATTTTGATTTTCCTCTGGTCATTCCACTCCAATTCAAAAAAGCGAGCATGCTCACATTCATTATTTCCTTTGACCTCAATATCCGTTGTTTTTAGCAAAGATGCCAAAACAATCTCCCTATCATGATCACTGCTCCAATTATGGTGAAGTAACTTTAAAGGTAATTGCGATCTCAGATCACTCTTTGCTGTAACTAGGGAAACTTTTGTATTACTTGATTTTCCTGGTGTCGCTTTGACAACTTCCATTAATAGCTTTGCCGTTAGAGGCGATTTTATATACCTGTCTGAGTATTTGATTGAGGTTAGCTCTCTTTCGGAGCCAAAATCCTGTGGCCGTAGATTAGAAATTTTAAGCCAGAAGCGTCTACCAAATTCACTAACTTCACAATTAAGTTCGGCATTGAACTCCGATGCAATAGAATTGCCCTCCTTATAGGAAGCCAGCCTATCCAGAGAAATCTTATTTCCGCAATCTATCTCAGACGAATACCCCACATAAATTTCATCCTCTAGCCGAGCTCCCCAGCTTGATCCTGGTACGGCAGGTTGTTCCGAAAAAGAAGCCAGTTGCCTTTCTCCACTGGGTAATGAAACGCTAGCTATTATATGTTCTTTTCTTTCTTTACCTAAGCCTTTTGCAATAAACAAATCTCCACTACACGAAGAAACAAGGCGAATCAGATCCTGTTTCTGGGAAAAAAACAATGTGTTTACTGCTTTAGTGTCCATAACAAACACAATATCTACATCTGAAGCATTAGCGCCATCTTGAAATAGTGGAAGCTCTGCCAAATTTACGAAATCCCACTCCTGTGGATCTCCATGAAAATAGATAGTTAGTCGTGAAACCCTTGCAGAATTAATTTGACGAAGTAGATAATCTGAAACATTCTCACTTATCGTGTGCGTTTCTGGGCCAAAGATTTGATTTTCTTTTTTTATAGAAACCGCTGGTAAGAAATTTTTCTTTAAGTATTCAAGGGCTGCAGTGCGATTCAATTTTTGCTCATCGTATTGAAGGTCACTTTGTAAGATACACTCTGGACACCCGGTTATGCACCTATCACATTCAAGAAGCGACACTGACTGTTTTAGTAAATTAACTAGTAAACCTTGATCCCCAAGTTGCACAGAGAACCCGGATCCTCCTGATGATTTATCATAAACTTTAAATGAAACACACCTACTGGAATCTAGCCGAAGACTGGGGGAAGCTGTTAGGCCCATTTCAGCTGCATCGACACCTATCCACTTCGCAAGTACCTCTCGAAGGGCAGCACCTACAGAAAGGGCTATCTTCAAATTACTTTCGTTTGCGTCAAGATTGACAAGCTGAAGCTCAAATACATCCGTTTTCACTTCATGCCCCAAAAAAACATTCTTGCGGATTAAATTTGAATGTACTTCAGTGCCCGAACATCGGCCATCATCTCTTTTTAAATGCTTGGGTTGCATCAAAGGATAGTGTTCGAGCATTGATTTTGGAATAACACTAACACCGTCATAAAATTCCATTTCCGCAGAGCGTCCGCACGCTATACAAACACAAAACCCTTCCTGCGATTGTCCCGCCGAGGTGTTAAGTACACGCCCCACTCTACTAACTCGCATAGCACCGACACTGGGGTCTGGCAAATAAACCCAATTTGTTTCATCTATTGCGACCTCCGGTCGCTGCGGAGGAACCCAGCTAATTCTTTCAAAAGCAGTGTGGGGTTTTCCGCTGGCATTTATATCTGCCAGAAAACCAGACGGTTTCAATATTTCCTTCTTTTCTGTAGCATTTCCACAAGAAGGACATGTCGCAATCTCTTGTGCATCCACACCATATGCAGCACACCGATTACACGACCACAATGTTTTAATATCTTCAAAAGCAGAAGAGTCCATTCTATTGGACCAAGAGGGTAATATTCCTGCGGATTTATGTACAAGTCCGTTTATAACAATTTCCGACCCAGGAGCATAATCTCGGATTGCAATATCAAGCTTTCTTGATGGATATTGGTTACCATTTTTACCTTGCTTCCCATATGTATCTTGATGGCGGAATGATACAACATCCACTGGAAAGCCATATGCAGGTGTAAAATTTCGTTTTGCTAGCTCCGAGATCAAATACTGATCGGTTAATCGTTTCAACTGTTTTTCACAAAAATTAAACTGTGCGCTTTTCTGTTCCGCCAACTCCATTGTAGCCAACAAAAGATCATATTCAGCTTTCCATCCGATAAACACTTCTTTCAAAGAACTCGCCGATTTCTTGAGGAGAGATTTATTTCCCTCAAGTATTGTGCCTCGAACTAAGGATTTTATCGATTCTTGAACAAGTTTTGATTTACCCCAGTCACTTGAAAGAGCTTTTAAAAACTCCAAGTAATTGGAGTGTTCGCTTAAGCTATTATAAATTTGCCCAGTTGCTCCAAAAAAGCTTCCTATGTTTTTTTGAATCGATTGCCCACCTTTGTCCCTCGTATAAATTCCAAGTAACATCGAATTCACATGTCGCAGTACAATTATTGGACTATCAAGTTTTACTTTGGGCGCGGCTATTTTGGCATTCAAAAGCAATTTAGGGTTTTTGAACGTTAGCCAATCTAACGGATTATCTTTGCAAAAAGTGAAAGCCATGGCCCAGGCTTCATTTCGCCTTCCTGCCCTGCCAACTCGCTGACGATAATTTGAAATAGACGGAGGCACATTTGTGTTTACCACTGCTCCCACATTTGGAATGTCCACGCCCATTTCCATAGTTGTAGAACAATTTAGAACATTAATTTGACCAGCCTTAAACTGATCTTCATATGTTCTTAGGCTCGCTCTATCGATTTGAGCGGAGTGTTCTTGTGATCTAAAATATGGGTTAAAACAATAGACTCGAGTATTTATATTATTCCAAACTCCAAACCTACGCAGCTCTAGGACGGTTGGATCAGTTGCACACCAATCTATGATTTCGCGTCTAGTTTGGTCGGTTACACCACCAGGATTTGCTGATTGTAGATTTGGCAAACTGATCTCTCTAAGTGGCTTTTTACTTTTCGGATCAAATGGAGAAAAATTACTAGGATTATAATTTAGTAATCGAGAAGTCTCAGTACATAACCATGCACTTGATATTTTTGATAAGTAAACTTTTTTAAAGCTCTGTCGCCACTTACCTTCACCTACATCTATAATAGCTCCTGTCGTCCGCAAATTTTCCCAAATACAATTGATAAATTCTTGCGCAATTTCCACATCAGAATCGTTATCCCAATCACCTTTAATGGATTTCATAATTGCCTGTACAAAACGAGAGCTTTTCGTTTTTGCCCTTGGCCAGTTTATCAACCGCCCTACTTGGATTTCTTCATCAATAACTGTGTCCGGGCCCTTTACGGACCTTAGCCCACGTCGCGGACTAACCCAGTGTTCAAATTTAATTGGCTCTTTATCAAGGTCGATCGCCCAGTTATTACGAAAGACTAAATCAATCGCCAAAAGATGCATTCCAACCCAGTTCGAAACAGTATTGCCTTTTTCTGCGAACAGAGAAGGCATGGTAAAGGCAGCTTTCTTCTCCAAATCTGGGAAGGTTAGTTTGGCAATACCAAGGGTTTCTGCGTTATTTCCTCGAACCGGTCGCCTGAAAAATTCTGTTGAAAGCAACATTTCAGCAAGAACTTCAGGATTAGATGCCATCATTCTGCCGTCGTCCATACGACTTAACCAACTAGCTCCTATTGATGAAACGTTTGATCCTGCGTTGATTTCGAACGCTGCATGCTTTGCTATCGTTGAAATCATTCCTTTCCAAGATATAGGCTTACCTTTTATAAGGGTGGCCCTCTGCTGCTTTAGATCATCGATTTCGTCATTTAATAAATCATTACCAATAGCTTTAAATTTTTTAATCTTCTCATCGATCGCCATTATCTCGCTTTGTGAAAAATTTGAACTTTGCAACTTATGCAAGACAATTGACCTGACAAGATTTCTTTCGGACTCTTGCTGTAATTTTGCGGCGAAGCGTGCTGTACCCTGCCGGCTGTCAGTAAAGGAAAGCAGCTGGCGCCCATCATTGGGTAGGTAATTTGCTGACTTCTTTCCTTCAATTTGATTAAGTAACGTTGGTATTGCGTTTCCTAGCAAAAATGGTGCGCCAAACCTTAACTTAGACAGTTCATTCTTCTTCTTAGAAGCACAACACTTTCTTTGGGATCGATCTTGCACGATATGAAATTCCGCATATCCATCGTCTTCGAAGTGATTATCGCTTACTTTACCATCTTCTAAACTTATAAATTTATTATTCGGATTTGCCGATTTCTCACCTAATAGAACTCTCCCTATGGCATATTCGTCATCTTCTTCATCAGGTTCAGCATCTAAAGAAAATTCATCAAATTCTTGTTTTCGTTTTATTTGCCTTAGAGCCCTTGATTTATCTTCCGGCAGGATGACATCCTCTGCCTCCAACCAAGCAGTTCCACAATTTGTACAAGTACAAATTTCAAATACAGGTGACCCACAAGAGCACTTGTCACGTTGGAAAAGATAAACTTCCCCAAATTTCCAATCTGTATCATCGCCTAATAGCTCTTCAGACTTGTGAGCACACTTTGGGTTTATGCATGACCAAATCCCAGCTTGAGCTCTATGAAAAGAGTGCATTCGCCAAGCTAAAAAACTGTGCGGGCTATCTGAGTTTGGTTTTGCGTTTGCAGCTATATCAAGAAACTCTATAGCCTTATTCTTAGCTGCTAGTTGTTCAGTATTTGGAAATGCTAAATGTGCAATTTCATCTAAACTTTGCCCAGTTTTTGATAACTCGTTTCGCACCTTACGTGCTGTTGAATTTTGCGATAGCTTGTTCCACAAGTCTGCTTCAGATGTTTTTGCAAGATCATCTATGTCTATATGATTATTTAGGATGTTTTCTGAAAGTTCTGGATGTGATTCTAATCCTTCGATTACATCCACCCTATCTTCAGAAATTCCTGCTAAATCAGCCACGAATTTCCGTAGAGCGGACTTCGTTTCTTCCCCTTCGCCAATTGTAGCGGATGTTGCAACGAGTCTAACTTGGCTTGGCAGAACACCAAATGCTTGCCTAACTCGTCTTAACAAAAGCGCCATTTCAGCAGATTGGGCACCAATATAGGAATGTGCTTCGTCGAGAACAATCCAGCGCAGTGTTCCTTGCGACTTTTCGAGCATTGATTGGTCTGCATTTCTAATTAACATGTACTCAAGCATAGTAATGTTTGTGACCAAAATGGACGGAGGCGTGGCCCTAATTGTTTTGCGGTCACCTAATCTTCCAGGTATTTGTCGCTTCACCTGCCTTGGATTTTCCGGAGTTTCACCATTGTACATTGCGTATTTCAAATCACCAGCGAATGGCTCGATCCAACTTGAAAGCCTTTCTTCTTGAGATTCGATTAGTGCGTTGAGAGGATATAACATTAAAGCCCTAACGCCAGTGAGCCGGCCTTTCGTTTCACTTTCACGTATAAGATCATCCAAAATCGGCACCATAAAACACTCGGTTTTACCGGAACCTGTCCCGCTCGTCACCATATATGCCGATTTATCAGAAGATTTGGCACTTTCCCAAGCTTGGAGTTGATGAAGGTATGGGTAACGGCCTTTTGGCATCTTATTAGTTTTTGCGTCATTTAGCGCACTAACGAGACTATTAGAGAGCAGTTTACCTGCTAGCTCACCAAAATTTTTATTAGCTGGCGCCCAAACTTTTGCCAGCTCATAAATTGGAGTGGCAATTAAGCTCTCTTTTTCGCCAGGAGAAACTGAGATGCGTCGTTTTATAGTGGCCCTAAGACTAGTGGACTTGAATTTACCGATTGAGGAAATTGCTTCTGCGGCATTCGCAGATATTTCCAACAAAGCGTCATAATAACCAGATCTATTATGCATTCTATGCTCTTTTCATTAAGTATGTAAGCGCCAAAGGAAGTGCTTTTTCAAAGTAAGTAGGGTCTAGGTTTCTAAAATGTATAATGGATAACTTTGTTGTTAAACTTTTTCCATTGCGAAGCCCTAATGCAATCTCCGCCGCCACTATTGGAGCGCAGAGATACCCGAGCAAGCTACGGTGGAAGTTATCAAATTTACTGGGCATGCGTTTTGACATCACGTTACTAAAACTCTGGTCTTTCGCGCTTTGCTTTTTGACCGCGTCTTGAGCAAGCTCAAACAAATCCCTCTCCGAATTTGGGTAGACCTCACTAAGATTTCCGTGAAGAGCTAGAAGGGTATGTCCCTTCAAAGCTGGCATAAATAAAACAACATTATCCAACCTTTTCTTTAGCCATTCAAAGCTACCAATTCTAGCTTCAATTTCAGAAAACCCAGCTAAAATAAATGCGTTTTCAAGCGAACTAGTGATAGCCTTTGTGACAGAGTGCCAATCGTCAATTTTGGTCGATACCCATGAGAAACCACTTTCTTCTTCTAAACTCAAAATGAGAGGAGCGTTTTTTTCTGAAGCTTTCAAAAGTAGAAGAATTACTGCTGAGGAATCTTTGGCCAATGCTTGGATTTGATCCAATGAACCTAGGTTATCATATTTAGACACTATATCAATTAAATGCCCAAATTGCTCCCAATCCGGATGCTCAACATCTGAAAGCCTCTCTCGAAGTATCTTGGCAAAACCAGTTATGCGCTCATCTCTATTCCGCATCTGAGAGATTTCTCTCATTTCCTTACTAAATCCAACTTTGTTTGAAATATCAGACTTATTAAACCCATCAACGATAAAGGGCCTGTATTTCGTTTTTCCTCTAGAAGTATAAATCAAGTGCGGGCCTGCAATATTACAGTTTTTAGCCAAATCGAAAGGAAATTCAGAGGTTTGACACTCAATTGAATATTCAGGTTGCCATAGATTTACAGCACCTATTTGAATTGAATCGTCATTTTCTAATACAGTGTCTGTAGGAATCTCGAGATCTTTCAATTTCTCAAAAGGAGATATCTTATTTTCGAGCCTCTGTTTTCGTATTTTTCCTATAGGGGATTTACTTGGATAGATTTCAGTACCGTCTCTTAAAAGTTGTGTTTGGTACTTTGTGAGTGTTAGTCTCCTACTTTGTTGACCATTGCAAAGCACACTAAGCCTTAGCTTAGCATCAGGCCCTCCTAATGCTAGTATTTGCTTAAAAAGGATCATAAACGTCGACAAGCTCACCTCATGACTTACATCCACGTAATTTCTTTCATTCTGAAAGTTGCTTTCTGATGAAAGTAAAGTTATTTGAAGTTGGCCACTACTATTAGGTGGCATCAAAATTCGCCAACCAGCTAAACTAAAAATGCTAACTTCAATTTCTTCCATAAGCCGGTTTCGCTGTGGATCAACAAAATCTCCTTTAAAAAATGGGTAATTTCCCTTTGCAAATACAAAGGAATCATCCCTTTCTTGCTTAAAAGTAATTTCCAAAGTATCAGGTGTTTTTTCTTGTTCTACCATGGTCATATTTAAAATGGATGAACTAGTTCTGTCTTTAACCTTTTTAGTACCCGCTTTTATTTCAACTTCAACATTGGCTGGAAGATTTTGAAAAGCTGTTGTTATCCCTCCATTTTTTATACTTTTGGCTTCTAATACAAATGTTGCTGGAACGCATGTAACTCGCATTCGATGTAAAACATCGCCTCCTTGCCTCCACTCCACAGAATAATCTCCAAGTCTTAAATCTGCTAGTTTCGCTGGCTCCCAGTCTTTTTGGGAAATTTTACGGACAAATAATTCACTAATTGGAACAGGTACATTGTGTCCACTTCCCCCCTTCCTCCCTAGAAAAGTTGGGAAGCCCTTATAGAGAGGATCTCCCAATCTATTTTTTAGGGAGAGGATTCTTTCTCCTACAGAAATCAGGAAGTGGCGTTCACCTTCGGGTAATCCAGTCTTAATGCTATATTTAGATCCGGCTTCATCAAAGAAAAGCTTTCCGTCGCCTGAAATGGAATACAGATGATATCGCTCCCCTTTTGACACACATGCCACATTTAAGTCTTTCGTACACCGCACATTGTCCGCTGAAGTGACGAGAAGAAACACCTGGCTCTCTGAAAGTGCTTGCGAACCCGACCCTAAAAACCTCAACTTCATACCTTCATTTCCATCCAGACTACTGGTTTGGACCCAGAATGTTGGCGTAGTTTTAATATCAATCGGTTCGCCACCGGTCGGCCAAAATATTCCCAGATCAGATCCATTTGCCGTACCATGAAATGAAATCGGCATATCTAGAGGTACTTCTGCAAAAGCCTCTCGAGAGCCACTCAAACGCCTTAAATCCCAAAAACTGGTCGGACCTTGATCGTTTAAATCAGCTCCAATAAGCAATCTTGGAACAGCGTCAGAAAGAGGATAAGAGGGCTTTAATCTGAATGACTTAAGTTCAGACGTAGCAAACGGGAAATCTATATTTCTAATGCTAGAATGATCAAAAAATTCAACTTTCTGACTTAACTTGCCTTGTTCACTAACTGTTAAATACCGCTCAAATATATTTTGTGAAACAACTTTTATCCTATCTTCCCGAATTGCATCAGATAGCAGTGTTTTTGCGGCATCTGAATCTAGAGGTAATGGAAGAGAAGCCCTCCATTCAGGGATATTTTGATCAAGCCACTTTTCTTTCAGTGACGGCGCCAAATCTCTAGGGAGTTTTTGTCGCAAATCAGCCACAGTAACAGCAAACAGCGCCAACATACTGTAAAATTCAGCACTTCTAAATGCCGTCGGTAAACTGCTACCATGGAAACCTGCTATTTCCTCCGCAATCTCAATTGACTGAACAGCCCCATCACCTTCTAAATCCCTCAGTATTGCTAAGGGGACTGATCTATATTTTGAGTTTCTGGAAATCAATTTATTTGGCAAACCGCCTTCAGCAATCAATGTTTGTAGAAATAGGCGGTGGTTTCCATCGTTGCGGGCAATAGGCCTTTTCCAGTATTTCAAGCCTTTTTGAGCCAGGTCTCGCCCTAGTTGATCGTCTACCGGGCTTTCTAAAGCATCAAAAAGGAATTCCCATTGAAACGAGCCACCATCAAAATTACGTCTGAAATGTTCTGCGGCCCAGATTGCAAAACTCGCTGCAAACCAAGGTAGATTTATACTTGCGAACCCAATATCGGTTAGTAACCCCAACTGAAGAAAGTCATGATCTATTTCAGATATTCGATAGGCGTGCAGGGGCCTACCGTCTGGTTCCGTCAGGTCATTTTGTTCAAGTATATTTTTAGGCGTAATCACAACTATGTGCTCTTAAATTAAGTTTAAACATATTTAATGCTTAACTCTTATCAAAATATTGGGCTTCTGTTTAGGTTAAGTTTGATTAATTACAAAAGAAAAGCCGCCTAAATGAGAATTTGGAGCACCCTTTGCTTCAAATACCTAGGAGCTTTTCAATTTAATGCGGAATATTTTTTCCCGTAATTTAGAAGCTGTTAATATTACGAATTAGCACTACTTTTCGATTCAATCGTATTAGCAGCGGATGTTCTTTACAAATTTATCTGCAGCTACTTTATTGCTTCCAGATTTCTTATTTAAATCCTCAAATTTGCCCAATAGGCGCTGACCTCAGACATGAGCCCATATTCATCTGACGACGGACAGATGCTTACTATCATTAGTCTCCAAGGGCTTCTTCAATCGTGTAGCAAAGGCCGTCTTGTTTGGATGCTGCTGAGCGTTCAAACTCCAGTACGGCACGGATTGTAGCGTCCAATTCCAATCCAAACAGGACCTCTGCTAATTTTAAAGCTTCGTCCCATCGTTCGGCACGGCGGAGAATATCAACCATTCGAGTGCGTGTGACGATAGAGTCTTCAGACATTTCATCGACATCATTTAGCGATATCGCAAATAGATTTGCAGCGCGTTCTCGGTGAGATATCGCTCCTTCTATATCGTCGGCATCATCAGCCGCCCAAGCTGCATTTAGCGCATAGTTGGCAGCGGAATCCGGCTCCGATGCCCCCTCCGATATGAGCGAGGCCTTTAAGAAACGTCCCGTTAGGGAACCGTTAATTGGGCTGGATAAGATAGCCTTGTAGGCCTCACTGCTAACTGTTGCATCTGTTTGGGGAGGTTTCTCTTCAATAGAATCGTAAGCGTAACCACAGTTTGGACATTCCTGGACCCAGTAAGCCATAGTTGAACGCTCCATTTCCGGAGGTCGAAGATCCAGATCAGGTGAGCCGAAAGAGTTTGTGCTATTAATACTGGTATGTTCGCTCTTAACTCCACAAAGCGCGCAGGATTGTTCTTCTTGGCCAAGAGTTGTCATATGAGAATCCTGGATTTACTTGATCGCATATCTACAGTTAGACAGTTTGAGCTCTTTGCTTTCTGCACCAATACTCGCTGCCACTTGTCACCAGACGTAATCTCGCTGACAGCGCCGATTTTTATCATTTCACCCAACTGTC
>Ga0316189_10006420_pt1 | contig 11198 bp, 7 predicted proteins | sample LowCovwburrow_MG_FD_204930 | JGI IMG/M metagenome (GOLD analysis project Ga0316189, IMG submission 204930) | Coastal sediment microbial communities from Maine, United States - Lowes Cove worm burrow | ecosystem: Environmental > Aquatic > Marine > Coastal > Sediment | place: USA: Maine... | reverse complement strand
ATGCATCTGGGAAGACGATTGTGCCCATGTCACGACCATCGGCGACTAATCCGGGAGCTATTCGGCAGCGACGTTGCATGCTCAACAAGGCGCTACGTACTTCAGGAATCGGCGCTATACGGCTGGCTATTTGTCCCGCTTCATCGGTCCTTAGCTGATCGGTCACCATCTGCCCGTTAATTTCAATCTTCGCAGAATCAGTTTCACACACATGACAAACAAGTCGCATACTGTCGGCCAGCTCAACTAAAGCACTGACGTTATCGAGGCTCACTTGCTGGTTGCTTGCGAGCCATCCTAAGCCGCGATAAATAGCACCACTGTCGAGATAATGCCAACCCAATTTAACTGCGCATATCTGACCAATAGTTCCCTTGCCAGCACCACTAGGACCGTCAAGTGCAAGCACCGATACCTGCTTTGCGTTTAGATCAGGCATCGATCTCAAGACCAACAGACGTCGCCAATTCAACAAAATTAGGAAATGATGTCGCTACATTATCAGCTTCGTTAATAACGATTTTGCCACTGGAAACACCTCCTGCTATAGCAAATGACATAGCGATACGATGGTCATGATAGCTCTCAACTTTCCCCCCGGTAATGGTGCCACCCTTAACAAGCATGCCATCTTTACGTTCCTCAACTTCTATACCGATGGCTCGTAAGCCTTCCACCATCGCCGAAATACGGTCACTTTCTTTGTGGCGCAACTCTTCAGCACCTGTAACAATGGTTTGCCCATCGGCACAGGCAGCTGCGATGCAAATAACCGGAAACTCATCAATCGCTAAGGGAACTAGTTTAGGGTCAATAACGGCACCCTTTAAACCGACATAAGTAACTTGAATATCGGCCACTGGTTCACCGCCAACTGAGCGTGGGTTTAATAATTTAATATCAGCGCCCATCGCTTTCAAAACGTCAATGATGCCAGTTCGAGTCGGGTTTACGCACACATGCTCAAGGGTTATCTGAGACCCTGGGACGATCGAGGCAGCAACCATGAAAAACGCTGCCGATGAAATGTCTGCGGGAATATCTATATTGGCCGCCGTTAGTTCGCCGCCGCCTTTCAAGCGAATAGTACTGACCTGATCGTTAACACGCTCAGTTTCGCATTTGTACCCATAAGCCTTGAGCATTCTCTCGGTATGGTCACGGGTAGGTGCAGGCTCAGTAACGCTGACCTCGCCATCGGCGTACAACCCCGCCAATAGCACTGCTGACTTAATTTGCGCACTTGCCATTGGCAACTTGTAATTAATTGGCTGTAACTTTTCAACACCGCGTATATGAATTGGCGGGCAGCCGTTTTCATCGGTCGCACATCGGGCCCCCATGGCTGATAGCGGAACCGTGACTCGGCGCATAGGCCTGCCGGTTAAAGATTCATCACCAACGAGCTTAGAGGCAAACTTTTGAGCGGCTAAGATACCTGCCATCAAACGCATTGCTGTACCCGAATTCCCCATATCTAGGTCTTGCTCAGGTGCACTAAGGCCTCGCATACCGACTCCCTCGATCGTTAATTGGCCGTTAGTTGGCCCTTTGGCAGCTACGCCCATGGCTCGAAAGGCTGCCAGAGTGGCCATCACGTCTTCGCCCTCAAGTAGGCCGGTAATATTGCTCGTACCATTGGCTAGCGATGAAAACATCACGGCGCGATGAGACATCGATTTATCTCCTGGCACACGAACACTGCCTGATAAGCCTTTGGCCGCTATCGCAGTTGTTAAAATCAATTTTGCACTCATTTTTTACGTCTTATTCTATGTTTGGTACTATTTCGTTCAGCACTGTCTCTAAGTCCGGTACTAATTAGTGTTTTTTACTGCTCTATTTTCTTCATCGATTCGGCCTTATTCAGCAAACCTGAGTCTCTAGCGGTCTTAGCCTCAGAAAAATAGTTCAATATGGCCGTTTGATCCGAGTTCGCAACATCGTTTCTTATCGCATCAATTTGATCCCTGAAGCCATCTAAGGCACCTAACACTTCTTGTCGATTGGTAATGCAAATGTCTCGCCACATCTCAGCGTCGCTTGAGGCGATACGGGTAAAATCATAAAACCCTGCGGCAGCAAGATCGAACAGACGCTGACGGTCACTCTGATGACTCAGAAAATTCACCAAACTAAAGGCGATAACATGAGGCAAATGACTGGTCTTAGCAAAGACGGCATCATGCTCTTGAAGACTCATTCGCATGACTTTTGCGCCAAGAGTCGACCACATTTTTGCAACCACTGATGCGGCTGCATCTGATACCTCGTCAGTGTCGGTTATAATAACGTGTTTATTTTCAAATAATCCAAGTTTCGATGCCGCCACACCTGAATTTTCACCACCAGCAATTGGGTGTGCCAATACAAATTTATTTAAAACCAAAGGAGTCTCAAACTTGAGTCGCGCGTACAGATCGGTCTTAACGCTGCCGACATCGGTGATAATTGCATTTTCAGGAATGTGACTTTGCAGTGATTGCAGCAGCGGCACCATGCTCTGCATCGGTGTAGCTAGAACAATAAGGTTGGCGTTCTTCACCGCGTCTACTAGCGGCAGTACCTCGTCAACAACATTGTCTGCAATAGCCACCTTGGCAGTAGATTGGCTCTTGCAGACCCCAACCACATGGTTTGCTAAACCGTGCTTTTTCAAGTCACGGGCTAAGGAACCACCTAGCAAGCCTATTCCTATAATTGCTACCTTTTCAAACATCGGATTTACAATACGCCCACAGGATAAGAACCAATCAATTTAAAATAAACAGATTTACTTTCAAGCTCAGCGAGCGCTGTTGCTACCTTGGGATCATCGACGTGACCGATCAAGTCGATGAAAAACACGTACTCCCAATTGGTTTGTCGGCTCGGTCGAGATTCGATACGACTCATGTCTACGCCAACATCATACAAAGGCTTTAACAATTCAAATAAACTACCCACTTTGTTTGGTGCAGAGACCATGATGGTCGTTTTATCTTCACCACTCGCTGCGTAACTATCACTCCCGATAATCAAAAAGCGTGTTGTGTTATTGCGCTCGTCTTCGATACCACTTGCCAGAATCGCAATATCATAGATTTTAGCCGCAAGATCACTGGCTATTGCTGCAGCTGCATCGTCTTTAGAGGCAATAACGGCAGCTTCAGCGTTACTGCTCGCACTGAAAACTTCGGCGTCTGGTAGGTAACGTTCAATCCAATTACGGCACTGAGCAATCGCCTGCGGGTGTGCGTATACCCTTTTAACGGCCGTTAGACCGTCAGCGTGACTAAGCAACTGATGGTTTATCGGCAAGTGCACTTCACCACACACTTTTAGTTTGGACGTCGCAAAGCAATCTAATGTATGAGTAATAACTCCTTCAGTTGAGTTCTCTACCGGCACCACGCCAAAATGTGCTTTACCCTGCTCCACCAGCCGAAATACATCGGCGATGGTTTTTACATCAAGACTGTTAACCGCCTGTCCAAAGTGCTTAACAACTGCAGCTTGCGTATATGTACCCTCTGGGCCGAGGTACGCCACTGACATCGGCATCTCTGCCGCCAACGAAATCGACATGATTTCACGCATTAAGCCGACCATTTGATCATCAGCAACTAGACCGCTCAGCTCTTCGCGTAAAATACTATTACGTTCGCGCACCCGGCGCAACACTTGCGCCTCACGCTCGGGCCGATAAAAAGATGCATTCGCATCAACCGCCAACTTTGCTTTGGCGATTTGTGCTGCGACCAATACTCGCTCTTGAATGAGCCGTATAATTTTTTGATCGCAAGCATCAATTTTGGTACGTAACTCGATCAGTTTGGGAGAATCTACTTGCTGTTTATCACTCATACCTTGTGTCGATTTAGTCTTGAATAGCTCGGGCAACCATAATGCCATCAAGCGATTTAATTGTCTCAACAACCTCGTCTGGAATATGGCTATCAACATCAACGATGGTGTACGCAAGTTCGCCGCGAGACTGATTGATCATGTCATTAATATTTAAATTGGCATCGGCCATGATGGTCGAGATTTGGCCAACCATATTAGGTACGTTTGCGTTACCAACAACCAAGCGATGGTTAGTGCCACGTGGCATAGAAACGTTTGGAAAATTCACAGAATTAACCACATTCCCCGATTCCAAATAGTCTTTCACCTGTTCAGCAACCATAATCGCACAATTATCTTCGGCTTCACCGGTAGACGCACCTAAGTGTGGCAAGCCTATCACTGCGGATGTTTTCTTGGTGCGATTATTCGGAAAATCAGTTACATAGCTGGCTAATTGGCCGGCATCAATCGCGTCACAGACAGCTTCGTCATTGATGATGCCGCCGCGAGCTAAGTTGATCACAACTGCGGTGCTTTTCATTTTGCCGACATTTTCAGCATTAATTAGGTCGCGCGTTGCATCTATTAATGGCACATGAACGGTCAAGAAGTCGACCTTGCTAATAATTTCATCAACACTATTAGCTCGTGTAATGCGCGATGACAAATGCCAAGCACCATCCACCGTCAAGCCCGGATCGAAACCAATCACATTCATGCCTAAGTCAATACAGGTATTCGCCACCATACGGCCAATAGCACCTAAGCCAACAACGCCGATTGTTTTACCGGGTAGTTCATAACCAGCAAATTTCTTTTTGCCAGCTTCGACCAATTTTGATAATTGGGCATCTTCGCCTTCAAGGCCCTCGGTGTATTGGATCGCTTGACTAATGTTACGCGCGGCCATAAACAATGAGGCGATCACCAGTTCTTTTACCGCGTTAGCATTTGCACCTGGAGCGTTGAACACCGCCACACCCGCTTTGCTCATTTTCTCTAGAGGTATATTGTTTACGCCGGCACCAGCGCGACCAACTGCCTTAAGCGATGATGGAATCTCCATTTCATGCATTTTAAATGAACGCAGAATAATCGCATCAGGCGATGATTCATCGTCACTTATCGTATAACTATCTGCGGGCAGCTTGTCTAAACCAAGCGGGGAAATATTGTTCAAGGTAAGAATTTTATACATCTTTTTACTCATCACTATTGCTAGTACGTATTGAGCTAAATCTGATCGATCTAGTTCTAATTTATGTTAAGGCGCCAAGTCGGCTAGTTTAGTTGGCCAGCTAATTCGCTAGCAGCCAAACTTGGTTTATCAATTAGCCTGTTTGAATGATTTCATGAAATCTAATAGCGCATCAATGCCATCTATTCCCATCGCATTATAAATACTCGCTCGCATACCGCCGACTGAGCGATGTCCTTTGAGAGCATGCAAACCTGCTGCGTGAGACTGCTCTAAAAAGGCCGCGTCCAAATCACTATTGCTTAATATAAACGGTACATTCATCCAAGACCGGCTATCAACCGCGACAGGGTTGGTATAAAAACCATCAGAATTATCAATGTAGCTATACAGTTTCTCGGCCTTAGCCGCATTGACTTGAGCCATGCCCTCAACACCACCATTTTCTTTTAGCCATGCGAAAACCTTACCGGCTAGATACCAAGCGAATGTTGGCGGCGTGTTATTCATACTATCGCTTTCGGCCATCACTTGGTAATCCATCAGACGAGGCATATCGCTTGGGAAATTACCAATCAAGTCGTCTCGTACAATTACAATGGTAAGTCCGGCTGGACCGATATTTTTCTGCGCGCCAGCATAAATAATCCCATATTTAGATACGTCGACAGGGCGAGATAGAATAGTTGACGATAAGTCAGCACATATTGGTTTATCAGTGTCAGGCAACCAATCAAACTCAACACCTGCAATGGTTTCGTTTGGCGTAATGTGCACATAGGCTGCGTCATCACTTAAATTCCATTCTGACGCAGCCGGCACATGCTTATAGCCTTCGTCTGAGGTGTCACAGACCACGTTAACGTCGATGAAGCGCTTGGCATCAGCGATCGCTTTCTTGCCCCAATGGCCCGTATGTGCGTAATCAGCCTTATTGCCTAAGAATTTCAAATTCAACGGAATAGCCGAAAATTGTGACGTTGCGCCACCTTGCAGAAACAACACCTTGTAGTTACTAGGAATGCCCATCAGATCACGCAGGTCTTGCTCTGCTTGAGCTGCGGCGGCCATGAACGGCTTGCCTCTATGCGATACTTCCATGACCGATGCACCGGCACCGTTCCATTCGAGCATTTCTTGTTGTACTTGTCGAAGCACAGTTTCAGGCAACGCGGCAGGGCCAGCGCTGAAGTTGTAAATACGACTCATAATAAGTCCTCGGAAAAGTTTAAAATTAGGTCAGACGATCAGACGATTACGATCAAATTATGATCTGCCTACAAGCGGATGAAATGCAATGGCATCAATCAGCGAGGCGTGTAATTCAGGCTTCATTCGACTATGGGCGGGTGCGGTAAACACGTGTTAACGCACCTAATTGATTTATCAGGGGGTCTCATTTTACACAAGCCTTGTTTAAATCCCTATATCTTTTAGCCTTGTTTTAGCAATTTACCGAAGAAAACACTAATCATCGAGCAATAACTGAAGAATCGGCGTAATTAAGGGAGACTCTCTGACTAAAATTGCAGCGAGCACCCTACAGTTATTAATAGCATTTGACTCTCCAGCCACCAAAGACACGCAGAGTTCAGAAGAATAAGCGCCTAACTTGTCTGGCGCTTTAAAACTCAACTCAAGATCAAAAGCCTCACCGCCAGAGAGTGGTGGAATCGCTGCTGTCGTCGTCTGAATATCATCTAATTCATCGCTCAAGCTTAACGTTACCGTACTGCTCGCCACTGGACTGTCGCCGAGATTTTTGATAACTCCAGAGATAATCAAGGGCTGACCGGCTGCGGGATTCGAATTACTCAAAACAGCTGAAATAACGGCTAAATCAGCCGATGTCGGCATCGGTAAAAAAGGAGTGTTTTCAGCAAAGTATTCAAAGGCATTGGCATTTCTAACGGCACTCGTTGGCGACGAATCCGCCAGGCGTCGTGAGCCAGCCTGATCTAGAGCAGTACCAAAATCATCTGTGCTAGCGACGACGTTAAAATGACTTATCTCATGAACAATTGTTCCCGACTTAGAATCGGTGCCGTCTCGCGGAACACGAAAGAACACATCACAGAGGGTCATGTTGTATTCATCGTCAGGAAAGACAAAGGCAAATGTATTTTCAGGGTCCACGCCATCCTGTCTTGTACAGTCGCAATTAAAGCCAATAACCTGGTTAGAAAGCGCACTGGCAATTCTGGCCATCCCGCCTTCAACTTGGGAATATCGTGCGCTGGAATATGAGCCAAACCACTCACGATAACGTCTCGCATTAGGGCGCGATATCGCTGCAGTACCACGTAAATCGGCAATAGCCGTGTTGGCAATGCGTTCAGCCGACGCCAATGCGGCATCTATGGAAGAAACTTGATTTGCTGAGCAATTCTGAAACCTAGCAGGCCTTTTGGCCTCGATAACTGGCCTGTCAGTGGTTAAATTAAAGGTGATTGGCGATTGGGTTTTGCGCGCCAACACTCCAGAATTGCGCATTGCAATCTTATATCGCCCCTTAAAATTAATCGGGTAAGAACGTTGTAAATTTACCGCTCCAATGATGGATTCCCCTGGCGCTAAGCGTACGTAGTCACTCTCGCTAGGCGCTAAGCGCTTGACATGGACTCCTGTATACGGGAGTTCCTGATCGTTAAATTCAATACTGAAGAGGTCTTCAGTTAGCCCACCGTTTAGTGCGGTATCCCATTTCAGTAGAGAAATAGTTTGCTTACCGACATTACGATACGTCACGGAGACCATTAGCTTATCATCAATGCTAAATGAGGTTTGCTCGAGTGACGTAACGACCTGCACATTAGCAGGCAACTCAGGAGCAGCATAAACAACCCCAGCGAGCAAAACTGATAGCGCGATACTCGTTAAAAGTTTAAAAATCATCGTCATAGAGTTCATCATTTTGTATCCGCATATTTTAACAAACAAAGACTAGCAGTCCGGAAAAGCGTCAGACAACACCAGCTCAAGGTTATTCGACTCGAGCTTATAGGGGATTGAAAGTCTGTTATAGAGCGCACCGGAGAAAGCTATTTTAAGCTTTTGGTGTCCACAAAACTTATAGCTTGTCGAGATATCTATCGTGTTTCTAATGGTTTTTTGCGGGGCAAGAGATTGGTAGTCTGAAGGCTTCGGTGGCATACGCTTAACCATCAGCCCTCGATACGGGAGTTCAACGCCAGTGTTCAAATCAATAATTGTTAAGAAATGGGCAGTCACCTTTTTCTCAAAAGGACTTGCCCACGGTAGAAATGAAATTTCGTCAGCGGAGCCATTCTTAAGCGTTGCTATTAACGCTAGTTTACCGGAGTCGAAATACTCTCGATCGACCGCTAGATCAAGCACCAGACCTTTGGAAACCTTGCCGCTGACGCTTGAATGAGGCCTCCCAACTTGCTCGCTCACAATAGTCTGCACTTCCACACTTGTAGTTTCGTCACAAGCAAACTGTGTCAGCGACAAACAAGAAACAATGGCAAGTTTAGCCAAACCCTCCTTGCTTGCCAAAGACCGGTAAAGCATCGCGCTAATCAACCTCACCTTCAGGCTGGTTAGAATCACCTGCTGGATCAGAATCGACAGCTGGGGCAGAATCGCCGTCAATAACAGCTTCGTCCTCAATGGTTTCTTCTTCCTCAGACTCAGCAACCTTCTCAATACTAATTAGCTGCTCGCCTTCAGACACGCCAATTATCTTAACACCCTGAGTGTTACGACCAATTACCGATACTTCGGCGACACGAGTTCTAACCAGAGTTCCGCCATTAGTAATTAACATAGCCTCATCATGATCTTCAACCAAGATAGCACCGACCGAATCCCCATTTCGTTCGCTAGTTTGTATAGAGATTACTCCCTGCCCACCACGGCCTTGCACATTGTAGTCAGACAACAGCGTGCGTTTACCAAAACCATTTTCCGTTAAGGTGAGTACCGCTGATTCATCGTCATCAGCATCGCAAATAATCATGGCATTCACTTTATGCCCGTCTGCCATTCTAATGCCACGAACTCCTCTTGCCGTGCGCCCCATCTTGCGCACGTCATCTTCTGCGAAGCGAATGGCTTTACCAGAGGTGCAAAACAACATCACATCTTGACTGCCGTTGGTTAAGCCAACGCCAACCAGCTCGTTACCCTCAGTCAGGTCGAGAGCGATAATGCCGTTAGCGCGTGGACGAGAGAAATCCATTAACGATGTTTTCTTGACGGTACCATCGCTAGTCGCCATAAACACATGGCTGCCTTCGGTGAACTCTTTGACTGCCAAAATGGCGGTAATATGCTCATCATTACTCAACGGCAGTAAGTTAACGATTGGTTTGCCTTTCGCATTGCGGCCTGCTTGTGGAAGCTCGTAAACTTTCAACCAGTACACTTTACCGTTATCCGAGAAGCACAAAATTGTGTCATGCGAATTCGCTACGAACATTCGTTCAACAAAGTCAGCATCTTTGGTCTTAGTTGCGCTCTTACCCTTACCGCCTCGTCGTTGAGCACGATAATCGCTCAGTGGCTGTGATTTTGCATAACCTTCGTGCGACAAGGTAACGACCAAGTCTTCCTCAACAATCATATCTTCGAGGGTGAGGTCTAGTTTCTGATCAAGAATTTCGGTGCGGCGCTCATCACCATACTCGTCGCGAATAGCAATAAGCTCCTCGCGAATAACTTCCATTAGACGATCAGTATTTTCTAAGATATCGATAAACTCAGCGATTCGCTCCAAAACTTCGGCATACTCGTCACGAATTTTGTCTTGCTCTAAGCCGGTTAAGCGGTGGAGTTGTAAATCGAGAATGGCTTTAGCTTGCTTCTCTGAGAGCTTATAGGTATCACCATGCAAACCGAGCTCTGGCGCTAGCCCCATAGGCTTACACGACACGTCGCCAGCACGAGATATCATCTTGGCCACCACACCGGGCTGCCACAATTTCTCTAATAATTTTTCGCGCGCAATACCGGGGCTGGCGGACTGTTTAATCAGCTCAATCATCTCATCAATATTACTTAGCGCAATCGCCAAGCCTTCTAAGGTATGAGCACGGGCGCGCGCTTTGCGAAGATTGAAAATGGTACGACGTGTAACAACCTCTCGTCGATGCCTAATAAACTCTTCAATTAGCTCTCGCAGATTGAATATGCGCGGCTGATTATTAAGCAAGGCAACCGTATTAATACCAAATACAGTTTGTAGTTGAGTCTGTTGAAACAATTTATTAAGAATAACTTCAGCAACTTCACCGCGGCGAACCGCTATGAACATACGCATGCCACTTTTATCTGATTCGTCTCGAAGCTCTGTAATACCATCAATTTTCTTGGTCTTAACCAATTCGGCAATTTTTTCAAGTAAACGAGCTTTATTTACCATATAAGGCAGCTCGGTTACGATTATTGACTGGCGACCATTGGATTCTTGGGTCTCGATGTGGGTACGAGCGCGCATGTAAATTTTGCCGCGCCCAGTGCGGTACGCATCTCGAATACCTTTGCTGCCATTAATAAACCCAGATGTCGGAAAATCCGGCCCGGGTATATAAGTCATCAACTCATCAACGGAGATGTCTTCATTGTCGACCATGGCAAGGCAGCCATTGATCACTTCGGTGATGTTGTGTGGCGGTATATTGGTTGCCATACCAACAGCAATACCCGACGACCCATTAACCAACAAGGTTGGGATTCTAGTCGGCATTACCGATGGCTGTACTTCACTCTCGTCGTAGTTTGGATAGAAATCGACGGTTTCTTTATCAAGATCAGCAAGAATAGAATGTGCGATTTTGGCTAGGCGAATTTCGGTATAACGCATTGCCGCAGGTGAGTCACCATCAACCGAACCAAAGTTACCTTGACCATCAACCAACGGATAACGCATCGAGAAGTCTTGCGCCAAGCGAACAATTGTATCGTAAACTGCGGTATCACCATGCGGGTGATATTTACCAATAACATCACCGACAATACGTGCCGACTTTTTGTATGGCTTGTTATAGTCATTATTGAGCATCGCCATGGCGTATAAAGCCCGTCGATGCACTGGCTTCAAGCCATCACGCACATCTGGCAGCGCTCGCCCGACGATTACGCTCATAGCGTAATCAAGATACGATTGACGCATCTCCTGCTCTAAATTAGCGGGGATGGTTTCCTT
>Ga0316189_10006419_pt1 | contig 11199 bp, 11 predicted proteins | sample LowCovwburrow_MG_FD_204930 | JGI IMG/M metagenome (GOLD analysis project Ga0316189, IMG submission 204930) | Coastal sediment microbial communities from Maine, United States - Lowes Cove worm burrow | ecosystem: Environmental > Aquatic > Marine > Coastal > Sediment | place: USA: Maine... | reverse complement strand
GGGCACAAGATGAGTGAACAACAACAAGGTAATCACTCAGACCCTTTCTATGTCGGCTATCTCCCCGCACCAGATCCGCATCGCAAAGCGGTGAAGCTGATGATCATTCTGCTCGCGCTCTGGCTCGGGGCAATGGGCAGCGTCATCGTGCTCACCCAGCGTGAGCCGGGGAATGCAACCTGGGACATGAGCAACGAGCAATCCTGGTCAGGCATACTCATCGACCAGCCCTATCCAATGCTCATCTCCGACGACCCAGAATCACCAAACGCGATGCTCGTGGTCTCAATGGGCAAGCTCGGAGCTCACGATCGTCTCAGCGATGCGATCGGTCATCGTGTCACGCTCACGGGATTCGAACTGCGCCGTGAAAATCGCCATCTGATCGAACTCTCAGACGGCCCAGAAGCGATCGAGATCGGTGAAGCGATCGATCCATCTGTTCACCCTGCCATCTTGCCCTCGAATGACCCTGAGATCGAAATCTTCGGCGAGATCATCGACGGCAAGTGCTATCTGGGTGCCATGAAACCGGGCGATGGTGCCGGGCATCGAGCCTGCGCAGCGCTGTGCCTGCGAGGCGGGCTCCCGCCCATGTTCGTCGCCGAGACCGTTTCTGGGGGCATCCTCTACCCACTACTCGTTGTTGATGGCTCGACCGAACTCCAGGACCAGACGATCGCCAAAGTCGCCTGTCGAGTCCGCGTACGAGGAACCATCAGCACAATCGCCGGCTTGCCCGTCCTGCTCACGAGCGCGGATCAGATTGAAATCGCCGAAGATCTCTTCGGGGGTTCAAATGGGCACGCTTCGGAACCCTAAGCATCGCACGAGCCCCTCTATGATGCCCGGATGAAGGCACATCTCATCCAACTCGATATCGCTTGGGAAAACAAACAAGCGAATCACATTCGTGTTCAGCAGCTCGTCGATCAAGCCAAACCAGACGCTGGCGATCTCATCGTGCTCCCCGAGCTGTTCGATGTCGGGTTCACCCTCAACACCGAGATCGCAATTGATGATGGTCGCACGCTGGGGTTCCTGCAAAGACTCGCGGATAAAACGAACTGTATAATCCATGGCTCACGCGCCACACGCAGCCAGGTCGACCCGCTCGCATCGAACTGCGCCACGATCTGCACACCCGGCCAGTCCGCAACCTTGCACGAGTACCACAAGATCCACCCGTTCTCATTCGGACGCGAGACCGAGTCGTACCTCGGGGGCGATGCGATCACACACTACACATGGGGCGATCTGCAAGTCTGCCCCGCAGTGTGCTACGACCTGCGATTCCCAGAGCTATTCCGATTGGGTGTGAAACAAGGTGCTCACGCGTTCGTGCTCGGCGCAAACTGGCCGAACCATCGCCAATCGCACTGGCGAACACTCAGCATCGCTCGCGCGATCGAAAACCTCTCATTTATGTTCGCCGTCAATCGCTGCGGGGACGATCCGCACCTGCCGTACAGCGGCGGCACCATCGCGATCGATCCCAAGGGGGAGATCATGGGCGAGCTTGGCGATGAAGAAGGCGTGCTCAGCGTCGAAGTCGATCCGAGCGTGCTACACGAGTGGCGAGAGACCTTCCCGGCGCTCAAAGATATGAAACTGATCTGAACCGCAGTCGGCGCAAAGAAAAACCCCCGCATGAGCGAGGGCAAACTTTGATGCTGGATGCATGCAGCTTACTTCTGCACGGTCTCTTGGCCCGCGATATGCTTGAGACCGCGACGGCGATCACGAAGACGACGCGACTTACCAACGCGATCACGCAGGAAGTAGAGCTTGGCACGACGGGCATCGCCACGACGAACAACCTCGAACTTCGCGATCAGCGGCGAGTTCATCGGCCAGGTCTTCTCGACCCCGATCTCACCCACCATGCGACGCACAGTGATGTTCTCGTCAATGCCGCGACCCTTGCGAGAGATCAGGATGCCCTGATAGACCTGGATGCGTTCCTTCTCGCCCTCAACGATACGGAGATGCACATTGATTGTGTCCCCCACATCAAAGCGTGGAACATCAGTCTTGAGCTGATCTGCGTTGATCGATTCGATGATCTGCTGTGTGCCCATGGCATATATCCTTCGTTTGGCCCGCGCGCGATCCCCGCGCCGGGACGGCAACGATAGCCCCGAACACCCGCATTGTCGAGCCTCACTTCCACTTCATATCGCCCTCCTACCCTCACAAGCAGGGTCTACACTCTGGGCATGAGAGCCATCGTCGTCACGAAACAAGGCAACCCAGTCGCACCAAACATCGACCTGCAATCGAGCTGGCCGGACCCGCTCATGGCTCGCCCGGGCGAAGTCATCGTTAGAACACTCTGCTCTGCATTCAACCATATGGATCTCTGGGTTGGCAAGGGCGTCCCGGGTCTCGATCTTGAGTACCCACGCGTCTCGGGCTGTGATGGGTGCGGAGAAGTCCTCGCCGTGGGTAACGGCGTGAGCCCCGACTGGGTCGGCAAGCGTGTGATCTACAACGCCGCCGTCGTGGTCCCTGATAGAGCTCGCCCGAGCGAACCGCCCGCGAGCACGATGTGTCCCAACTATGAACTCATCGGCGAACACTACAACGGCGCCCATGCCGAGATGTTCGCATGCCCGGCAGAGAACCTCGCGGCGATCGCCGACGATTCTGATCCCATCGAAGCAGCCGCGTTCGGGCTCTGCGCCCTGACCGCGTACTCAATGATGATCACCAAAGGGCAACTGCGACCGGGCCAATCGGTGCTCATCACCGGCATCGGAGGCGGGGTCGCAACCAGCGCCCTTGCAATCGCCAAGCACATGGGATGCAGCGTCGGCGTCACCTCGCGTCACCAGCACAAACTCGATCAAGCGATAAAGCTCGGTGCGGATCACGCGATCCTCGACGAAGGGCAGGACTGGTCCCGTGATGTTCGCAACTGGTCAGATAAACGAGGCGTGGACATGGCCGTCGATTCGGTCGGCAAAGCGACGCATCTCAACTGCATCAAATCACTCGCCCGCGGCGGTGCTTATGTCACCCCCGGCTGCACCACCGGCCCCAACGCGACGACCGATCTCGCACGCATCTTCTGGAACCAGCTCCGAGTGCTCGGCTCGACCATGGGCAGCAACGACGAGTTCAAGGAAGTCGTTGCCCTCTTCAACGCTGGTGCACTCAAGCCGGTGATCGACAAGGTCTTCACACCCGACGAATGCACCGCCGCGTACGAACGCCTCGAAGCCGGCGAACAGTTCGGCAAGATCGTCATCGACTGGCGCTGATTTAAAACGAGACTCATAAAAAACACCCTGCATTTGCAGGGTGTTTATCGTATTACGAGTCACAGACAAGCTTATTCAGCTTCGGCTGCTTCTGGCTCTGGTGCAGGTGCGGGCTTGGCGGCATCAGCCTTCGCCTTGGCGCCTTGTGCGTCTGCAAGAACTTTGGCGGCCTCATCCGACTTGGCGTTGGCAACGGTGTTCTTCGCCATGTTCAGCGCCTTCTTGGCGGCATTGCTAAACGGGGTCAGATCGGCTTCGCTGTCGCCGGCCATCGCTTCGATCGCGGCGATGATGCCCTCGATCTGCTTGACGGCCTTCTTGCACTCGCCGCGCCGGTTGTTCACTTCGCGCTGCTTCTCCCACTCAGCCTTCATCTTGTCGTCAAGAAGACCGGCGTTACCAAGCATGTCGCGGACCGTGTCGCTGGGCTGAGCGCCCTTGTCGAGCCAGGCCTTGATCTCTTCAATTTTGAGAACGAGTTGCTTGCTCTCGTCCTTTTCCATCGGGTTATAGAACCCGAGGTTTTCAAGAACTCGACCGTTGCGACGCGTGCGCTGATCGATCGCGTTGATCCGGTAGAAAGGGCGATGGGTGCGCCCGAAGCGCTGCATACGAATACGAACCATAAAAAGTCTCCTTCGTTTCCAATGCCCGTCAATATCAACGGGACGAGTTCAACCCGACGCGACCGAGCAGCACATCTGGCTCGGTGTGATCCCTCGACTGGTCCAACCGTTGGTCCTGTCTGCGTTCGCCGGGTCTCAATGATTCACCTCACACCGCGTTGAATCCACTCCGTTCACCCTCAAACTGCGGTTTTCGACCCATTCCCCACTATCATCACCCATGAGAATCGATGTGCTAACCACCTTCCCAGAGCTGTTCAGCACCCAATCGCCGGGCGTGCTGGGCGTTTCAATCCCCAAACGGGTGATCGAGGCGGGTCTCCTCGAAGTGCATGCCACCGATATCAGAGCCCACGCCGACAACAAGCACCAGAAGACCGACGATCGCCCATTCGGAGGCGGCCCCGGCATGGTCATGATGTGCCAGCCCATCTGGGACGCCGTCGTCGCTGTTGAAGCCCAGGACCCTGCACCCGCTCAACGCATCCTGCTCACGCCACAGGGCGTGCCGCTGACCCAAGAGCTTGTGCTGCAGCTCGCGTCTACACCACGCCTGCTCATGATCGCCGGGCACTACGAGGGCATCGACGAGCGTGTGATCGAACGACTCGACCCGCTCGAGATATCTCTTGGCGACTATGTGCTCTCTGGCGGAGAACTCGGCGCGCTCGTGCTGATCGACGCGATCGCTCGTCTCCAACCCGGCGCACTCGGGCACGAGGATTCCGCCGATGAAGACTCGTTCTCACAAGCCCAGAGCACAGACGCCGACGGCTCGCCCATCCCCAAGAAGATCCTCGAAGCATTGCAGATCCCGGATGACGCACAGCTGCTCGACTGCCCCCACTTCACTAGACCACGAGTCTGGGAAGGCATGGAGATCCCCGAGGTTCTCGTCAGCGGCGACCACGCTGCGGTGGCGAAATGGAGACTCGAGCAACGCCTGCAACGAACTCGCAAAAGACGCCCGGACCTGCTCAAAAAGGATGACTCGCAATCGCTTTCTTAGTAGATTGAGCGAATAAAAGCAGGTAAGGTCCTCTTTTATCGCATAAGGTATTTACCGCACGAATGCGGAAACAATAAACAACACTTTGTATCTGGAGATCACCAAATGAAGAAGATGGCACTCATCGGACTCGTCGCAGTATCAGCACTCATGGTCGGCTGCTCAAGCACACAGTGTCGCGACGGCAGCGACTGTGGCGACTGTGACTCAAAATGCGAAACTGCATGCGAGACCGCATGCAACCATACCAACACCACCTTCGAGTGTGCAAACGCAGACTGCAAGCCCGGCGCGGCATGCTGCGGCGATTGCGCCAAGAAGATGGCTGAGATGTGCCCAGACTGTGCAAAGCATGCAAAGACCTGCGGTCCAGACTGCACCAAGCCATGCTGCGCAACCTGATCACCTGATCAAAGCGTGAATCTCTTGACAACCCGCCCAAAGCGGGTTGTCTTCTTTTTGCAGCCCCTCCACCTATCATCACCCCATGGACGCCCTACTCACAGCACTAGCCGACTGGAAGCCCTTCAACGCGATCGTTGTGGGCGATTTCATGCTCGATCAGCTGCTCAAGGGTGCCGCGACCCGTCTCTCACCCGACGCACCTGTTCCGGTGCTTCGTGTCGATGAACAGCAGAGCCAGCCCGGAGGAGCCGCGAATCTGGCCCTCGACCTGCTCGCCCTGCATGGACGAGTCACCGCGTTCGGGGTCACCGGCGCAGATCACGAAGCCGAGCTGCTGCGTGAAGCGTTGAGCGATTCGGGCGTCGATTGCAGCGGTCTCATCAATGACCCCACACGCCCCACGACCGTCAAGCGGAACCTGATCGGGCTCGCCCAAGGGCGTCACGCGCAGAAGATGTTCCGGGTCGATTTCGAATCGAACGAGCCGATCGAAGAACCCGTGACCAAGCAGCTTCTCAAGGCGTTCGAAACATCACTCGCTAGCGCGGATGTGGTGTGCATCGAGGACTACAACAAGGGTGTCTGCACGCCCGAGCTGTGCAGAGCGATCATCGATCGGGCCAAAGCCGCGGGCGTGCCCGTGCTGGTGGACCCCGCCCCGATCAAGGACTACAGCAAGTACCGCGGCTCTACCGCGATCACCCCGAACCGCACCGAAGCGGAACTCGCCACAGGCATCAACGCCCCCGAGAATGCACGCGAAGCACACCGAGAACAGCTCGCCCGCACGCTCATCGAGTCGTTCGATCTCGATACGATCGTGCTCACTCTCGACAAGCAAGGCTCGCTGCTCGCCCACCGCGACGACCCCAATATGGTCCATGTTCCAACCACGGCTCGCGAGGTGTACGATGTCACCGGCGCAGGCGACATGATGCTCGCGGCTCTCGCGGCCGCGCGTGCCAACGATCTCGACTGGGTCAACAGCGTCCGATTCGCCAACGCAGCCGCGGGGCTCGAGGTTGAGATCTTCGGCGTCGCCCCGATCCCCGTCGAGAAGATCCACGACGAGCTGCTCACCCAGCACACCACGCAGCTCGGACGCCCGCGCACCCTCGACGAGGTTCTCGTACAGGTGCGAGCGGCGCGCCATTCGGCGCAAAGAATCGTTTTCACCAACGGCTGCTTCGACATCCTCCACGCCGGGCATGTGTCGCTGCTCCAGCGATGTGCCGCGCAGGGCGACATGCTCATCGTCGCACTCAATGATGATCACAGCGTCCACGCGCTCAAGGGCGACGGACGCCCCGTGAACAACCAGAACCATCGCGCCTACCTCCTGAGTGCCCTCCAGTGCGTCGATTCGGTCGTGCTCTTCAGCGAAGACACCCCCATCAAGCTCATCGAAGCGATCAAGCCCGATGTGCTCGTCAAGGGCGGGGACTACACCCCAGAATCAGTCGTAGGGGCCAAGATCGTCGAGCAAAACGGCGGCGAGGTCGTGATTCTCGACCTAATCGACGGGCTCTCAACGACCAGCACGATCGAAAAAATGCGCCATCAGTGAGTTTGCTCGCTCCGGACACGCTTTTTTCCGATCCAGCCCCTCCTCAACCAAAGCTATTCGCTAGATCGTCCGATAGATGCGGTATGTCCGACACGCATCTGATGATTGTCCATCCCCACTACGCCGCCATGATCATGACGGGGCAGAAGCTCGTCGAAGCCCGATTGGGCGTCGATCGACGTGCCCCGTTCAATCAAGTGCAGCCGGGCGATGAGATCTTCATCAAGCCCACCGGACAGCAGACCATCGCCAAGGCGATCGTGGAACGCGTCGATCAGTTCGAGGGACTCGATCCCCAAGACATCGATCGGCTGCAAGATATCTACAACGATCTGGTCAAGGGCGACGATGTGTTCTGGAAATCCAAGCACGACTCGAACTACGCGACCTTCATCACGCTTGGCAAGGTCCGTATGATTCAGGACGACTCAATTGTTCCTGAGCAGCTGTTGCAGCCCAGCCGCAACGCGTGGCGTGTGCTATCGGCTCCCGAAGACGAGCAACGACAAGCCGCCTGACTCGCCGTCCACACACAGATCAATCAACGAAGAACAGGGCGACCCGTTCGAGCGTTCGCGTCATGGGAATCCCCACGATCGAGGTCTCGTCGCCATCGAAGCAAATCGGCCAGCCCGCGGCCAGTCGCTCGGTGATGTTGTACGCACCCGCCTTGCCCTGCCATTGATTGCTGTCGAGGTACGCGACAATCTCATGCTCGGGGATTGTGCCAACGCGTACGAGTGAACGATCGATGAACAGCTCCCGCCGACCAGTCAACGGGTCAACGATCGCGATACCCGTGAGCACCTCGTGCTCCGCGTCACTCATCGAGACAATCATCGCGTGCGCCTCGGCACGATCACCCGGTTGCCCTAGAATCTTGCCCCCGTGCACGCAGACCGTGTCAGCCCCGATCACAACGGTGTTGAGCTTGTGCTCGATCTTGGCATCTTCTGTGAAAATCTGCGCTGAAGACGCGGCCTTCAGATACGCAAGCGCTGCAACCCACTCGCCAGGATCAACCTCTCCGGGAACCAGTTCGCCATCATCCACTCTCGCGGGGAGCACGGCATGTCGAACTCCCACCTGCTCGAACATCGAGCGCCTGCGCGGCGAAGAGCTCGCCAGAACAACAAAGGGCAGGGAGTTGGGGTCTTCAAGATTTGGAAGGGGTGGGTTCATGGGCTCTCTTTGATACCAGTCAGGGCGATCAACGGATTCGCTCTACATTGTTCTTTGACAAATGATTCATCGATTTCAGACGCGCCAGCCCATGAATACTGGCACGAAAAAGGGCGTTCCACGAATGGAACGCCCTTGAGTGTGATAGATTTCACTCGACTGACGCCGAGATCAAGCTTATTCGTACAGGTTGGTGGCTTCGGTCTCGTTCACCGGGCTGGTGAGGTTGTCCGAAGTCATTTCAACAGCGAAACGCGAGTCCGCGGCCGAATCGGCCTTGACGGTGACACGCCAGCTGATTGCGGCACCCGGTGCCAACGAGCCGTGTGGCGCGAAGGTTACGGTCTTGCCTCTTGAAGTCGCGTTGGTTGCACCCGTTGCGGAGACGAACGACTGTTCCGGTGGAAGCACTGTGACGATCTGGATATTGGTATCCGCCGCCGAACCCTGGTTGGTGACCGTGATCACATATGTGGTCTGCTGTCCCACTTCGACCGGGTCGGTGATATCGACAACCTCAAGCAAGATCGCGGGGATGCCCTTGATCTCGGTTGTGCACGAGTCGCTGACCGAATCAGCACACACGGCGTTGCCGGTGACTGTCGAGGTGTAGCGACCGATGCTCGATGCCGAAACCGTCATCGAGAAGTTCTTGCTGGCACCGGTGTTCATGGCACCGAAGTCCCAGACAACATTGTTGCCGACGACACGACCACCATCGCTCATACGAACGACCGAGGAGCCCTGAGGGATGCTCGCTGAAGCGGTAGCGGAGTTCGCCACGCCGTCGCCCATGTTCTCAAGACTGTAGTCGAAGGTCATGTTGCGACCCAGGAACTGCCTATTGCTGCATTCGATTGCGACAGCAAGTTCGGGTGCGGTGATGACGGTATTGGTCGCATCAGCATTCGCTTCGAGATCGCCGTCAGCCATCGCCACGGCACCGCTGGAGAACTCGCCTGTGCGTGATGCATTGGCGCGGACTTCAAAGGCCTTGCTCTCACCCGCGGCAAGGTTGCCCACAGGGATGTTGACCGAGCGTGATCCGTTCGACATCGCCAGCCCATCGGGGAGGGTGTCCTTGATCACGACATTGCTCGCGACACCTGTTCCGGTGTTTTCGACGAGATACCGGATGATGATCTCATCACACGAGATTGCCTGTGCCGTAGCGGTCTTGCTCAAAGCAAGCGCTGGCTCGACCACGCGGGTGTTGGCACAGAGGAAGTTGTTGTATGAAACGGTGATGCAGTCGCTGGCGATGCCGACGCTTTCTGCAGAACCGTTCAACGAAATAACCTTGGTCTCGCCTGGGCCCATATCGCCCATGGCCCAGGTCATTCCCTCGCCGCTGGTGCTCCCGCGAGGATTCGATGAAGAAACCTCGAGGTTATTGCTGCTGTCGAGCATGACCATGACATTCTGAAGCTCAGAGTTAGTCAGGTTGGTGACGTGGTACGAGAACTCGAAGTCCTGTCCACGCACAACCTCGTTGGGCATGACCTGGTGCACGAGCAATGCGCTGGTGCGTGCATCGCCCGTAGGAAATGACATGCGTGCAGCCGATTCATCCGCACCAAGGCGAGGTGAGTAGTAACCCCAGCTTTTGCTGGACTCGACCGTCCTGGTCTCTTCCTGAACTGGCTCAGTGTCGTTGGTGGTTGTCTGTGTCTGTGTACAGCCAGTGAGCAACGCTCCAAACAGCATCGCAACACTCAGCATCGCTGTAGTGTTTGTTCCGATCTTCATTTTTTCTCCGATCTCGGTTGATATAGAAACTGTTGCTGCATCGCAAGTAGCGATAACAGCCCTCTCGATTAGAGCTGAAGTAGTCCCAAAGTCAGTTATGACCCCTCGTCATCTCTACGGCCTAATCACGGTCTTCGAACACCCGTGGGAAACCCCCCACGGGAAAGGGCGCGAGAGCAGATTGATTCTAGTCGGAACAGTTGCAACCTGACAATAATTAAGCAGAAAGACCCATGCTCATTTGTCTCAGTCCCGATTAAACATTCCCTTGATCAGTTGAAGTAGAACATTCTTCTGATCGCCCAAGTCCATCGATAACTGGGGCAGAATGACGCGTGTACCAATCGGCCAGTTCGAGTTTTTGCTGGTTTTGACCCAGTCTTTTCGAGTCATAAAAACTGGTGAGATCTCATCGTTTTTTTCTGCGATTGTGAGCCGACGAATCTCTGATTCACCCAGCTCAGCGTGATCACGAAGGTTTGTGATGTTCTTTGTGAGCAGCCCATGCTCTCGAATCATGGCGCAGTAAGCGTCGCTATTGCCGATACCGCAAACGACTTGAAGTTCAACACCCAGCAGATCTTCACATGGAATCGGCTGCTCTGACCACCCCGATTGGGTGCGAGTGTATTGAATGAAACTTACCCACTTGTGGTGGGCTGTGAGCACGGGAACCTGAGTATTTTGTTCAACGATCAACGAGTATTGCCGTTCGATCTCATCATTGCTGACTCGCTCGCAATGCGTGAGCACAACCAACCCGGCACGAGAGAGCGATTGGATCGATTCTCGCAGGTGTCCCTTAGGAAGCAACGCATCTCGATCAGGCGGGCGTGATGCATCGATCAGCACGATATCGAGATCCCGAGCGATCTTGCGATGCTGGAATCCGTCATCAAGCACAACGCAATCGATCCCCTTACCCAAGTCAGTATCGAAGAGCAACCGAAGCCCACCGATTCGATCGGGCTGCGCAACGATCTGCACGCCGGGCAACGCCTCTTCGTGCTCGAGTTGCTCGTCGCCCTTCTCACCGGGCCGGGCGCCGTATCCACGCATCGCGATCACGGGCTGTTGTCCTAACTGCTGGAGCATTGATACGACCAGTTGCACCATCGGGGTCTTGCCCGTGCCCCCGGTGCTCAGGTTCCCGATCGAGATCACTGCACGATCAAATCGCGTAACTTCCTTACCCGCATCGAACGCCCTGTTGCGATGGTTGATCCCGATCCGGTAAAGCCAGGACATCGGGGTCGTGATAACGCCCGGCAGCTTGGTCGGTGCCGGCACACGCGAGGCCGGGGGCTCACTCGTGTTCACGAGGCGCCCCGATCTTGCTGCTCGCGCAGCTCGTCCAAGTCCTGACTGAGATGCTCTCGCATCTCCTTGCGCACG
>Ga0316189_10006418_pt1 | contig 11199 bp, 12 predicted proteins | sample LowCovwburrow_MG_FD_204930 | JGI IMG/M metagenome (GOLD analysis project Ga0316189, IMG submission 204930) | Coastal sediment microbial communities from Maine, United States - Lowes Cove worm burrow | ecosystem: Environmental > Aquatic > Marine > Coastal > Sediment | place: USA: Maine... | reverse complement strand
GGCATGTAATTTGCTTTAGGTCATGTGGTAATACCTTACTTAATTTCGAAATCATATTTTAGGAGATCTACATGTTATCTATTAACACGCTGAAAAAAACTGCTGTTGGCCTGGCTGCCGCAGCAATGCTTTCAGGTTCAGCCCATGCCGCAGAAGATACTATTAAGGTGGGTATTCTTCACTCACTGTCTGGAACAATGGCGATCAGTGAAACAACCTTAAAGGACACCATGTTGATGCTTGTTGAAGAGCAGAATAAAAAAGGTGGCCTGCTGGGTAAGAAACTCGAAGCGGTTGTTGTTGATCCAGCTTCAAACTGGCCATTGTTCGCTGAGAAAGCCCGTGAACTGATTGAGAAGAAAAAAGTCTCTGCTGTTTTTGGCTGCTGGACTTCTGTTTCTCGTAAATCAGTATTACCTGTATTTGAAGAACTGGACAGTTTGCTGTTTTACCCTGTTCAGTATGAAGGTGAAGAATCATCTAAAAATGTTTTTTATACAGGAGCAGCGCCAAATCAGCAGGCTATCCCTGCCGTTGACTACTTGATGAATGACATTGGAGTAAAACGCTGGGTGCTGGAAGGTACGGATTATGTCTATCCCCGTACTACGAATAAAATTCTCGAAGCCTATCTGAAAGCGAAGGGCGTAGATGAAAAAGACATTCTTATTAACTATACCCCGTTCGGCTTCTCAGACTGGCAGTCTGAAGTAGCGAAGATCAAGAAATTTGGCTCAGCTGGAAAGAAAACGGCTGTTGTATCGACGGTTAATGGTGATGCTAACGTTCCTTTCTATAAAGAGCTCGGCAACCAGGGTATTTCCGCTGAGGATATTCCTGTCGTTGCCTTCTCAGTCGGTGAAGAAGAACTGTCTGGCATTGATACCAAGCCACTGGTTGGCCATCTGGCTGCATGGAATTACTTCATGAGTGTGGATTCTGAAGCTAATGGCCCATTCATCGATGCATGGCATGCCTACATCAAGGATAAGAAACGCGTAACTAACGATCCTATGGAAGCGCATTATATTGGTTTCAACATGTGGGTAGAGGCTGTTAAGAAAGCCGGTACTACCGATGCCGCTGCGGTTCAGGATGCCATTATTGGAGTTGCTGTTCCTAACCTTTCAGGCGGGCTGTCAGCGATGATGCCAAACCATCACATCACCAAACCAGTACTGATCGGCGAAATTCAGGAAGATGGCCAGTTTGAAATTGTCTGGGAGACATCCGGGCTGGTTGCAGGTGATGCATGGTCTGATTATCTGCCGGGGTCTAAAGATCTTATCTCTAGCTGGAGAGCGCCACTTTCCTGTGGTAACTACAACGTTAAGACAGGTAAGTGCTCAGGACAGAACTTCTGACTCATTGCCAGGCATGACATGTATTGAAATGTCATTGCGAAATCTACTGCTCCCGGTTTCCGCCGGGAGCAGTAATTTTATCCATAATTATATTTAGCTGAATTCCTGATCAAGTTCCCAATAACGAACACCTTTTGTTAATCATAAATAAATACGATGCGTAGCTTGACCATAATAATTTTCATTCTACTTAGTTCTTTTGCAGGGGCAGCACATACAGCGACTGCAAACGGAACCCCTCTGGAGCAGGCCCAGATTCTCCTGCAGAGTAAAAGTTTCAATGATAAGTCCCAGGCAGTGAGCTTATTAGCGGAAAGTACACATTCACAATCGACAGAAATACTCAAAGCCTTGATGGAAGGAGAGCTGTACTACCGTAAGTCCGACAAGCAGCTGCTGCTGGCGAAAAAGCTCGATGGTGAATACCTCATTCATGACGCACTGACGGGTGAAGACCTGGGCAGTGTGAAAAAACGGCTGATCAAAAAGATCGGAACAAATAACGCCATACGTAAACAGATCAGGGCCGCACTGGCCAGCAGAGAGTTAAATAATCCTGATGCGGATATACGCTACCAGGCAGCAAGTGAGATGCTGGGTAGTCCCGATGCCGGACTGATTCCGCAACTTGAAAAACGACTGGCTATAGAAGACAACAGTAAAGTCCGTCAGCAAATTGAATTGTTGCTGGCTATCAGTCAGCTAGATACAGATAACAAAGATGACCGCCTGCTGGCGATTGAAGCCGTTACCGGCAGTGTTGAGCCGGTGGTTCGCAGTAAACTTGCTTCTATCGAAGCCAATGATCCAGATGCAGACGTACGAAAAGCAGCCAAAACCGCACTGAACAGCATCAGTGTACGGTTACAGTTCTTCAGTTTCATTGAAACCTTATTTTTTGGCTTAAGCCTGGGGTCTGTACTGGTGCTTGCAGCCATCGGCCTGGCAATTACCTTCGGTGTGATGGGCGTTATCAATATGGCACATGGTGAATTAATCATGCTGGGTGCTTACACTACCTACGTCATCCAGCAGGCATTGCCGAATATGATTGGTGTTTCTGTGCTGCTGGCTATACCTGCCGCGTTTGTAGTCGCAGGGTTGACAGGGATTGTGATTGAGCGGACGGTGATTCGGCACCTGTACGGTCGACCACTGGAGACGCTGCTGGCGACATTCGGCATCAGCCTTATATTGCAACAGGCGGTACGCAGTATCTTCTCTCCGCTTAACCGTTCAGTGATCACTCCTGACTGGATGTCCGGATCACTTGAAATTAACAGCGTACTTTCACTGACGTATAACCGTCTCTATATCATTATTTTCTGCCTGCTCGTATTTGTCGCGCTAAATTTAATTCTCAAGAAGACGTCTCTCGGACTGCAGGTTCGCGCGGTAACTCAGAATCGCGCTATGGCTCGTGCGATGGGTGTGCGCTCGGCGTGGGTCGATGCAATGACCTTTGGACTAGGGTCCGGGATTGCCGGTGTGGCTGGTGTTGCACTATCACAGTTAACCAACGTTGGGCCTAACCTGGGTCAGTCGTATATTGTCGATTCATTCATGGTTGTGGTCTTCGGCGGTGTTGGTAACCTTGCTGGTACTCTTGTAAGCGGTCTTAGTCTGGGTGTCATCAACCAGTACCTTGAGCCCTGGGCGGGTGCCGTACTGGCCAAGATCCTGATCCTGATTTTTATCATTCTGTTTATACAGAAACGCCCCCGCGGTTTATTCCCGCAAAAAGGGCGTTCAGCGGAGGGCTAACAGAATGTTTATAATGAAAATACTCAACAATGACCGTGGCGGGCAGGTGATGATGAGCCTGCTGCTGGTTGTCATGATAGCCGTACCTGTGATGAACCTGCTGGTACCAGAAACCAGTTTTCTGCATCTGTCGACCTACAGTGTTACCTTACTGGGTAAATACCTGACCTATGCATTGCTTGCTATATCAGTAGACCTGGTATGGGGTTACCTGGGCATACTCAGCCTTGGTCATGGTGCATTTTTTGCTCTCGGTGGTTATGCCATGGGCATGTACCTGATGCGTCAGATAGGTGACCGGGGTGTCTATGGCAATCCTGAATTGCCTGACTTCATGGTATTCCTGAATTATACCGAGCTGCCCTGGTTCTGGCAGGGTTTTGACATGTTCTGGTTTGCCGCAATTATGATTGTTCTCGTGCCTGGGTTGCTGGCGTTTGTATTTGGCTGGCTGGCTTTTCGTTCACGCGTCACCGGCGTCTACCTGTCAATAATTACCCAGGCACTCACCTATGCACTGATGCTTGCATTTTTCCGTAACGAAATGGGTTTTGGCGGCAATAATGGCCTCACTGATTTCAAGGATCTGCTGGGTTTTGATCTGCATGCGGACAGCACTCGCATAGCCTTATTCATTGCATCAGCATTGGCATTGGCCTTTGGTTATCTCGCCAGTAGAGCTATTGTAAAGTCCAAGCTTGGCCGGGTGGCCGTGGCCATTCGTGATGCGGAAGACCGTACCCGCTTCATTGGCTATCGGGTTGAACATGTTAAGCTGGCAGTCTTCACATTTTCTGCTGCCCTTGCCGGTATAGCAGGGGCGCTTTATGTTCCGCAGGTAGGTATCATAAATCCAGGTGAATTTTCTCCTTTAAATTCGATTGAACTGGTTATCTGGGTAGCTGTTGGTGGTCGAGGCACACTCTACGGGGCAGTTGCAGGCGCCGTACTGGTGAACTACGCCAAGACTTATTTTACCGGTGCTTTTCCAGAAGTCTGGTTATTTGCACTGGGTGCTCTATTTGTCCTTTCAACACTTTATCTGCCGAAAGGCCTTGTTGGAATAATTAATCGTCGGAGTGCACTGTCATGATGGTTTCGGCATTACACTCGATGGTAGACAGAACGCGCGTCTACGATTTTATGATTCCAAAGATCACCGATGAACTGGATTTAAGTCATGGGACAATCCTTTATCTCGAAGGTATCAGCGTCAGTTTTGATGGCTTCAAGGCAATTAATGATCTTAATCTATATATTGATGCAGGAGAATTAAGGTGCATTATTGGTCCAAATGGAGCTGGAAAAACAACCATGATGGATGTGATAACCGGGAAAACACAACCTGATGTAGGATCATGCTGGTTCGGCCAGCGCATGAATCTGCTGCGCATGTCTGAGGCCGAAATCGCCGAAGCGGGAATAGGGCGCAAGTTTCAGAAGCCAACCGTGTTTGAGAACCATAGTGTTTTTGAGAATCTGGAGCTCGCTATGGCCTGCAACAAAAAAGTTTTCCCGACGCTGTTTGCCCGGTTAAGTGGTGAACAGCGAGATCACATAGATGAAGTCGTTGAAACTATTGGCTTGAGTGAACAGTTGAAAACTGAGGCAGGATATTTGTCTCATGGTCAAAAGCAGTGGCTGGAGATTGGTATGCTGCTGATGCAGAAACCAAAGCTGTTGCTGGTGGACGAGCCGGTAGCAGGTATGACGCACCAGGAGATGGACCGCACAGCAGAGTTGTTGAAGACACTCGCAGGCAACCAGTCTGTTATTGTTGTTGAACATGATATGGATTTTGTTCGCTCACTGGAAAGTCCGGTCACTGTTCTGCACCAGGGCAGTGTACTTGCTGAAGGCTCGATGGAGTCCGTACAGAATGACCAGCGCGTTATTGACGTTTACCTGGGAGGTGACTAATGCTGAAGCTTGAGGGCATTAATCAGTATTATGGTGAAAGTCATACACTATGGGACCTTGATCTGAATGTAGTAGAGGGAGAATGCACCTGCCTGATGGGACGCAATGGCGTAGGTAAAACCACATTGCTTAAGTGCATCATGGGATTGCTGCCCGTGCGCGAAGGTCTAATCCACTATCAGGGTGAAGATTTGACGAAATTATCAGCTGAGCGCCGTGCGCATTTAGGTATCGGTTATGTTCCGCAGGGAAGGCAGATCTTTCCCTTGTTAACGGTAGAAGAAAACTTACGTATCGGTTTGCAGGCAAGACGCGATGGCTTGAAGACAATTCCGGACTACATCTACGAAATGTTCCCGGTACTGCAGGAAATGCTTGCTCGTCGAGGCGGTGATCTATCGGGGGGGCAGCAACAGCAGTTGGCTATCGGGAGAGCGCTTGTCACTGACCCTAAACTATTGATACTGGATGAGCCGACTGAAGGTATTCAACCGAATATTGTTCATGAAATTGGTGATGTCATTGGTAAATTGAATCGCGAGATTGGATTAACCGTTTTACTGGTAGAACAGAAATTACCGTTCGTGCGTCGCGTCGCAGATTCATTTATTATTCTCGACCGTGGACGTATGATGGCTGCTGATAAAGTTGATCATCTGAATGACGAACTGATCCGCAAATATCTTACAGTCTGATGCACTGCTTAAAACATACTCACTGTCTTCTACGGAGGAAAGACTATGAAAATGATCAAACGTATACTGACACCCTTCCTGTTCATGCCAGTGCTCGGCTCTGCTCATCCTGGGCATGATCACGAGGGACTATATTCTTCATCCACGCATATACTCGGTGGTACAGAACCTCATTTAATCTTCCTCGGACTGGCCTTACTGGCGCTCGCCGCAATCTGGCTGGTAAAGCAGCGCTAGGCATAGGTACCCGGTCTCGGGGTGATAATGCCTGCTGCAATAATGCGGTCTTCAGTTTCAACTGAGAACAATCATGCCGACGGCTGGCAGGCTTTGCTGGAACTCAGCCTGCAGAAAATTAATGGCAAGACCTGTCTGCTTCCACAGCAAAGACTGGGTCCGCTAACAGTTCAGCGTCCGTTCTACCCTGAAGGTGAGGTTTGCCATGTTTACGTTCTGCATCCTCCAGGGGGTGTAGTTGGCGGAGACCGGCTGAAGCTTGCCATTAATGCACGACCCGGTTCCCACGGCCTGGTAACGACGCCTGGAGCCAGCAAGTTTTATCGCAGTGCCGGTAAAACAGCACAGCTGCATCAGCAGTTCAATGTGGCTGAAGATGCCATGCTGGAATTTCTTCCGCTGGAAAGTATTTATTTCCCAGCTACAGAGCTCACATCAAAAATTTGTGTCAATCTTCATGCGACGGCAAAGTTCGCTGCCTGGGAGATCCATTGCTTTGGCCTGCCTACGAATAATGAAGATTTCACAGCGGGTAATGTGCTACTGAATACTGAACTAATAATAGATGGCAAACTGTTAATACACGATAAACTGAAAATTGATTCTTTTGAACAAAACAGGGTCAGCGGTCTACGCGGAAACAGGGTATATGGAAGCTTTGTCATATACAGCCAGTTGATCACCGGTGCTTTGCTGGGTTCTCTGCAAAGTCTACAAGCAGAGAGCGGCATGGCAGGTGTTACTTGTGTTGAGCCTGGTGTGCTCGTGGCGCGCTATCTCGGTGATTCAACTGAACATGCACAGTCTTATTTTCGAAAGCTATGGCAAATTCTGAGACCTGCTGCATTTGGTCTGGATGCCTGTGCACCGCGTATCTGGAATACATAGTTCGTTAGAATAGTTATATTTGATACAAACGAAGCATTAATAAAAAGGATATAAGCATGGAACTCACTCCACGTGAAAAAGACAAACTGCTGCTGTTTACCGCAGCCCTGCTCGCTGAACGACGCAAAGACCGCGGGCTCAAACTGAATTACCCGGAAGCTGTGGCCTATATCAGTGGCGCGATAATGGAAGGAGCGCGAGAAGGGATGACAGTCGCGCAGCTAATGGATCACGGCAGAACCTTGTTGACAACGGCTGATGTAATGGATGGTATAGCTGAGATGATCCATGATGTGCAGGTGGAAGCCACCTTTCCTGATGGCACAAAACTGGTGACAGTCCATTCTCCCATCATGCCGGTAGAAGGTGCGGGTATGAACTCTGTTAAACCTGGTGAGGTAATCACCGAAGAGGGCGAGCGTGAGATCAATGTCGGCCGCGCAAGTATCACTGTCAGTGTTGCCAATACCGGTGATCGGCCAATCCAGGTTGGATCACATTATCATTTTTATGAAACAAATAATGGCCTTGTATTTGAGCGGGAAAAAAGCCGGGGTTTCAGGCTGGATATCGCTGCTGGCACAGCGGTACGATTTGAACCGGGACAGACTCGCGAAGTAGTGTTAGTCAGGATAGCCGGAGATGAAAAAATCTACGGCTTCAATGGACTTGTCATGGGTGCTTTGGAGGATTAGAGATGGCGAAGATCAGTAAACAGGCCTATGCAGAAATGTACGGACCCAGTACCGGTGACCGGGTCCGACTGGGTGATTCGGAGTTATGGATTGCGGTAGAAGATGACCACACCGTTTATGGCGATGAAGTTAAATTTGGCGGTGGCAAGGTAATCCGCGATGGCATGGGCCAGAGTCAGAGAATTTCCGCTGAAGTTGTAGATGTAGTCATTACCAATGCACTGATTATGGACTACTGGGGTATCGTCAAGGCCGATGTAGGCATCAAGGATGGCCGTATATCCGGTATTGGCAAGGCTGGGAATCCAGATACCCAGGCAGCGGTGAACATCGTTATAGGTCCGGGTACTGAAGTGATTGCAGGCGAAGGACAGATTCTGACTGCCGGTGGTATTGACTCACATATACATTTTATCTGTCCCCAGCAGGTCGATGATGCCCTGATGTCAGGTGTGACGACGATGCTGGGCGGTGGAACCGGTCCTGCGACAGGCACTAATGCAACAACATGTACACCGGGTCCCTGGAATATTCATCGTATGCTTCAGGCATCGGACGAGTTGCCTATGAATCTGGGTTACCTGGGTAAAGGCAATGCAAGCTTACCCGGGCCACTTGCAGAGCAGATTGTAGCAGGTGCCATCGGCCTGAAATTACATGAAGACTGGGGTACAACACCCGCTGCCATAGACAACTGCCTGGCTGTCGCCGAAGATTATGATGTACAGGTTGCCATACATACCGACACACTGAATGAATCCGGTTTCGTTGAAGACAGCCTTGCTGCAATGAAAGGTCGTACTATCCACACCTATCATACTGAAGGTGCTGGGGGTGGCCACGCACCGGATATCATTAAGGCATGTGGCCAGGAGAATGTATTACCGTCTTCAACCAATCCAACCCGACCCTATACCATCAACACCATTGACGAGCATCTCGACATGTTGATGGTTTGTCACCATCTTGATCCAAATATTGCTGAAGATGTGGCCTTTGCCGAATCCCGCATCAGACGAGAGACCATTGCTGCCGAAGACATTCTGCATGATCTTGGTGCTTTTTCCATGATCGCATCGGATTCACAGGCCATGGGACGTGTTGGTGAAGTGATCACGCGCACCTGGCAAACCGCACACAAAATGCGTGTGCAGCGTGGCAGCCTGGCAGGTGACCCGGCAGAATCGGACAATGCACGTGCCAAGCGATATATAGCCAAATACACAATCAATCCTGCGCTTGCACATGGCATCAGTCATGAAGTGGGCTCGATCGAAGTCGGCAAGCTGGCAGACCTGGTGTTATGGAAGCCTGCATTTTTTGGCAGCAAGCCCGGGGTGATAATAAAAGGCGGCATGATAGCGGCGGCGCCAATGGGTGACCCGAATGCCTCGATACCAACTCCTCAGCCGGTACATTACCGGCACATGTTCGGTGCACTGGGTGGCGCGCGAAATGCCACATCGATGACCTTTATGTCGCAGGCTGGTTACGATGCTGCAGTCCACGAGCAGCTCAGTTTGCAAAGCATGATCGGTGTCGTTAAACAGTGCCGATCGGTAACTAAAAAAGATATGCTGCTAAATGATTATCTGCCGGAAATATCGGTGGATTCGCAAACCTATGAAGTGCGTGCAGATGGCGAGCTACTGACCTGTGAACCGGCGAGTGTCCTGCCAATGGCACAACGTTATTTTCTCTTTTAAGCATGTTGCGTTTCACCCATAAAACGAAGTCCAAGTCAGATAATACCCTGACCTTGAACTATGAATTGCGGCAGAAAAGTCGCCAGCGAGTCGAACTCGATGGTGGTGATGAAGCTGGTCTGTTTCTCGACCGCGGTATCATACTGAGAGAAGGCGATTGCCTTGCCACTGATGATGGTCAAACGGTAATGATCAAGGCCGCCAGAGAGGCAGTCAGTACCGTTTATTGTGATGATGCTCTTCAGATGGCACGTGCCTGTTATCATTTGGGTAACAGGCATGTCGCATTGCAGATTACAGAAACATATATCCGTTTTCAGGCTGATCATGTGCTTAATGAACTTTGCCATGGGCTGGGATTAAAAGTCGTCTCCGAAGACGCTCCCTTCGAACCCGAGTCCGGCGCTTACGGAGACTATGGACATATGCAGAGTCATTCACATAATGATTCGCATGATCATAGTCATCCGTACAGTCATACCGACAATCAACAACATGATCATGACGACTAATCTTTCACTGCTACGCTTGCTGCAGCTGGTGAGTCCATCGTTGCCTATTGGAGCCTTCACTTATTCCCAGGGTATAGAGTGGTGTGTGGAAGGAGGTTGGGTTAAAGATGCTGGAACACTGGAAGACTGGTTGAGTGATCTGTTACACACAAGTATGCAACGGATTGAAATTCCTATTCTGATGCGCATGATGCAAGCCTGGTCAGAGAAAGATACAGCATCGCTGGAGTACTGGTGTCAACTGAGCATGGCCAGTCGCGAGACCTCGGAATTGCGGCTGGAAGAGAGAAACCGCGCTACTGCACTGTTTCGTATTTTATCGTCACTTGATGTTGCCGATATAGAGATGTATGAAACTATTATTAAATCAAGCCAGGCTGCGGGTTATTCCTATGCCAGCACGGCCTGGGATATTCCACCTCATCAAGCCTGCCAGGGATATATCTGGAGCTGGCTGGAAAACCTTGTTATTGCGGCCGTAAAGCTCGTACCACTAGGACAAACAGACGGTCAGAAGATTCTAATGAATCTTTCAGGCCAGGTAGATGAAATTATTGAGAAGGCAGGACACTTGAGTGATGAAGAAATTGGAAGTTCCAGCCCTGCTCTGGCCCTCGCCAGCGCACAACATGAAATACAGTACACCCGCTTATTTCGCTCGTAATTTGATCTAAATAGGCAAACTACATTATCAACACACTTCAATAGGCTATCAATCAGGTATGGAACAGGAACAGAGCTCATCGACTCAATCATCCCACGACACCTCAAGGAATCCACTGCGAGTAGGTGTTGGTGGGCCAGTAGGGTCAGGCAAGACGGCGTTATTAGATAAAGTTTGTAAAGTGATGCGTGAAAAATATGATATTGCTGTCGTAACGAATGATATCTATACGCAGGAAGATGCCAATTTTCTGATCAAAAGCGAGGCGCTGGCGGCTGATCGTATAATTGGCGTAGAAACCGGGGGCTGTCCTCATACAGCAATTCGTGAGGATGCTTCAATGAACCTTGCTGCAGTCGATGATCTGAATAAAAAGTTTACCAATCTCGACGTTATTTTTATAGAAAGCGGCGGCGACAATCTGTCCGCTACCTTCAGCCCGGAACTAGCTGACCTGACGATCTATGTCATTGATGTATCAGAAGGTGAAAAAATACCACGTAAAGGTGGCCCGGGTATTACACGCTCTGATTTGCTAGTCATAAACAAGATCGATCTGGCGCCTTATGTTGGTGCTTCGTTGGATGTGATGCAGGCAGATACTGAAAGAATGCGAGGAGGCCGTCCTTATGTAATGAGTAACCTGAAGGTTTCTCAAGGTGTTGATGAGATTATTGCGTTTATTGTAAAAGAAGGTATGTTGTGAATAGCTCAAACGAGAAGGACATAAGCTGAAAATGTATTCAGTATGGGC
>Ga0316189_10006417_pt1 | contig 11200 bp, 9 predicted proteins | sample LowCovwburrow_MG_FD_204930 | JGI IMG/M metagenome (GOLD analysis project Ga0316189, IMG submission 204930) | Coastal sediment microbial communities from Maine, United States - Lowes Cove worm burrow | ecosystem: Environmental > Aquatic > Marine > Coastal > Sediment | place: USA: Maine... | reverse complement strand
GGTAAGGCCCAAGTGCGTTCTGCGGTTTTGGCGCGCGAGTTGGGCCAGAAATTATTGATAAAGGATTGGGTTGAACGTACGGGTGGTGGCAAATTGAACCGCTATGAAATTACAAATGCAGGACGCGCCAATTTTAAACGTATGGTCGTAGAGATGACCAAGAATCATAAGAACAACGGTTTTGCGGAAACCCCAAACCCGTTTCAAGAACAGCATCGTGAATGGGGTGAGCGCACGATTTCATCGTCGAACGGCAAGCGGCCCAAACGCATTCGGGTGAATTTGCGTGAAAGCCCGATCAACACATTAGGGCGTAAAAAGGGTAAAGATGGTCAACCATTTCTGGCCAATGAGTTGTTACAGGCGGGTGAACAATTTCGCGAAGACTTTGAATTGGCACAACTTGGGCCACGTGTGGCACAAAATTGGGATCGGTTTCTGGTTGGTTCCGATCGCGGCAATTTCGGATCGGGCGAAGGTGGCGGGTCAGCATCGGCCCAAAACCGCTTTCGTCGTGCCCTGACAGCCCTTGGCCCTGGGTTGGGTGATATAGCATTGCGGTGCTGTTGTTTTCTGGAAGGGCTGGAAGCGGCGGAAAAACGTATGGGTTGGTCGGCACGATCCGGGAAAATAGTATTGCGCATCGCGTTGCAACGGTTGCGGTTACATTACCAAGAGTCTTACGGTAGCTTGTCTGACAGAATAGGTTAGGCTAATGCACTGATAATATGGCTAAAATTATCTGCTTTCAGGCTGGCCCCGCCCACAAGACCACCGTCTACATTTGATACTTGCGCAATGTCGGCCGCGTTTTCCGGGTTCATGGAGCCACCGTAAAGGATGCGTACGGAACGGCCTACGCCTGCACTGAAACGACGTTCAAGGCGGGCGCGGATAAAGTCGTGGACTTCGCCGATTTGATCCAAACTTGGGGTTAACCCTGTGCCAATGGCCCATATTGGTTCATATGCAATTACCAAATTTTCACCCGTGGCTTTGTCGGGAACGGATGCTGCCAATTGACCGCCGATGATGTCGATAGTGTTGGATGCTTCACGTTGGGACAAACTTTCACCAATGCAAACAATTGCAGTCAGACCGGCGGCCCATGCGGCTTTGGTTTTTGCCCGCACAATAGCGTCGGTTTCGCCGCAATCGGATCTGCGTTCCGAATGGCCTAAGATAACGTAAGTAGCCCCGCTATCGACCAGCATTTGGGCTGAAATATCGCCGGTGTGTGCGCCTGATGTTTCGGCGTGGCAGGTCTGCCCGCCGACAGCAATATTACTGGAAATCGCGTTCATAGATCGAAGTAGTGTTGCAGGAGGGCAGATTAAAACTTCACATTTATTTACATTAACATTTTTCGATAGTATTTTGATTTCATGCAGGTTTTCCTGTAAACCATTCATCTTCCAATTGCCGGCTGCCAGTTTTTTGCGCATCAGTTTTACATGCCTTCGAATTTAATGGATTCGCCACATCCGCAAGCTTCGGTCACGTTGGGGTTGCTGAATTTGAAACCCGCTTCCAGTAATGACACCTCATAGTCAATCTCGGTGCCGAACAAAAACATTTGCGCCATAGGTGCAATCATCACCACGGCACCGTTTTGTTCCACAATTTCATCGTTTGGATCAATTTTGTCGACATAATCCATGGTATATTCCATGCCCGCACAACCACCTTTTTTAACGCCGATGCGCAAGCCTTTCTTGTGGCCTTCGGCCATTAGCTTTACGATCTGTTGGGCGGCTTTATCCGTCATTGAAACAGCGGCTTTTCCGGGAATACCAAACATTACATGAACCCCAATTCCAAACGTGCTTCATCAGACATCATATCCATGCCCCATTGCGGTTCCCAGACAAGGTCGACAGAAACGGATTGAACGCCGGGCAAGGGTGCAACGGCATCTTCTACCCATCCAGGCATTTCCCCCGCGACGGGACAACCAGGCGCGGTTAGGCTCATCAGGATGCTTACCACGCCGTCTTTATCGATTTCGATGGTATAGATCAGGCCCAGATCGAAGATGTTTACGGGGATCTCGGGGTCATGTACCGTGCGGATAGCTTCGCATATGGTATCATACAACGGGTGATCCGTGGTCGATGGCTTGATCAGCGGCATGCCTTCCATAGGGGCTGTTTTTACGGTCATGGTGTGTTCTCTCTTGGAATTCCTGACTAAATATATATGGAATGATTTGGGAAACGTCCAGTGGGATAAATTATGACGAAACACTTTAAATTTGAATTGCTTAACACGGATGGGCACGCGCGTCGTGGAATTGTGCAAACACCGCGTGGTGATATTCAGACGCCTGCGTTCATGCCTGTGGGGACGGCGGCCACAGTAAAAGCGATGATGCCGGAGAGCGTCGCTGCGACAGGTGCAGAGATTTTGCTGGGCAACACCTATCATTTAATGTTGCGTCCCGGTGCTGAACGGGTGGCCAATTTGGGCGGATTGCACAGGTTCATGAATTGGGACAAACCGATTTTAACCGATTCCGGTGGTTATCAAGTGATGAGCCTGACTGATTTACGCAAACTGACGGAAGAAGGTGTGAAGTTTCGCAGTCATATTGACGGTTCTGAACATAACCTGACACCGGAACGGTCGATGGAGATACAAAAACTGTTAGGTGCTGACATTGTGATGAGCTTTGACGAATGTACGCCGTATCCCGCGACCGCTGATCAGGCGCAGGTCAGTATGGAGCTGTCGATGCGTTGGGCAAAGCGATCACGGGATGCTTTTGGCGATAGGCCCGGGTATGCGCTGTTTGGTATTCAACAAGGCAGTACGTTCAAAGATATGCGCGAAGAAAGTGCGCAAGCCTTACAAAAGATCGGATTTGACGGATACGCGGTGGGTGGATTGGCTGTTGGCGAAGGTCAGGGCATGATGTTCGAGGTGCTGGATTATGCGCCGCAACAATTACCCAACGATAAGCCGCGTTATTTAATGGGGGTTGGCAAACCCGACGATATTGTGGGGGCGGTCCAGCGCGGCATTGATATGTTCGATTGTGTTTTGCCGTCACGTTCTGGGCGCACGGGGCAGGGGTTGACCCGTATGGGGGCGGTGAACCTGCGCAATGCACGTCACAAGGATGATCCGCGCCCGTTGGATGAGATGTGTTCTTGTCCTGCATGTCAAAAATACTCTCGGGCCTATCTGCACCATACGATCAAATGCAATGAGATCATTGGTTCAATGCTGTTGACTTGGCATAACCTGCATTATTATCAGGAACTTATGACTGGATTGCGCGAAGCGATCACACTAAATGCATTAGATGTGTTCGTTACGGCGTTTCATGCAAAAAGGGCAGAAGGCGATATCCCACCCCTATAAGTTATGTTTTTCGAAACTGACGTACAAAGACTTGACCGGATACATTGCGCGTTGTTTCAACAGGCGGTTGTGGATCCGATTTTGCAGCAGACACCGGCGTCGACATTGGCCTAGGTGTTGACACCGGCTTTGACATTGGCCTACGCGACATTGGCCTAGGTGTCAGGCGATCAAACGGATTGGGTCTAAGTTGCGTTACTTTCGGATCCGATGTTCCAAGTATTTCCGCCTGTTCTGTTTTGGATATTTCTTTGTGATCGGATTTCGGTATTTCTACTTGTTTCATTGTGCTTTGTGCTTTGGGCGTTTCGGCTTGTGCCACAACCTGTTCGGAAACGGGTGCTTCAGTTTGTCGGGGTTTCCTGTTGAATTTGTCAATAATTGCGTTGACCATGGATGGATCATTGGAGCCTCTGGCGACAGAAACGATATGCCATAAACTGCGAATATAAGCGATTGCAAGAAGCACATAGGCAATGGGGTAGATCGGATTGCCAAAGGCGTTGTCGTTGATCTGCTTTTGTAAAACCGCATTGCGATTGCCAAAGAAAGCCTTGATATATACTGGGTCACCACCGTATTTACCGTATTCGATGCCCAGTTTCGCAAGGGTCTCCTGGGCCAGTCTTTCATGTTCGGGTTCTAACAAAACGGGTTGACCGTTCACTTTTACAATCGGCCCTATTTGCCCATAGCTGTCAGAAAGTGTTTGGGCCTTTTTAAAGACGGTTTCATTTTCCGACACGATTGCGCCAATAAGTCTTTTTTCGACACTTTTGTTAAAATCATAGCGTTTATTTACATCCGTATGATCCAATGCTCTGGCCGACGCATTTGCAGCTGTGTTTTCCGGCAAAGCTTTTGTTGCTGTATAAAGTGGTACGATAAATTTGGTATTTTCCACACCGTCAGCAACGATTGTGATCTTGAATTTATCCGACAGGTCTATTTCCGCCAAAAGATTTATTTCACGCGCATCGTCCTTTTGCTGTTTTCCCACAGAATCTTCTACGCGGATAAGCGGAGGCGGCCCATTCTTTACCGCAAGCATCGCTTCTTGTTTCCCGGCGTTAATTTGGCCGTTTAAAAATACAGCTAAATACAGGGTAATAAAAGATAAAACTAAAACTATTACAGGGTTTTTAAAGAAAATAAGGTCAAGTATGAATCGTATCACGAACATTTTGTCTGCCCCAAGTCATATATTTTTGCTTTTGTCTGTTGGTATTTTGCAAAGGATTTTGGTCAAAATAAGGCATTTACAACCTAAGCGCGAAAAGATGGCGTTAATTTCTAAAAACAACATTACAGTAGCCCTTGAAACTCAATAAATAAACCGCCACACTCGCGAAAACGAAACATACCCATGCGGTGCTTGACACTTTCAAGATCAAACATACTTATAACGGCATATAATTGGAGAAATGCAGTGTTGCTGGGAAAACCGGGGCGCAAAGTTTCTTGCTAAAATAAAGGAATAAACATGTCAGACGCGAGCAGCGTATCCTATCCAGTACTTCCACTGCGTGATATTGTGGTGTTTCCACATATGATCGTGCCGCTTTTTGTGGGCCGCGAAAAATCGGTTCGCGCATTGGAAGCGGTGATGGATGACAACAAAGAAATCCTGTTGTCATCACAAATTGATCCATCAGAGGATGAACCAACCGAAGAAACCATTTACCCAACCGGTGTTTTGGCCAGCGTACTACAACTATTAAAGCTGCCTGACGGTACGGTGAAGGTTTTGGTCGAAGGGTTACGCCGTGTTCAGATCACTGAATATCTGGATAATCCCGATTATTTTGAAGCGACAGCGAAATTTCTGGTGGAAACCGAAAATGATCCTGACGCAATAGAAGCCTTAAGCCGCTCAGTTTCAAAAGAGTTCGAACGCTATGCTAAGTTGAACAAGTCCATACCGGAGGAGGCTTTGTCCGCCGTTGCAAAATCCGACGGCGCCGAAAAGCTGGCCGATACGGTTGCTGGCCATTTGTCAATTCGTGTGGACCAAAAACAGGAATTGCTGGAAACGCTGGACCTGTCCGAGCGTTTGGAAAAAATCTATGGGCTGATGCAGGGTGAAATGTCTGTGCTGAAGGTCGAGAAAAGGATCAAAAGCCGCGTTAAAAACCAGATGGAACGCACGCAACGCGAATACTATCTGAACGAACAGATGAAAGCCATACAGCACGAGCTGGGTGATGGTGAACAGGGCGGCGGTGATGAACTGTCCGAACTGGAAAAACAGATTGAAAACACCAAGTTTTCCAAAGAAGCCAAAGAAAAGGCTGAAGGCGAACTCAAGAAATTGCGCCAAATGTCACCAATGTCTGCGGAAGCAACCGTTGTACGCAATTATCTGGATTGGATGTTGTCGATCCCATGGGGCAAAAAATCCCGTGTGAAAAAAGATTTAAACCGTGCCGAGGAAATCCTTGATGCGGATCACTATGGCTTGGAAAAAGTTAAAGAACGTATTGTGGAATATTTAGCGGTACAAAAACGATCAGCCAAGCTGAAAGGGCCGATCCTGTGCCTTGTAGGTCCTCCGGGCGTGGGTAAAACCAGCCTTGGTAAATCTGTTGCACACGCTACGGGACGTGAGTTTATTCGCATTTCACTAGGTGGCGTGCGCGACGAAAGCGAAATTCGTGGACATCGACGGACTTATATCGGCTCTATGCCGGGTAAAATCATCCAGTCGATGAAAAAAGCCAAAACCACCAATCCGCTAATCTTGTTGGATGAGATTGACAAGATGGGCACAGACATGCGCGGTGATCCCGCCAGTGCTTTGTTGGAAGTGCTTGATCCTGAACAAAACGGTACTTTTGTCGATCACTATATGGAGGTTGAGTATGACCTTTCCAACGTGATGTTCGTGACCACGTCAAATTCATATAACATCCCCGGACCTTTGCTGGATCGAATGGAAGTGATTGCATTGTCCGGTTACACCGAGGATGAAAAACAAGAGATTGCCAAGCGTCACTTGCTGGATAAACAACTGAAAAACCACGGGTTGCGAAAAGGCGAATTTTCATTAAGTGACAATGCCTTACTGGATATTGTTCGCCTATATACCCGCGAAGCGGGTGTGCGGAATTTGGAACGCGAGTTAGCTAAACTTTGCCGTAAAGCGGTGACGCGCATTGTAAAGGGTACGCAAAAAGTAGTGAAAATCAGCTCGGATAATCTGGAAGAATATCTGGGCGTGAAGCGCTTCAAATACGGCTTGGCAGAAGAAAATGACCAGATCGGCGTTGTTACGGGACTTGCCTATACATCTGTTGGCGGTGAATTATTGTCAATCGAGGCGTTGAAATTGCCGGGCAAGGGGCGGATGAAAACAACAGGTAAACTGGGCGATGTGATGAAGGAAAGCATCGATGCGGCATCGTCTTATGTGCGTTCGATCAGCCCTAAAATCGGCGTCAAACCGCCCATGTTCGAGAAGATCGATATCCACGTTCACGTGCCCGAAGGGGCCACACCTAAAGACGGGCCGTCGGCGGGTATTGGTATGGTCACATCAATCGTATCTGTTCTGACGGGCATTCCGGTGCGCAAAGATATTGCGATGACGGGTGAGGTTACCTTGCGCGGTCATGTGCTGCCCATTGGCGGGCTGAAAGAAAAGCTTTTAGCAGCCTTGCGCGGTGGAGTGAAAACCGTATTGATCCCGAAAGACAATGAAAAAGACTTGCCCGAAATCCCTGATAACGTAAAGGCGGGGCTAAAGATTATCCCTGTCAGCCGCGTGTCAGAAGTTCTGGAATGTGCACTGGTGTCAAAACCCGAACCTGTAATTTGGGATGAAGAAGCCGAAGAAGCGGCAGCGGCGGCTTTGTCTGCAAGTAAAGACGGTAATAAGCCTGCGGTTGCACACTAGTCTCAAAACATAGTGGCTTGTGTTAGAGTGACCCTACGGTTGCTTGATGTGCCCTAAATGTAGACATTTTATTAATGATAGAGCTACCGGTTGATAATGCCGGTAGCTTTATTTACTTTTTCACGGTATGTTTTTATAAAATAAAAAAGGTTGAACTAAAATGGCTACATCTAAAAAAACATTACCTAAAAAATCATCTTTAAAGACTGTATCGAGCATTGATGAAGTTGAACTTGATGAAGAAGTAAGCGTGAAAGCAGATGAAACACCTTCTGATCCAAATCTGATAAAGAAAAAAGAGATTTATGATCATGTGTCCGTTTCAACCGGTCTGCGGAAACGCGATGTCCGCGAAGCGGTGGATAGTCTTTTGGAATATGTACATAAATGCCTTGAAAACGGTAAAACTGTTCAAATGCCGCCACTGGGCAAAATCAAGCCAATTGAACGTGGCACGGGCGAAAATGCCAAGACACATTACAAGCTGATGCTTAAGAGTTCAGCCAACCCTGAAAAAAATCTGCTTGATATGTGAAACTACCCCTTGATGCGGTTGGCAACTCTGTCTAAAAGCCGCGTCAGTGGGTGATTAGCTCAGTTGGTAGAGCGCTTCGTTTACACCGAAGATGTCGGGAGTTCGAGCCTCTCATCACCCACCACTTACACCTTTTATAGACGTATTCGTTATGAAACTTCCTTTGTTATATTTACTGCGCCACGGACAAACCGAATGGAATGCAGCCGGACGTTTTCAAGGGCAGATGAATTCTGATTTGACAAAAGTGGGTCAAGGCCATGCCGCAGCGCAAGGGCGATTGCTGGGACCGATCTTTGAACAATTCCCCAATATTGATATTTATGGCAGCCCGCTGGGGCGGGTACGGGAAACGGCGCAGATCGCCTTGGCGGATCATCGGCGCGAGCCCATATTAAATGACGACTTGAAAGAGATTTCCGTAGGTGACTGGGAAGGGTGCACGAAAATTGATATCGAAGCTGGCTGGCCCGTTATCTATAATGAAAGCCAGACGTCATTGGATTTATTCCTGTCAGCCCCAAAAGGTGAAACCTATGATGATATGTATGAACGTTGCCATCGGTTCTTAAGTCATTTGACGGGACCAAGCGTCGTCTTTTCGCATGGCGTGACTATCCGGTTTTTACGAAAAATCGCATGTGGCCTGTCTTACGAAGAACTGGGTCAACTGGATAATCAACAGGGTAGTATTTATATGATCCGGGATGGTCAAGAAACGCTTTTGACCGAAGCCAAACCGTCCTAAGCTGCGATTCTATTGTTAGGAGACCGCGATATGCAGCTTTCGGTAAATGGTAAATCGTATAATGTAGATGTCGAAGATGACATGCCCCTGTTATGGGTGTTGCGTGATGAGTTGGGCATACACGGGCCCAAATACGGTTGCGGCATTGCCCAATGCGGGGCTTGTACCGTGCATATTGATGGCGTGGCTGTGCGATCTTGTTCCTATGCCGTGGGCGATGTTGACGGCGCAATTACCACGATTGAAGGTTTGGGAACGCCGGATGCATTGCACGCGGTGCAACAGGCGTGGATTACGCATCAAGTGGCGCAATGCGGTTATTGCCAATCGGGGCAGATAATGGAAGCAGCGGCATTTCTTGCAACAAATGACAACCCAACAGACACGGATATTGATGACGCCATGTCGGCTAACCTGTGTCGGTGCGGGACATACCCGCGTATACGTGCAGCGATAAAATCGGCGGCAGTCACACTTAGGGGGACTTGATCATGGGGCGTATCAAAACCATTGCGCGGCGCACATTCCTAATCGGCTCTACCGCTATCCTTGGCGGAGTGGCATTTGGTTATTATGCGTATAAGAAACCGATTGCGAACCCGCTGCTGGACGATTTGGCAGAAGGTGCAGCGGCCCTGACACCTTATGTGTTGATTGACCAAAACGGTATTACCCTGATCACACCGCGCACGGATGTGGGTCAGGGGGCCTATTCAGTTCAGGCGGCTTTGATTGCCGAGGAACTGGACGTCAGGCTGGATCAGGTTAACGTTGATCCCGGCACACCAAGTGCGGCCTATTACAACGGCAAGGTCGCAGTTGAAGGCTTTCCGTTGGCCGCGACAGACAGCAGTTATATCGCGCAAAAGGGGCGCGTTATGGGGGATGTTGCGGGTAAATTTCTGGGGCTGCAATTGACGGGCGGTTCATCCACGGTTTCGGACGCTTATGAAAAATTGCGGATAGCGGGTGCAGTGGCACGCGCAACATTGCTGGCAGCAGCAGCGCAAAAAACCGGCGTAGCTGTTACAGATCTGAAAACCCGTGACGGGGTTGTCTTGCTGCCGGACGGCAGCACAGTTGCCTATACGGATTTGGCTGCGATTGCGGCAACGATTGATCCTGTGAAAGAGGTTTCTTTGAAACCTGCAAGTGACTGGCGGTATCTGACTAAAGATATGGAACGCCTTGATATTGTCGCGAAATCTACTGGCACGCAAAGCTATGGTATTGATGTGGTTATGGACGGGATGGTTTATGCCACTGTGCGCACCAATCCGCGCAGGGGCGATGTGATCAATTATGATGACACTGCTGCTAAAGCCATGCGCGGGGTGCAGGATATTGTGCCGATTACGGGTGGTATCGGGGTGATTGCAGATAACACATGGCGGGCGTTTCAGGCCGCACATGCGGTTGAATTCAATTGGGGGGAAGCCCCTTATCCCGCATCTACAGATGCAATGTGGGCGGTTGTCGGCGACAGTTTCACCAAAAAATTACAAGACAGTCAGTTCAAGGATGACGGTGATGTAGAGGCGGCATTGGAAACGGGCGATGTGCTGGAAGCAGAATATCGTATCCCCTATCTGGCCCATGCGCCGCTGGAACCGATGACGGCTACTGTCTTGCTGACAGACACCCGTCTGGATATTTGGACGGCTACGCAAATTCCGCGTTTCATGCAGGCGAATGCAGCTAAGCTGACGGGGGTACATGTGGATAATGTCCATGTTCATGTGCTGATGTCCGGTGGCAGTTTTGGGCGGCGCCTGGAAGACGATTATGTGCTTCAGGCGATTGAAGTGGCGCAAACGATAAAGGGTACGCCTGTCAAAATGACATGGGAACGCGAAGAGGATATGACCCACGATTTCCCACGTCCGATGCAAATGTCACGTGCCCGCGGTGCAATCAAAGACGGTCAGGTCAATGCCTATGATCTGAACATTGCGGCGCAATCGGTGACCGCATCACAACTAAGCCGCCTGCACCAGCCAGCGGTTGGGCCGGACATGATGATTGTGGCAGGTGCTTGGGACCAACCGTTTTCAATACCGAACTACCGCGTCACGGGGTTTCGGGTGCCCGAAATGGTACCGGTCAGTTCGTGGCGATCAGTTGGCGCATCCGGAAACGGGTTTTTGCATGATTGTTTTTTTGATGAATTAATCCATGCCGCAGGGGCTGACCCGTTAGAAGAGCGCTTGCGCCTTTGTTGGCATGACCCTTCGCGTAAAGTGCTGGAAGCGGTTGGTGAAATGTCGAATTGGGGTAGTGAATTGGGGCTGAATCGCGGGCGCGGTGTGGCCTTTACCTTGTCGTTTGGGGTGCCTGTGGCGGAAGTGATTGAGGTTACGAACACCGCTGATGGGATCAGGATCGATAAGGCATATATCGCGGCGGAAGTGGGTCGCGTAATGGACCCGATTAATTTCGACAATCAGATCAAGGGCGGTTTGATCTGGGGGTTGAGCCATGCAATTTATGGTGAACTGAGTTTTGATGATGGGATGGCAGAACAAGATAATTTTGACAGCTATGAAGTGATGCGTATGTATCAGACACCTGAAATTATGGTGCGTGGCTTGGAAAACAGTGATCAAATTCGTGGCATAGGTGAGCCATCGGTACCACCTGCGGCACCTGCATTGGC
>Ga0316189_10006416_pt1 | contig 11201 bp, 8 predicted proteins | sample LowCovwburrow_MG_FD_204930 | JGI IMG/M metagenome (GOLD analysis project Ga0316189, IMG submission 204930) | Coastal sediment microbial communities from Maine, United States - Lowes Cove worm burrow | ecosystem: Environmental > Aquatic > Marine > Coastal > Sediment | place: USA: Maine... | reverse complement strand
AGATCCAGCTCAACAATAAGATTGTATCGTTCAGCTGCTGGTATAAATGCACCGGGCGGCGTAATAGTGCCATCCTGTTCACATAAACGAATAAGGATTTCGTAACAAGGAATCTCGCCAGCTGCGGCATTAATGGGGTTTATCGACTGACAATATAAAACGAATTCATTATTTTCCAGCGCAGCGGAGAGCCGGTTAGCCCAGTTCATCTGCCCCTGGTGAGCAACCACTTCTTTATCCATCTCCTGATAAAGCTGAATGCGGTTACGCCCTTTATCCTTGGCCATATAACAGGCAGCATCGGCACATCTTAGATAGTGGGTAATACTTTTCGTCGGATCATTAATTACGCTAATACCAACACTAACGCCTACCGAAAAAACTTTATCTTCCCAGACAAAACGAAATGCTCGAACGATTTCTATCAGATTTGTTGCTATTCTAACCGCGACTTTTTCAGAACAATTATTCAACAACAGTCCAAATTCATCGCCGCCCAGGCGAGCCAGAGTATCACTACTTCTAATTTTACTTTCTAAAACCACCACCAGCTGCCGCAGCAGAGCATCCCCCGCGATATGACCACTGGTATCATTAACCAGCTTAAACTGATCAAGATCGAGATATAACATGGCATGACCATAAGCAGATTGATCACAACTTTGTATACTTAGTTTTAGTCGTCGTTCAAATTCCGAACGGTTAATCAGTTTGGTCAAGGAATCGTGAGAAGCGCCATAGTCAGAAATTTCCTTCTGTTCCAGCAGTTCAGCACTGGTGCTCTTGTGGTCATCTATTTCACCCTTGAGCTGCTCGTGGTAAGAGCGCAAAGAATCTCGCATGTAAGCAAAACTGTGTACCAGCTGACCAACTTCATCTCCTGTCACTTTAGGCAGAGCAGTCTCATAGTCGCCCCCGGCAAGTTCATCGGACGCTATTTGCAGCTCTACTAGCGGACGCCGAATAATCATTTCAAGAATAAAACCGTAGACAAACAGAAGACTGATTAATAATAAAAATAGCGCTCGACGCTGATCATCGGTGACAGACTTTGCCTGTTGATAGACTTGATGATAGTCAACATGGACACGCAAGATACCCATATCTTGAGACAGGAAACCTACCTTTTGTTCATGTATTTTCACCCTGTCATCAAGATGGCTATCCTGGTAGATTTCAAGTGGATAGATAGTTTTACCATGCTTATCTCTCAACTCTAAAGCATGCCAGTTTTTATTTTTCTCCTGTAAGGCGTCCAGATTTTCATAGACATTAGCTAACTGGCCTTCCAGCAAAAAAGGAACCAAGCTTTCACTGATACTCAGCAGGTGTGCCTGTAATTCTTTTTCATATTCCGCTTCTATGGCACGCTCTAATTTAGGCAATAAAACAAGATCCGCATAAGCCCAGAACATTCCTCCTATCAACAACAGGGGGATAAATAATTTACTGCGAAGTTTAAGAGATGGACTTAACATGTAAGCGCGGCCTAGTTGACATAAAACTCGTCAAGCCCCCAGCTTTTCATTTCAGTGTAATCATCCATGCTGGCTCTGATCGCTTTTTTTATCGGTACTGCCGCAAACAAGGCCTTACCCTGCTCAGTCGATGCTATTTCAAGCAAGGCTTGCGTTACTTTCTCGCGATCCTGTTCCGGCACCCTGGGATGCACGGCTATCGGGTGCGGTGACATGCGACGGGTTTTGTATATTATTTTTAAATTGTCCCGCACCGCTTCTTTCTGCGCGCGCAGTGTTCCCATAACCCCGCCACCGGCTGCTGTGTCTCTTAGAGCAACATGTAAATAAGTGGCACTGTGTGTCTGCACATAACGCGGTATTACACTGACATTATGCAGTTTTAATAAATCAGCACGCATCAGTAAAGAAGCCCCCAGTGCATTAGGTGAAGGAAAAGCGACTTCTTTACCTTGCAGTTCGTCTACCGACTCTATACCACTATCTTTACGTACAACCAGCACGCCCTGTAATACTCGACCGCCGTCCCTCACTAAAGGAACATATTTTTGCGTCGAGTTAGCCTTGAGCACATGGTAGGGATTCATGTAGGCAAAATCATATTTTCCTGCCATAAACTTGCTTTCAAATACGGGGATTTTTGAACTGCCAACGATGTTAAATTTGAAGCCGGTTTTTTGCTCTAGCAGATCAAGTATCGGCCGCCATATCCGAAACATTTTACGCTGCCCAAATTGTGGCACGATACCAAACGAATAAGTTTTGATGCCCTCTTCCTGAACAGGATTTGCATCAGCGTGTGCTAAAAACCCAGTGCACAATGCGCACAACATCAAACCGGTCAGTAGGATGTTTTTTTGAAATATCATGTTATCTGCCTCCAGGCAAATTCCCTATCACAATATAAACAGAACTTTTCACAACAATAAAAAAACCGTATGCATATGCATCTGATTCATTCAACGTCCTATACGAAATAGACTTATACTAAGTATAGAAGAACAGCAGCACTTTTACTGAATAATCAAGCAAAACATCACCATCAAAAATTATAAGAGGCAGACCGGAATGGCTCCAGGTTAAGTCTGTTTAGCACTATATCTATATTGCTCTTATCGAATAAAAAAACAGCGTTCCCAGGCTCCAGATCCTTATCTTATTATTCATATTCCACCCCTAGCACTCTATGACTTTCTTTCAGGATATAGTCTAAAAATGTCCGTGCAACCAAAGATAGCTTGCGCCCTTTCATATGTACCGCATACCATCGTCGTTTCAGCGGGAAGCCTTCCACATCGAGTACTGTTAATTTTTTTACATCGCGTTCCAGCTGCACGCTGTGTAATGACAGAACAGCTATGCCCAGGCCTGCCATCACTGCCTGCTTGATCGCTTCGCTACTACCAAGTTCCATGTAAGGTTCGATTTTTACCCCGTGTTTTTCCAGTAATTGATCGAAGACATATCGCGTGCCCGAACCGATTTCACGGATTAGAAATCGCTGACTTGCTAATTCTTCGATACTGATATTTTTTTTATTTGCCAGGGGATGGTCGGCCGGGGCGACGATACCAAGAATGTTGTTTAGGAATGGATGCGCCTCCAGATTGTCATCTTGGGGTATTTGTCCCATGATGACAAAATCATCTTCGTTATTCATCAGGCGTTCAATTACACGCGCACGGTTGGTGAATTTTAATTTCGGCTCTACATCGGGGTATTGCTGCAAGAATACGCCCAGTAAATTAGGCAAAAAATATTTAGCGGTGGTGACCACAGACAATTGAAGAGGGCCTTTTACAGTACCTTTCAATTCCTCAATTGAATTTTTTAGGTCTTCTACTCTATTAAGAATATCCAGACAGGCCGCATACATGGCTTTTCCTGCGGCTGTTGGAAAGGTTTTTTTGCCAACTTGCTCAAACAGGGGCAATCCTACCTGGGCTTCCAGACGTTTAATCTGAATAGAAACAGCAGGTTGCGTTATAAACAGTTCTTCAGCTGCGCGTGTAAAACTACCGTTTCGCGAGACAGCTTCAAACAGTTTTAACTGTTGCAATGTTAGATGCATATCTTTACCTATAAACAAAAGTTTATGTATTTTATAACAAAAAATAATTTTTATAAATGGTAAGTTGGCGGTATATTTCATCACCTCCTGAATAACGGCTCTTATACCGATGCCGCTTCAGGAATGAATATTTAACTTTAAAGGTTGTCAGCAGGAGGCTTTTGAAGTTTATCAATAGTAACTAAGAGGAATACAACGATGGCTAAGACCTATAGTGCGGGTGTTAAAGAATACCGCGAAACGTATTGGATGCCTGATTACACTCCAAAAGACACTGACCTTTTGGCTTGTTTCAAGATCACTCCACAAGACGGCGTACCACGCGAGGAAGTTGCTGCTGCGGTAGCTGCTGAATCATCAACTGGTACCTGGACAACAGTATGGACAGATTTGTTAACAGATCTTGACTACTATAAAGGTCGTGCTTACGCGATTGAAGACGTACCTGGTGATGACACTTGTTTCTACGCATTTGTTGCTTACCCGATCGACCTGTTCGAAGAAGGTTCTGTGGTAAACGTACTGACTTCTTTAGTTGGTAACGTATTCGGCTTTAAAGCACTGCGTGCGCTTCGTTTAGAAGATATCCGCTTCCCGGTTGCTTACGTTATGACCTGTAATGGTCCACCACAAGGTATCCAGGTTGAACGTGACATCCTGAACAAATACGGTCGTCCTCTATTAGGTTGTACTATTAAGCCTAAGCTTGGTCTTTCTGCTAAGAACTACGGTCGTGCTTGTTACGAAGGTCTTCGCGGTGGTCTTGACTTCACTAAAGATGACGAGAACGTAAACTCACAGCCATTCATGCGCTGGCGTCACCGTTTCGACTTCGTTATGGAAGCTATCCATAAAGCTGAAGCTGAAACTGGCGAGCGTAAAGGTCACTACTTAAACGTTACTGCTCCTACATCTGACGAAATGATGAAACGTGCTGAGTACGCTAAAGAGATTGGCGCACCTATCATTATGCATGACTACTTAACTGGTGGTCTTTCAGCTAACACTCAGCTGGCTCAATGGTGTCAGGATAACGGTATGCTGTTACATATTCACCGTGCGATGCACGCTGTACTTGACCGCAACCCGCACCACGGTATCCACTTCCGCGTACTAACTAAAGTATTACGTCTGTCTGGTGGTGATCACCTTCACTCAGGTACTGTTGTTGGTAAACTGGAAGGCGACCGTGACGCAACTCTTGGTTGGATCGACATCATGCGTGATTCATACATTAAAGAAGATCGTTCACGCGGTATCTTCTTCGACCAGGATTGGGGCGCTATGCCTGGTGTAATCCCAGTAGCATCTGGTGGTATTCACGTATGGCATATGCCTGCACTGGTTAGCATCTTCGGTGATGACTCTTGTCTTCAGTTCGGTGGTGGTACATTAGGTCACCCTTGGGGTAACGCTGCAGGTGCGGCTGCTAACCGTGTTGCTGTTGAAGCATGTGTTGAAGCACGTAACATGGGTGTTGAGCTTGAGAAAGAAGGTAAGGACATCCTTACTAAAGCTGCTGCTCACAGCCCAGAGCTTAAGATTGCGATGGAAACTTGGAAAGAGATCAAATTCGAATTTGATACTGTTGACAAGATTGACGTAGCACATAAGTAAAAGCGTCATCTAGCGCGTTCTGGCGGCGTTGCTGAAAAGGATCATGTATTGTTAATACACTCACCTTTTCGCGCCTTGCCAGAACGCACTATCTAACACTTTTTATATACAATTAATTTTTTGGAGTAAATCACATGAGTGATGTACAAGATTACAATTCAAGCTTGAGCGATGCTGCTGCAAGCCGTAAATATGAAACATTTTCATACCTGCCACCTTTGAGTAAAGAGTCTGCTCGTGCTCAGATTCAATACATCGTTGATAAAGGCTGGAACCCGGGTATCGAACACACAGAACCAGAAAATGCAATTAGCAACTACTGGTATATGTGGAAACTGCCTATGTTTGGTGAAACTGATGTAGATGCTATCATGGCTGAAATCGAAGCTTGTCATAAAGCGCACCCAGACAACCATGTTCGTCTGATGGGCTTTGACAACTTCGCGCAGTCTGCTGGTACAGCAATGGTTGTTCACCGCGGTACTTCTGTTTAACAGCGGTAAGGTAATATCATAAAGCAAGACTAAGAGCCTCTGCCGGACTTATGTCTGTCGGAGGCTTTTTTGCCTATAATGCACGACAATATTTATAAATTAGAGAGTTTTATATGGCACGCCCGGATAAATATATTGGAATTCAACACGAAGTTAATGGTGGTATGACCACGATTGGAAAAATTATTCGTGATGCCAAAGTATTTGGCTTAATTGAAGAGACTGAAACCTGTGAAGGCTGGAATTTTGCAGGTGTCGATGCCTTATTAGATAAAGTAAATAAAGAGTGGGACAAATATGGCTGCCTGGTGAGTAATCTGCCAGCAGAACTGTTTGAGAAGCACCAGAAAATCCATAGCAAGGCTATAGAAGATGCCCGCGCTGCTGGATGGTGTGGTGAAGTAGAAACCGAGGACGAGAAATAAACCGTCCCAGTAATAATTTTATTTTATAGCATCTTATAAAATTGCTATAAAAACTTTTAAATGATCTGATAAATAAGATCAAACGAATAGAGAGAGCTGGTCATGTCCGTTACTGAAAACGTTGTAAATGCCGAACAGTATTTAATCAAAGATGAACCTTACTACGAGCCAGTTGGTAAAGAGTTAGCGTTATACGAATCCGCTTATGATGTTCGTATGCCGATGATGATCAAGGGGCCTACCGGCTGCGGAAAATCACGCTTTGTCGAACACATGGCATGGAAACTTGGTAAGCCGTTAATTACCGTTGCCTGTAACGAAGACATGACAGCTTCTGATCTGGTCGGTCGCTTTCTGCTCGATAAAGATGGTACCAAGTGGCAGGATGGCCCGCTCACTACAGCGGCACGTATAGGAGCTATCTGTTACCTCGATGAGATCGTTGAAGCGCGTCAGGATACCACCGTAGTAATTCACCCGCTGACTGACCACCGCCGCAGCCTGCCGTTAGATAAAAAAGGCGAGCTGATCCAGGCACACCCTGATTTCCAACTGGTCATCTCTTATAACCCTGGTTACCAGAGTCTGATGAAAGATCTGAAGCAGTCGACCAAGCAGCGTTTTGGCGGCATGGATTTTGATTACCCCGAAGAAAAAATTGAAATCAGTATCGTTACTAAAGAGTCCGGCGTTGACCCTGTAACTGCTGAAAAACTTGTGCATATTGCACAGCGTGCCCGTAACCTGAAAGGTCATGGCCTGGATGAAGGTATCTCTACACGTTTACTTGTTTACTCCGGTCAGCTGATCGCCAAGGGTGTATCACCGCTGGAGGCATGCAGTATGACGATGGTTACGCCGTTAACTGATGACCCTGATATGCGCGATACACTGAACGCTGCAGTAGAAACATTTTTCGGATAAGTAGTATAAAACAAAAAATTCAACCACAGAGACACGCAGTACACAGAGTTTTTTTTCATTATTTTTTAGATTGAAATTGAACAATAAAAGTTTTCTCTGTGACCTCTGTGTCTCTGTGGTGAGGCTTTAAAATTTATGAGCATCAAACTCGAAGATTACGAAGACTTTCTCTCTGAGGCAGCACCTGAGATTCGTGACGTCCTGGAAAGTACCTTTCAGGAAGCATCACGAGTGATGTCGCCAACAGGTCTGCAGGAGTATATGGATGGCGCCAAAAGTCTGTGCAACCTTGGCCGTGGTTCGGGTGTGGTGATTTCCTACCTTCAGGAAATGCCGCTGGTAGCCAAAGAGTGCGGTGAAGATGTCATCGGCGATTGTCTGATGTCGGCGATGAAGCTCTCATCGATGACCTCTGGTGAAGTGGTTGCTTTATTGTTTGGCAGTATGCCAACCGCTGCCCGTAATCTTGGCGATGCTGAGTTATTCCGTGGTTATCTGACACTGATACATCAATTGGCATCAACCGCCTCACGCGGTGTGCGTCCGATGCTCAATCATATTGATGAGCTGCTCTCTAAACTAACGCTCAGTGGTTTACGCCGCTGGGCTAATTTTGGCTCACAGGCTTATCGTCGAGATTTTAATAATCTTACGGCTTATTTTAACCTCGAGTCGGCGGATAGCCGCGCGATGCTGCAGAAAGAACGCCGCGGTATCCTGTTCATAAAAACCCAGCGAAAATTAAATTTTTATCTGCGTGCATTATGGGGACGTGATTTCTTCCTGCGCCCGACCGGTGCCGACTTTGCAGATTTCCGTCCTTTCATCGAACACCGAATCTTACATCTGCCCGATGCTTTAGATGACTGTGGTGATGTCGCTGGTCTGGAGCTCTACCGTGCAACGGCCGCACATATGGCATCACACATGATGTATTCTTCAGAACCGATATCTGCAGAAGGGCTGAGCCCGGCACAGATGTTCTTTATCGGACTTGTCGAAGATGCGCGTATCGAATACAAAGCCATCGCTGAGTTTCCTGGATTAAGAAAACTTTGGCATTCGCTGATGGATGTGCCCAGTGAAGAAAAAGCAGAGCATCCAACGATGCCGCTACTGGAGCATTTTGCAGTTATGCTGCTGGACGCAACGGTAACCTCAGATGATGCTGAGCTGAATGCCATCGCGCAAAAATTCCATGCTGAGATCGATGAGAATCAGGACAACAATAATTTCTGCTGGCATCTTGGTTTAGATATTTTTAACCTGTTTTCTACCCGAAAAGAAGTGCCGAGTCTGCGTATCCTCGAGCGCATCGATATTCCATACCGTGATGACAATCGTTACGTCTGGGAGTTTGAAGAGTTCGACATGGATGCCGAATTCGAATACGTTCCTGCCAGTCAGCGACAGGTTCGTAAACAGGTCAGCGTTATTGAGATGGCCAATGAAGTCGATTGTGAATTAGCCGGTGATGATGCGCAGGAGATATGGACCTGCTCGACCAATATGCGCCCATACGAAGATGATCTTACCGATGAGCAAATCAGTTTCAATGATATGTGGGGCAAAGAACCGGTTTCTGACCCGTATCATTATCAGGAATGGGATTACCAGATCCAGTTACATCGACCAGACTGGGCGACGGTTTATGAACGCCGTCAGCCACGTGGTCATGTCGAAGATATCCAGGCGATCATCGATGAATACAAACCGGTCGCGCATCGCATAAAACAGATCATCGATCTGTTAACCCCGGAAGGTGTGCAACGTGTGCGCAATATGGAAGACGGTGATGAGGTCGATATCAATGCCGCTATCGATGCGATGATTGCGATCCGTATGGGTGAGCAGCCGAATACTCGCATCACCATGCGCAACGTATTAAAGAACAGGGATTTATCAGTCGTATTGTTACTGGACCTGTCTGAGTCGACCAATGAACCGATGAACGGTTCAGAAAAAACTGTCTTGCAGCTCACCCGCGAAGCAGCCACACTCGTCGCCACCGCGATCGAAGGTATTGGTGATCCTTTTGCGATTCATGGTTTTGCCTCTGACGGGCGACATGATGTGCAGTATTACCGCTTTAAAGATTTTAACCAGCACTTCGATGATGAGAGTAAATCTCGTCTTGCTGGTATGCGAGGCGGTCTTTCGACTCGTATGGGTGGTGCTTTGCGCCATGCTGGTCAGCACCTGTTAAAACAGCAGGAAAAACGCAAGCTGGTGTTATTGGTCACCGACGGTGAACCGGCTGACATCGACGAGCGCGATCCGCAACATCTGCGTCACGACACCAAGAAAGCGGTAGAAGAACTTTATAGTACAGGTGTGCTCACCTATTGTTTGACGCTTGATCCAAATGCGGATGATTATGTGAAAAGAATTTTTGGTGCAAATAATTACACCATCATCGATCATGTCGATAAATTACCGGAACAACTGCCAACCTTGTTTGCGAGTCTGACGGCATAATGCATCACTTATCAGGAGCTGCTCATGCCATTGGTTAATATGCGCGATATGCTCTATCACGCCTATGATAATAATTATGCCGTAGGTGCTTTTGATCTGGTCAGTCTGGATTTTTTAGAAGCTGTTATCGACGCCGCAGAAGATTGCCGTTCTGCGGTTATCCTGAGCATTGCTGAACCCCACTTTGCACATTATGATTTTGAGCTTCTGTTGCCGGCGGTTGAGGCGGCAGCCAAACGGGCATCTGTTCCTGTGGCTATTCAGCTGGATCATGGCAGCAGTTTAGAGTCAGCACTAAAAGCGATTAACCTGGGATGTAATGGCGTCATGCTCGACGCTTCAAATCAGGACTTTTCTGACAATATCGATAAAACACGAGCTGTCGCTGAGATGGCGCATCAATGTGGTGTTTCTGTGGTAGGCGAACTTGGTTATGTTGCCGGTAAAGAGGGTGAAGGTGCCGATCAACACCCCGGGGAAACCACTTTTACGCTGCCATCCGAAGCAAAGGCCTATGTAGAAAGAACCGGTGTAGATTTTCTGGCGGTATCTATCGGCACGGTACAGGGACGGATGAATGGTCGCGCAAAGCTCGACTATGTGCGTCTCAAGCAACTTAATCAGGCGGTCAGTATTCCGTTGGTCATCCATGGTGGCAGCGGTCTGAATGAAGACCAGTTTCATAAGCTGACATCGAATGGCGTTGCCAAGATCGATTATTACACCGCACTTTCAGATGTTGCAGCAAAGGCGATGCGAAAACGCAGTAAAGATAACCCTGATGGCAGTTTTACCGATCTCAAACGGGATGTGAAAGCAGCGATTGGAGAAGAAGTTCAGCGTTGTCTTCGTCAGTGGGGTAGCGCAGGACGTGCAGCTGAAGTTCTTCAACGCTGTGAACCCTGGCTGTCCGTCGAACACCTGATCGTACATAATATGAGTGCGCATTCTATCCAGCCGGTCGACAACCTGATGTCAGAAGGAAGGCGGATTCTGTCTCAGATACCCGGTGTGCGTGAAGTATTCACCGGTGAGGCGATGAAAGAAAACAGTAAATATAGTTTCTGCTGGTCAGTACGGTTTACCCATAAAGCCGCGCTTGATGGTTTTCGTGAGCACCAGGCGTTCGATGAGTTTTTAAAGAAACACTTTAACCCTAACGTCAGCGACTCGATCAGTATCGATTACCAGGAAAAAATAGCTTAGCCGTGATCAGAAGTCGGCCTCAGGAAGGTCTCAGGGGCAGGATGCTGACCTTGCCGTCAGTGGGCAGTGAATCACGATGGCGTTGATCGATCTGTAACATCGACTGATAAAATTCGCTGTTAAGCCGATTCTGTATCTCAGACATATCCTCACCGTAAAAAATCACTCTGCAATCCATATCCTGGTTTAAACCTTCACGCTGATTTGAATGTATTAAAGGATGCCAGGAAATCCTGATCAATCGGCCGCCTTCATCACCACGAACAGCATAGGCCAGGCTATCGACAAACCAGAATGCATTTTTTTCGATGACCGCAAGATATTGCAAAGACCGAATGGGAACAAACAAATGATCAGACTGGCTTCGTTTAAGTAGAACATGCGCCAGATTATAAGTCTGTGACAACAACCTGGTTTGCTGGCAAAAAAACTCATCAGGCGTGAAAAATGATTGAGTATCATGAACGGTCATACTATGGATTGTAGCATTTACCTGCAACCAATTAAT
>Ga0316189_10006415_pt1 | contig 11203 bp, 12 predicted proteins | sample LowCovwburrow_MG_FD_204930 | JGI IMG/M metagenome (GOLD analysis project Ga0316189, IMG submission 204930) | Coastal sediment microbial communities from Maine, United States - Lowes Cove worm burrow | ecosystem: Environmental > Aquatic > Marine > Coastal > Sediment | place: USA: Maine... | reverse complement strand
TATTTGAGCAACTTGTTTAATAGTTGATTTAGAAGAAATTGTTATCAGATTTTTTGCCATTACCTGTTCTATTGTAAACATATTATATACAATAGTTTCAACCTCACTTTCTGAATTATCTTCAATTGCATCAGCAAAACTAATTCGTAATAAATCAGTATAGCTTAACATACCGATTAGCTTATCTCCCTTGAGTACGGGGATATGTCTTATATGATGTTTTTTAAATAATTTTTCAGCAGTAAGTAGTTCGTCAGAATGTTTTAAAGTAATTACATTTCGAGTCATTATTGCAGCGACGGGCGTTCCTTCTTTCATGATAGATCCTATTATTGTTCACTATCAAATTTCTAACTAATATTAGACAGAAAAAATGATCTAAATCATTGTTGAAATAATATTTTTTATTTAATTTATTGCGAAAAATTAATAGAAGGGAATTCCTCTCGAAGTTGAGCTATTTTTAGCTTTAAATTCTCTGAAAATTGTCTAAACTCATCTGAATTAGGATTAAACGATTTATGGGTTAATCCTTTTTGGATAATTTCAACTTTTTGAATTGTTTTTTGCCCAGCTTCAGAAATCCAAACTTGGGAAAATTGCTCCCAAATATAATTGATTGCTGTTTGGTTTGGGTGCAACATATCTTCTTTATAAAATCGATAATCTCTCAATTCATCCATCATGAGTTCATATGACGGAAAATAATGCACATTATTCCTTGGTTCAACTATTTGATGTATTGCAGCAATCAAATGAGATTTACTGCGCATATTTTCAACAAAACCATCTTTAATATGCCTAACCGGACTTACAGTAAAAAGAATAGATGCCTTGTTATTCACACTTTTTATCAATGCAACCATTGAAGCTAAACTTTCAACAAGATCATCAATTGATAATAATTCTTTTAAAAATTTCTTTTGAGGAATTTTATGGCAATTGGCTACAATCTTATCCGTCTCAATAAAGCGATAGGCCCAAGCTGTGCCCAATGTAATAATGACATGCGTTGAATCTTTTAACTGTTTATTTGTTGAGATAATAGCCGTATTTAATGAAGTTACTATTTCTTCTTTTGTTGTTGTACTCAATGCAGAATGTGCATCAAAACTCTGCCATCTTTCGTTGTGAAAAAAAACATCATTTTCTGCATAAACATTTTCGTTAATGCTATTTAAAATTAAATTTTCAATTGCTTTCGGATGAAATAAGATGCCAAAAGGATTGATAAAGTTTTGAAATTTAAAGTAGTTGAGTTTACTGCCAATATTTTTGGTAAAACAAGAACCTAATAGTACAATTTTCGAATTATAATCTATCTGATTGTGCTGCTGAGTTTTTAAGGATATTTTAGTTTGTAACTGCATATTAAAAAAATGAACTATTTTATATACTCTTTAGCCTTAACTAAGGCTTCATTAATTCCATCAGGATTTTTGCCCCCTGCTGTAGCGTAAAAAGCTTGTCCGCCACCGCCGCCATGAATTAATGTACCCAGTTCTCTAACAATTTTGCCGGCATTAAGATTGTCATTCGTTATTTCTTTTGAAATATATACGGTTAGCATTGCCTTATTATCAACATGAGACCCAATAATGAAATATAAATTATCAATCTCACTACCTAACTGAAAAGCAAGATCTTTAATCGCAATTTGATCTAAATTGATTTTAGAAGCTAAAAAATTAACTCCGTTTATTGACTCAATATTATTTTTTAGATCATCTTTTAAATTGGTAGCTTGATCTTTCATTAATGATTCTAACTGCTTTTTTAATTTCTGATTTTCCTCTTGTAAGGCTTTAACAGAATCTACCGGGCTAATACTGCTTTTAAACAATTCTTTTATTTCATAATAAGCTCTATTGGTCTCAAAATAAAAATCTTTTACGGCATCAGAAGTAATTGCTTCAATTCTTCGAATACCAGAAGCAATAGCGCTTTCTGACCTAATTTTAAAATGCCAAATATCACCTGTATTTTGAACGTGAGTACCTCCGCAAAGCTCGATAGATTTTCCAAAACGAATCGTTCTTACGGTGTCTCCATATTTTTCACCAAATAAGGCTATAGCACCTTGTTTTTTTGCTTCAGTAATACTTGTATTTCTCTGTTCTTCTAAAGCGAGTTTGTTATTAACTCTGGCGTTTACAAAATCTTCTACTTCTCGTAGTTCTTTAGTTGTTAATTTTGAAAAGTGTGAAAAGTCAAAACGTAAATATTTTGAATGAACAGCAGAACCCTTTTGCTCAACATGAGTTCCTAAAATTTCACGCAATGCTTGATGTAATAAATGCGTAGCTGTATGATTGCAAGCAGTTCTTAAACGCTGTTTTTGATCAACAATGGCCTTAAAAGTATCAGATGGATTTTTAGGTAGGTTTTTGGTAAAATGTATGATTAAATTATTCTCCTTTTTAGTGTCAATAATATAAATTACATCACCATTTTGTGTTTCTAAATAACCTTTATCGCCCACTTGACCTCCTCCTTCAGGATAAAAGGGAGTTAAATTAAAAACAAGTTGATACATATTTCCATCTTTTTTAGATGAAACTTTCCTGTATCTGGTAATTTTTACACTAGTTTCTAGTGTATCATAACCAACAAATTCTTCTTCATTATCATCCGCTAAAATATGCCAATCATCTGTTTCAACCACAGAAGCTGCGCGTGAACGATTTTTTTGTTTTTCTAATTCTTCCGTAAAGACTTTTTCATCAAAGGACAATCCTTTTTCTGATAAAATTAAAGCAGTCAAATCTTTAGGAAAACCATAAGTATCATACAATTCAAAAGCTTTTTCACCAGAAATAATATCCGAAATAGACTCTTTAATGATTCCGTCAAGTAAAACCAATCCTTGTTCTAATGTTCTCAAAAAAGATTGTTCTTCTTCTTTAATTACATTGGTTATAAGATGTTGTTGTGTTTTAATTTCAGTAAATACTGTTCCTAGTTGCTTACTTAAAACAACAACTAGTTTGAAAATAAAGGGTTCTTTTTGATCTAAAAATGTAAAACCGTAGCGAATAGCTCTTCTTAAAATTCTCCGAATCACATATCCCGCACCCGTATTTGAGGGCAATTGCCCATCCGCAATAGCGAAGGAAACTGCACGCACATGATCTGCTATAACCCGTATGGCAATATCCACTTTTTCGTCCTTAGCATATTCATTTTGACTAATAGTTTCTATTTCACGGATTAAAGGAGTGAAAACATCTGTATCATAATTAGATTTTACATTTTGCAATACCATACACAAGCGTTCAAAACCCATCCCCGTATCAATATGTTTTGATGGTAAGTCTTCAAGCGAACCGTCTGCTTTACGATTGTATTGCATAAAAACCAGATTCCAGATCTCTACAACTTGAGGATGATCTTGATTCACCAATTCTTTACCTGAAATTTTTGCCTTTTCTTCTGCAGAACGAATATCTACATGAATTTCAGAACAAGGTCCACTTGGTCCTTGAGCCCCCATTTCCCAGAAATTATCTTTTTTGTTTCCGTTAATTATTCTGTCCTTATCAACCCATTTTGTCCAATGATCATAAGCCTCTTGATCATATGCTAGATTATCTTCTCGATCTCCTTCAAAAACAGTAACATACAAACTCTCTTTATCTATTTTATAAATCTCAGTCAATAATTCCCAAGACCAGGCAATGGCATCTTCTTTAAAATAATCACCAAAGCTCCAGTTGCCCAACATCTCAAACATGGTGTGATGATAAGTGTCAATACCTACTTCCTCTAAATCATTGTGTTTTCCAGAAACACGTAAACATTTCTGTGTATCGGCAATGCGTTTAACTTCAGCCTTTTTCTGCCCTAAAAAATATTCTTTAAACGGAACCATCCCTGCATTAGTAAACATTAATGTAGGATCATTTTTCAGAACCATTGGTGAAGATGGTACAATTTTATGCTGTTTTGTTTTAAAAAAGTCTAAAAATTGCTGTCGTATTTCTTGTGATGTCATGAATTGTTAATTAAAAGCTAAATGAATAGCTAACTTTTATAGTTGCAAAACATTTTGTAAATTTGTTCGTTATGCAAAAAAAATAGGCATTGGAAAAATGCTTTATTTAATTGCAAAAATAGTACAATTTAACATTATGGCGAAGGTAAAATATTATTACGATTCTGATACCCTATCATATCGAAAAATTGAACTTAGAAATAGAGATAAAATTAAACAAACTTTGATCTTTATTACAAGTTCAGCACTGTTTGCATTACTCATAGTTCTAGTGTCTTTTCAATTTATTGATTCTCCTAAAGAGAAAGCGCAAAAAAGGGAGTTAGATAATTTGAAGTTACGTTATGAATTATTAACTAAAAAAATGACTCAAGCTCAAGAAGTATTAGCAGGAATACAACAAAGAGATAATGATATTTATAGATTGTATTTTGAGGCTAATCCAATACCGGAAGAACAAAGAAAAGCAGGTTTTGGTGGAGTTAATAGATATAAATCATTAGAGGGTTTTGAAAATTCAGAAATGATTGTTGATGTTACAAAAAACATGGATATTTTATCAAAACAACTTTATGTTCAGTCAAAATCGCTCGATGAAATTATTAATATGGCTGAGGACAAGGAAAAATTATTAGCTTCAATTCCGGCAATTCAACCCATAAAAAAAGAAGATTTAAGTAGAATGGCATCAGGTTTTGGATGGCGTTCAGACCCTTTCACAAAAGCAAGGAAGATGCATAAGGGTATGGATTTTACTTCGGCAAGAGGTGTCCCAATATATGCTACTGGAAATGGAATAGTTAAACGTGCTGATGGCGGTGCTTCAGGATTTGGGAAACATGTTAGAATTGATCATGGTTTTGGTTACTTAACCCTGTATGCACATTTATCAAAATACAATGTAAGAAAAGGGCAACGTATAAAACGAGGTGATTTAATTGGTTTTGTTGGAAGTACGGGTAGATCGCAAGCACCACACTTACATTACGAAGTTCATAAAAACGGACACGCAATAAACCCAATTAATTTTTATTACGGAAACCTAACCCCTGAAGAGTTTAAACAAATGCTGAAAGCAGCTTCTCAAGAAGGACAATCTTACGATTAATGCATATAAATTTACCAGACAAGAGATATTTTAAAATAGGAGAAGTAGCTAAAGCATTTAATGTTAATGCATCATTGATTCGTTTTTGGGATAAAGAATTTGATGTTCTTAAGCCTAAAAAAAACAATAAAGGGAACAGGCTCTTTACTCAAGAGGATATTAGTAACTTACAACTTATTTACCATCTCGTAAAAGAAAAAGGATTCACTTTAGAAGGAGCAAAAAATAAGCTAAAAGAGAGTCCTGAAAAAATTATAAACAATCATACAATTATAACACGTTTACAATCTATAAAAGAAGAATTGACTCAAATTAAAAATCAATTATAACCAAAAACTTTATTTATTATGAAAAAATGGCTTATTCCTTTAATTATTATTGCGGTAATTGGTTATGGTATATACAGCTGGGCTGTAGGATTTAATAATACTGCCGTTGAGTACGAAGCTAATGCTAAAACTACTTGGTCAAATGTAGAAAGCGCATATCAACGTAGAAATGACCTTATCGGAAATTTGGTAAAAACTGTTCAAGGAGCTGCTGATTTTGAAAAAGAAACTTTAGAAGGTGTTATTAATGCGAGAGCCAAAGCTACTTCAACAACTATAGATCCTACTAATATTACACCAGAAAATATGGCTGCTTTTCAACAAGCTCAACAAGGATTGACAGGTGCATTAAGTAAATTAATGGTTGTAGTTGAAAGATATCCTGAGTTAAAAGCAAATCAAAATTTCTTAGAATTACAAAGTCAATTGGAAGGAACGGAGAACAGAATAAATGTGGAAAGAAATAGATATAATGAAGCAGTAAATATTTACGATGTGCATACGACTAAATTTCCAGGAAAATTATTAGCCGGAATGTTTGGATTTAAGGAAATGGCTCGCTATAAAGCTGATCCAGGTTCTGAGAATGCAGTCGATGTAGAATTTGACTTTGGTAAGGATAAAGAATAGATGTCTAACGTAGAAAATTTTTTAACACAGCCTCAAGAGCAAGAAATTATTGATGCAATAAGAGCTGCTGAAAAAAACACTTCTGGAGAAATACGCGTTCATTTAGAAAAAAATTCTGAGAAAGACCCTTTAGAAAGAGCTAAAGAGGTCTTTTATTTTTTAAAAATGGACAAAACTAAAAATAAGAATGGAGTGCTTTTTTATGTAGCTGTTGATGATAAAAAATTTTCTGTTTTAGGTGATGAAGGTATTAATAATCTTGTCCCAGAAGATTTTTGGAATAGTATTAAAGATACTGTAATTCAACACTTTTCCATCGAAAGATATGCAGATGGTTTAAAAGAAGGGATTTTAGCAACAGGTCAAAAACTAAAAGAATATTTTCCATTCCAGACAGATGACAAAGATGAATTAAGTAACGAAATCTCATCAGGATAATTTTAGTTAATGCATTAATTTTTCAGTTCTCTTTTTCGTACATTTAGCACATAATTTTCTTCCTACAAATGTCAAAGTTTTATATACTATCAATTAAAAAAATTACGAAAGAAACTCATAATTCGGTTTCGATAACATTCAATATACCCTCAAGTTTAAAAGATCTATTTTCATTCATTCCGGGCCAATATATTACCGTTCAAAAAGAGTTGAACGGTGAAATAGTTCGACGGGATTATTCAATTTGTTCCTCACAAAATAGTGGTGATATTAAAATAGGTATTAAAGCTGTAGAAAACGGAACCTTTTCTCAATTCGCAACGTCTCAATTAAAAGAAGGCGACGAACTTGAAGTTTCTGCACCTTTAGGTAGGTTTAATTTACAACCTGTTGCATCGAGTACAAAAAGTCATATTGCATTTGCCGCAGGGAGTGGAATAACTCCTGTTTTATCTATAGTTAAGACTGCATTAGAAGAAGAAGAGGAAAGCAAATTTGTGTTGGTATATGGCAATAAAACAATTGATGATGTAATGTTTAAGGCAGATATTAACGCCCTTATAGAAAAATATCAAGAACGTTTTTATGTGTATTATACATTTAGTAAAGCTTCTTATAATGAATATTTATTTGGGAGAATTGATGCCTCGGTTGTTAAGCTTGTTTTAAATGATAAACATAAGGACTTAAGTTTCTCTGATTATTTTTTATGTGGTCCAGAAGCGATGATTAATCTTGTAAAAGAAACCATAATAGCAAATGGTGTTGATGAAAGTCAAATTCATTTTGAACTTTTTACAACTAGTTCTGAAGATGAAACTTCTGGCACAGAACTTGAAAGTATTGAGGGAGAAACCGAAATTACAGTCTTGTTGGATGATGAGGAAGAAACTTTTACAATGGATAGAAAAAACACTATTCTTGAAAGTGTGTTGTTAAAGGGTCTAGATGCGCCATACTCTTGTCAAGGTGGTATTTGTAGTAGTTGTTTGGCTAAAATAACTGAAGGGAAAGCGGTGATGGATAAAAATTCGATTTTATCAGATGAAGAAGTTAACGATGGACTAGTGTTAACCTGTCAGGCCCATCCAACAACATCGAAAATAATAATAGATTATGATGATGTTTAATCGCAATTAAATTAAGTATGCAAGATATTTTAAACGCTATACCTCTAGGAATTGCCTTGGCTTTTATGATAGGGCCAGTGTTTTTTGTATTACTGGAAACAAGTGTAACAAAAGGTTTCAGAGCGGCTGTAGTATTTGACCTTGGCGTTATAATAGCAGATATAATTTTTGTGTTTTTTGCATATTATGGGAGTAGAACTTTATTAGAAAAAATAAAAGATGATCCTCGCTTATTTATACTTGGTGGAGGTATTTTATTTGTTTACGGTTTGTTTACATTTTATAAAAGAAGAAAGCCAATAATTACAGATGAAGATCTTGTAATAGTTGAAAGGAATAATTATTTAAGTTTAATTGTAAAAGGATTTTTTTTAAATTTTATAAATATTGGTGTCTTAGCTTTTTGGTTGGGAATGGTTGTAGTAATAAGTCCAAATTTAGAAATGGATGATAAACGTATTTTCAATTATTTTACTGCAATTATTCTAGCTTATTTTTTGACAGATCTTTTAAAAATATTATTGGCAAAACAGCTAAAGAATAAACTAACGCCAAATGTAATTAGAAAGATAAAAAGAGGAATGGGCATTGCGTTAATGGTATTTGGTCTGGTCTTAGCATTTCAAGGGTTTTTACCAAAAGAAACCATTGACAAAATAGATCATGCTATAGAAAATGTAAAAAGACCTTAAACGCCTGTGCTTCCAAATCCGCCTGAACCACGCTGGGTTACGTCTAAAATGGTAACTTCTTTCCAGATTGCCTGCGTATACTGAGCAATAACTAATTGGGCAATTCTTTCTCCGTCATTGATCAAAAAATCTTCATTTGATAGGTTTATCAAGATCACACCAATTTCACCACGATAATCAGCGTCAATTGTACCTGGGGAATTCAAGACTGTAATACCTTTTTTAACTGCGAGTCCACTACGAGGTCTAACTTGAGCTTCAAAGCCAATTGGTAAGGCAATAAATAAACCTGTTTTAACAATGGCTCTTTCTAATGGTTTAAGAACTATAGATTCTTCAACATTTGCTCTTAAATCCATTCCGGCGGAAGCCGAAGTTTCATAATGAGGTAATTGATGTTTCGATTTATTTATAATTTCAACGGTCATTTTTTGAATAGATTTTTGAGTTCATTTCTTTCATTCCAAAAGGTCATAAGCCCAAACAAAATCAACAAACCAAATGAGATAAAATAATTCTCTCTAAAATAAGTAAATGAAATATATGATATTGCTATGGCCGCCAATAAGTAGCTTCCAGATTTTTTTATGTTATACGGAACAGGATAATGTTTTTTTCCAACAAAATAAGAGATAAGCATCATAGATCCATACGCTAAAAGTGTTGCCCATGCAGATGCCACAAATCCAATTATTGGAATTAGAACTAAATTCACAATAGTAGTAATTACGGCTCCTAAAATAGAAAAATACATTCCATAACGAGTTTTGTCGGTTAATTTATACCAAATGGCAAGATTATGATAAACACCTAAAAATAAATTTGCCAATAATACTATGGGTACAATAATAATAGCATCCCAATATTCACTGTTAATAAAGGGTTTCTTTATAAGGTCAATAAAAACAACGATTCCTACAAAAACGAGTGATCCAACAATTATAAAATAATTTAGAATTGTAGCATAGGTAACTTTAGCATTTTTTTTATCAGAATGATTAAAAAAGAAGGGTTCAGCTCCTAGTCTGAAAGCCATAATATATAGATTCATAAAAATAGCAAGTTTATAACATGCTGAATAAATACCCATTGCGTTCTTATCAATCATTTTGCCAATTAGTATCTTATCTAAATTCTCGTTAATAACATAGGCAATACCGGCTACAGCGATTGGCCACGAGTATGAAATCATTTTTTTAAATAAATCGGTATTAAAACTCCATTTAAATTTGAGTAAATACGGAAGAAGTAAAAGAAATGAGATAGCGCTTCCAACAATATTGGCAATAAAAATAAAATTGATTAACAATGTGCTATTAGAGATCGTATTTAAAAGAGTAGGTATATCATCCCCACGTTCCTTAAATTCTGGAATGAACTTTAAAAAAACTAGGTTTATAATTACTATAATACCAACATTAATTAGTTTAATAAAAGTGTATTTAATAGGACGATTTGAAGCTCTTAAATATGCAAACGGAATTACCATTAAAGTGTCTAAAGCAATGATCCCTATGAGTAATTTTAATTGTACTGGATTGTTTGCAAAGTCAAAAATGTTAGTAAAAAAGCTAGAAAATATAAATGCTATTGTAATAAAAATAAAAGTTGCAACAGCTATACTAATAAATGCCGTAGAAATTAGTGAATCCTTTTTTTCTTCATCTTTGTAGAATCTAAAAAAAGTTGTTTCCATACCAAAGGTTAATAGAACAGCAAATAATGCAATCCAAATATAAAAATTAGTATTTTCTGCATAATTATCAGTAGGTAGGGCATCAGTATGAACTTTTACTAATAAGAAGTTAATCACCCGCGGTAATACCGCAGCAATTCCGTAAATAATAGTGTCTTTAAAGAATCTTTTTAACGAACTCAAGGTTAATTGTTATATTACAAATATAAAAGAAAAACCCTCACCAAAAGGCAAGGGTTTATAAATCTATTTTGATAAGTTATTAAGCTTCTATTGGAACAATAGAAACATAAGACCTATTATCTTTTTTCTTGGTAAACTTTACAATACCATCAACTTTGGCATGTAGTGTATGATCTTTACCCATATAAACATTTTCACCAGGATGGTGAGCTGTTCCTCTTTGACGGATAATAATGTTACCTGCGATAGCTCCTTGACCACCAAAAATCTTAACACCTAAGCGTTTCGATTCTGATTCTCTACCGTTTTTAGAACTACCTACTCCTTTTTTATGAGCCATGATTTATAGTTTTAAATGATTATTATTTACTTAAAGCGGCTATTAAATCAGCTTTTTTCATTGAAGAAATACCTTCAATGCCTTTTGCTTTAGCCATTTGTTTTAACTCTGCTACTGTATTTTTGCTTAAATCTACAGTTTTAGCCTCCTTTTTTGGAGCAGGAGCAGCTTTTTCAATTTTTACAGCCTCTTTTTTGGGAGCTGCTGCCTTTATTGCTGGAGCTGGAGTTGCTACTTTTTTTGCTGGAGCTGGAGTTGCTACTTTTTTTGCTGGAGCTTTTTTAGCGCCACTAGCAACTATGCTTTCAATTTGAATTTCAGATAAATATTGACGGTGTCCGTTCTTTACCTTGTATCCTTTTCTTCGTTTTTTCTTGAAAACGATTACTTTATCACCTTTAAGGTGTTTTAAGATTTTTGCAGTTACTGCTGCACCATCTATAGCTGGGGCGCCTAAGGTTACTTTACCATCATCCAATAAAAGAACATTATCAAAAGTTACTTTTGATCCTTCTTTATCTTGTAAACGATGTACGTAAACCTTTTGGTCTTTTGCAACTTTAAACTGCTGCCCTGCTATCTCTACAATTGCGTACATAAATTTATGTTTTTTACAAAATCCCTAAATGTGGGTTTCGCTAAATTAAAAATGAGTGCAAATAT
>Ga0316189_10006414_pt1 | contig 11203 bp, 7 predicted proteins | sample LowCovwburrow_MG_FD_204930 | JGI IMG/M metagenome (GOLD analysis project Ga0316189, IMG submission 204930) | Coastal sediment microbial communities from Maine, United States - Lowes Cove worm burrow | ecosystem: Environmental > Aquatic > Marine > Coastal > Sediment | place: USA: Maine... | reverse complement strand
CCATGTTGCTGTGCTGGAGAGTGAACCAGAGAATCCCGGCATCATCGAAGATCGCGGAATGCGGGTCCCGGGCCGCCGGATCGGGCATTTCACAAACGGTGATCTCGCCGGTTTCCGGGGCGAGGCTGCCCACCGTTCCATTCTTGTTGCCCGTGAACCAGACCTTGCCCGCGCGATCGAGAGTCACGGTGTGGGGCATGGCGTTTTCCGGCAGCGGATACTCGCTCATCTCGCCGCTGACGGGATCGATCCTACCGATCAGGTTGCCCCACTGCCCTGCCCACCAGATGGCGCCATCCGCCGCCTGGATCGGATCCCGGGGACGCTGGCCAAGCGTCGGCACCTTCCATTCCTGGAAACGGATCTCCACGTCGCCGGGCACCAGAGTCGGCGCGCGCCGCGTGTTCTCGGGGAAATGCGCGGCCAGATACTCGGGTATCAGGTCTTCGGCGGGGCTGCCGGAAAGATCCACCATGGCGCTGGTCAGATCCCGCCAGCCCTCGCGGGTATAGCCGGCGCTGGAGACAATCAGGCGGGTCGAGTGACACCCCGAGCAGACGGTTTGGACAAGGTCTTTGCCGGGACCTTCGGGCAACTCCTGGGCGGCCGCCGGCACAAACATGGGGGCGACTGCGCACAGCCACACAGGTGCCGCGTTTTTGATCCACCCCATGGGAAAGCCCTCCTTCCTGTCGTCAGTCAGGTTCCGCTGCTTTGACAGCGCCAGGCACAGGCGCCCAAATCCACCCTACTGATTGTTGGCGCGGAAATGCGACCAGGCATCCACTTCGTTGCCGTCGGGCAGGATGCAGATGCCCGCGGCCCCCGCATCGGATTGCCGGATCTCGTACCTGCCACCGCTCTCGACGCAATACACCGCCGCCGGATTGGCCAGGGTCTGGGCGGCATAGACGGTCTCACCCGCTTTTACGGTGCGCAGCACCTTGATATTCGGGATGGCGTCGGGCTCCACCGCAAGGGGATTGGCGTTCAGCACAACCAGGTCGGCGAGTTTACCGGGCTCGATGCTGCCCTTGCGGTCCTCTTCGAAATACTGCCGTGCGGCGTTGATGGTGATCGCCTCCAGTGCCTCCTGGACGGTGATCCGCTGATCGGGTCCGATGACATTGCCGTCCCGATCCTTGCGCGTGACCGCGCTCCAGACCACCAGCATCTGGTCTATGGGCACCACGTTGAAATCTGTGTGGTTTGTGGGTCGCATACCCAGGTCGATGGCATCGCGCATGGGACTGATGTACGAAGCCTGCTCCAGGCCTCGATTGGCAATGTGGGCCTGGGAGAAGAAAAACACGTGCTCGGTATAGAACGAGGCCATGAGGTTGTAGTCGGCATACTTCTGGAGTTGATCGGGCCGCACGAACTGGCTGTGGATGATGACAGTGCGCCGATCCGCATCCAGATCATCGGCGGCCGCAAGCTCATGGGCGGCCAGCACCATGTCAATGGCCGCGTCGCCATTGGCATGCACATTGGTCGGAAAGCCCAGGTCATAGCAGGTCTTGACCATCTGGTTGACGGTCTCCGCCGGGAAGGTGGGTTCGCCGCTCCAGTCCTTCTCACCCCCGGGCCCGCCGGTCAGATACGGCGTGGTGAAATTCGCGGTCTTGCCCTGGGGCGAGCCGTCGATGGTGATCTTGCACCCGCCTAACTTGAAGCCGTTGTCATAGCGCCGCCAGGCCTCGGGCGGATTGGTCTTCAACACCGCATCCAGATCGGTGATAAAGGGAAAAGCGATCACGTCGATGAACAGGGCGCCGGCCTCTGCACCCCGTTTCAGCAGGTCGACCTGCGCCGCGTGGGTGGCGCCCTCATGGGCCGTGGTCACGCCCGCTTTGGCATAGATCATCTGGCCGGCCTTGAGCTGCTGCAGCTCCTGCTCCGGTGTCGGGTTGGGCAGTTGGGCGAAGATCGGTAAAAAGGCCGTCTCCATCAACAGGCCTTCGGGTTCGTTTGACCCCTCAACCCGAACAATCACGCCGCCAGGGGGCGTCTCGGTTTCGGCGCTGACGCCGTATTTTTCCATCGCCGCCGAGTTCAGCACCGCCCCATGCAGGGACACGTGCATGACCATCACCGGGTTGTCGCGAAAGGCTTTGTCGATGTCATAGCGGGTCAATGGCTTGCCCGGCGGCATCAGGTTCTCGTCGTACCCGTAACCGATCAGCAGATCGCCGGGCGCCAGATCCTGGCTTTCGGCAAAACGACTCAACTCCGCCACGATCTCATCCGGGTTAGAGGCTGGACCCACCGGCGGGGCCGACACATTGGCCTGGGTGCTCATGGATAGAGCGTTGATGAAATGGCTGTGGGGATCGATAAAGCCCGGGAGCAGGGTCGCGCCGCTCAGATCCAGGACCTGTGTGCCCTCCCCCCGGTGCGCGGCCTCCAGATCGCCCCGGGCGCCAACCGCCAGTATGTCGCCCTCAAGCACCGCCACGGATTCGGCTGTGGGTTGCTCCGGGTTCATGGTCAGAACGGTTGCGCCGACGAAAATCACGTCCGCGTCCTGGGCAATGGCAGGGGCTACGCAAAGCGCGATCAGCAATACTACGCCGGCAAAGTGCTTCATCTCACCCTCCCCAAGAATTTCGCGATCAAACGGATGTGGGAATCCCGCGGTGGCAACAAGTTTCATCACCGCGCCCGGATGGGCAATCTATCCGGAAACTTGGTCTTTGATAAACCCTTACGGCCATGCGCTGAGGTGCCGTCAGCTGCGCTTGGGCCAGCGGCTGAGGAAGCGCGGATGAGAGGATGACTCGTGTTAAAAGTGCTCGTCATCGCAAGATATTAAGACGCACTTCACACGTCACAGAGACGGGGCCGCAAGTGCCGAAAACCTAACCATTTTTCGCGGTTCCTGGCAACTTCAACAGCCAATAAGGACGGAATTTCACCGAATCCGATCGGGTGCTTGGGCGCTGTTCTGGTCGGACAGCCTCGGATTCCATTGACGGTGATTCCGTGCCGGACGCAAGCGCAGCTCATGTATGGATTTACCGACTTGCGTAACCGGCATGCCCCAAGATCTCGCTTCATCTTGTGAACACAGGCTTCGGACGCGCCAAACTCGCTCAACGGCTCGGATGACGGGCATCCAATCGGGGGCGCAGACTACCAGCAATTGGCGGGCAGCTTGGTGCCGACGGAGGTCAGCACCAACGTGCCGCAGGAGTCATCTGCCTGAACGCTGTTCGGCGCAGCCTCCAATCGGTAGCAGGAGCCGATTGGGCACCCTGTCGGGTTGGTTACAGCAAGATCATAGAATCCACTGTCAGTCTTAGTCGCCGAGTCGACGCCGCCCGTGCCCAGCGTGGCGGTGAAGCTGCGGTTGTCAAGAAAAAAGGCTTGTTGTCTCAGCGCGATTTCCTGAAGCGCAGCGCGGGCCTCGGCTCGTCGGGTACTCCGTACCTGTTCCTGGTACGCTGGGAAGGCGATCGCCGCGAGAATCGCTACAACCGCTACAGTTATCAGTAGCTCGACCAGGGTGAAACCCGTGGACGGAGCGGTCCCGTGCCGCACGAGCGGCCTGAACCGCTGGAGCCCGTATTCGCGGGCACTCGCTGCCATAGCCATGATTAAAACTCCCGCCAGTATGTTTTGAAAGTGGTTTGCCCGGGGACCTGAAGGATGTTGTTGCCGCCACTCATCCCTTGGACCAGCAATTGGTTGGCCCTGATCACCACCGCCTCAACCGGAATTCCACCACTGGCAAGCGGCGCGATCCGATCGAGAACGACGACATCGGTTCCGGGGACGGAGGAAACATCATTGGACAGATCGAAGTTGAAGACCGCGGATGCATCGGTGAGACTGACCGCATAAAGATTGCCCGCACCCTCGCTCAATCCACAGACACTCGCCGGTGGTGTTGGCTGGAACGTGGTGAAGAAAACAACCCCGGAGGCCGTTACCGCTGGTGCGAGGCTCTTTTCTCCGGACCCGGAAAGCCTGAGTTTCCAACCATCATCCAGACTGGGCATCACCGTGCAGCTTTGATTCGCTACACAGGCGCTGGACACGTCACCCAGGTCACTCAGTTGCAAAGGATAACTACCGGTATCAGGCAATCCGCTGGTGACACCTCGGTCCTTGATGGCCAAGAACCAGTTTTCGACTTCAACTCCGCTGGGGTCCTCGCGGTCGCCGGTACCTATAAGGATGGTGTCGTACGCGCCGGATCCGTCCAGGGTCTGAACGACATCGGCGCGGGAGAAGAAACGTCGATCATTTTGAACACCGCTGGCGGTATGACGGCCAATGTTGGCCAGGCGATTTACCTGCCAAGTGGTGGGATCGCCAACCGCAGCGGTATCCGGCACCAGGTCACCATCGCTGTCAACGCCACCCGCCAGATCGACTCGCCATAGCACACCGCCAGTATCGCCAGCGTATATTCGATCAATGAGCCCATCGCCGTTGGTGTCCACGGCCGACACATCGGCCGCAAAGCTGTCCACCATGTATGGGTGATTGTAGGCAAGCGCCGATGGGTCGTAGGCCTCGGACGATCCATAACGGGCCTTCCAAACAAGACTGCCATCGCTCATGTTGACGACGTATATGGCGTTGCCTTCGTCATCATCGCTCCCGACTGCCCGGGTCGCCGCGCGGTTTGCCGCGTCCTTACCCAGATCGCCGAGATTGTCCCCGTCATCGTCGCCGTTGTAACCGCCGCCGAAAACAGCCACGGGCACTACATCGCCGCCGATCAGAACCCGCCCCAAATGCGGCGTGGACCAGGTTTGGCCAAGTTCAGCAAAGTCGGTGCCCGTTACCCCTTTTGCGATTTTCCACTGAAGCTTGGGTGCGTCGGGATTACTGATATCCATCCCGTAATAAGCCTTGCCACCGCGTCTTAGCCCGAACACGACGAGCGCCTTATCACCGTCACCGGCAATCAGATTGCCATCCCCGTTCAAGTCCTCCACAAACACCGCCGGAGACCCGTCGACGCTGATCGGATGCACTGGGGTTCCCGCGGCGTTCTCCTGCAGGCGAGACATCAGAGCCAACCCCTCATCGGGTACGAACGCCCAACTCTCGCTACCGTCCTGATTGCCGCTGGCGTCCGTGTTCCGGAACATGTGCATGTAACCGTCGTTGGTCCCAACCAGGATACGTATGTCGGGATTGGCCGAATCGAATCCATTACCCCGACCGCCGTAGTTGACGGCTAGCGGTCTGGAGTGCAAGGGATCCCCCATCAACCAGTCTCGAACCGTGACGCCGTCGGACTCGTAACCCCGGGCGAATTTGAGCATATCTCGCGCTCGACCCTGCTCTACCGCAGTCGCCGCATTGAAGCTGGCGGCGGAAGGGGCAATGGACCATCCAGCGGTCAGGTGCGTCCACTTTGCATCCGCAACCGGATCCGACGCGTCGAGGTCCATCAGACCATCGGCCACATCACTGAAGTCCTCGGCGTAGATTTTCCGCCAGCCGTCTGAATTCGAGAGCCCTGGCGTTCCCGCGACATAGCCCGGAATGTTCTGTCCTGCGCCGCCACGATTGACAGCCCTGCCGTCCACACCGGCCACGGCATCCTCGTCAACCGGCGGTTCCAGCGCCCCGGTGTTGGTCCAGTAAGTAAGGGCTTCGGGCTTTATGCGGCCGTCCAGACCAATGGCATTGAGACCATTGACATCCTGAAGCTCCCTGCGCCCGGATATCGCGTCTTCCACGATCCGCAGCTTCTTTAGATTTCCCGGCCAGCTTGGGAGCCGGTTCACGTCCGCCTTGAACAGGGCCATAAAAACCTCGTCGGCCGTTTCCGCCCGGTTGAACACGTTCACCGGAACCGACGGTGCGACAAAGGTGGTGCTGACACTCAGAACGCTTCGGAAAATGTTGCTCAGCGTGGCCACCAATTCGTCCGGATCCTCACTCAAGAGCAGGGCGTTACCAGTTCCGCCGGCGAGTGCGTAACCATTGGTGGTGGTATTCTGGTGCTGGGGATCGACGAGAAAATACGATATGACGTTCTGCTGACCCTCAATACTCACACCACCGTTGTAGCTTCCATCCGCGAGGTCCGTGTCCCGCAGGTAGCCGATGACCGTATCGAAACTGTTGTTTCTACCCGAGAGATTGATACCGCCCATGCCGCCGTCGGCACGGGAGGCTACTATGGCATCGTCCGACTGGTCTTCCTGCTGGGAGACCTGGAACATGAAATTCACCGCAAAGATCTTGGTGCACTCGGTCGCGCTCTCCAGGGGACTAAGGTAGCGACCACCCCGCTCTACCGTCTCGTCCCAGCTAACCGCACCTGACTCTCGGTCAAGATTGAACTCGTCGTCAGTTCCGAAGTCGACCCACCCATTGTGACCGTTGTAGACGTCTTGTCCGGTCAGGTAACGAAAGAACTCGAAATAGAGTTCCTTGCCCTGATATTTATGGGACTGATTGCCCTGCGGCAACGGAATCGCGTCAAGCTTGGCGCGCAGCGCGGCCTTCGCACCGTTCGCATCGCCATCGACCATGGATTCCAAACCAGAGACCACAAAAGCACCGTTGCTGCACTGCGCGCGAACATCAGGGCCAGCGCAGTTATTGGTGTCCTCATGATTTAGCATGAGCCCAACCTTGATACCTTCGAGCGGCTCGAGAACCTTTGTCAGGGCGGCCCGAAGAACATCGAAAAACGTGTAAGGCCCGGCAGCAGGAAGATATCCATCTGCAATGAGGCTTGCACACTCTCCGCCATTGCAGGCTGTTGAGCTCAGGTTCGGCCTCCAGTCAAGCATCAGCATGACCATGGGCTCCGCACCGATGCTCACACGGGGCGCAAGATAAATGTCAGTATCGTCGCAAAGCGCGGGCATGGACAAAGTGAGCGCCAAACAAAATCCTGCAATCAACGGCCGTGCATTTTTCATATTTTCAAACGCCGATTTTTTCTTATACAAAGCCGGTCTTCTGTTCATATGCATTTAGGACCGAGAACGATATATCCTTGGGAAGAATTCGTCCGACCCAACCCGGTACGGCGCAGATCGGCTTGCGCCGAAACATCGTAGTGAAATGCCGAGAAATGCACGATGCTGCTCCCTGCCCGCACTCGCGGAGGTGGTGCACAATCTGCTGTGCGGGCTGCATCGGCAAGAATCTGGTCTCCATCGACGGTTTCGAACAGCGGTCCTTGTAGCGTCATCGCCTGAGGAAGATTTAGCGGTCCCGATGTTGGCAAGCTGGTGAGGTCCGTAGAGGCGAAATCAAGCGCGGCCTGCGTTATTTGGAAGGTGTTCACGTCAGCCTGATCGTTCCCCGCGATCAGGAGACCTGACCGTGTCGCCTGCAGCGTACCCAACGTGAGCAGGCTAACCGCAGCAAGCATGATCATAGTGATAGTGAGAGCGACACCAGATTGCGTGCTGAGCGATTGGCTGGGGCACCGATACATTATTTTTACCTCAAACGGGAAAGATTAATTGGGTTTCGAAGTGCCACCGTCACGCTAAATAGACTTCGATAAAAGCCGTCGTTGTAGGGACCGCGAAAGGTGCCCATTCCAAGGCGATACGTCTTTGAATTCTGGTACCCGGTAATCGGCCTTTGGGCCCTGGCCAGAACAGAAATACGAGCGGAAACGGCCCGCTCCATTTCCGAAACGGACGGTGTCTCGGTGTATCGGTCCACAGTTCCGTTGTTGTCCGTATCCAAACCCAACTCGATATTGAAATCTTGGATACCCGGTACCAAGCACTCGGCCTGATCGACGGTACTGGTCTCTACGTTTCCAAGACCTGTGCCGACCGTTGATAACCTGCACAGCGAGGGGATTCCGTCACCCACTTGGCGAAAGTGGTCGCGAATGAAGTAGGCACGTGTATCCAGACGCCAATCGCTTTCGCCGAGCGCCGGGGCATTGGCACTCGAAGCATCTGCGATAATGCGCCCGTCTGTTGCGGTCGCGCGGAGATAGACAACACCGGTTTCCAGATCGCTGGCACCCAGGGTCAGGGTCTCCCCGGTATCGCCGTCGCCATCCAGGTCGGCGCGGTCGACGATGGCCCGAGCGGTGGGCTCGGATGTCACCTTTTTAATCACCAGCTGGTCGGTACCCGCCACCTGGTTTGTAGTCATTGCGGCACAGGCCGTGAACTGCGGGGTCGAGGTTGAATCATGTCCATCGTTGAGCAGCAGGGCCTGCCCCTGGTTCATGAGGCCGAGTGTGTCAGCGCAACCTCCGGAAGTGGGTGTAAGGGAAGTGACGATATCGTCGATCGACACAACCATGCCCCAGAAATCAACCATGCGCAGTTCGTTTCTAAGGAGATTGGCCGCATACCGCCCACTCTCCATTTTCAGGCGATACTGCTCGTCCTCTCGGGCGCTTTGGCTGCTTGAAAGGAACAGGCTCAGAACAGCCCCGGTGATGACCATTCCAAGCGCAAGGGCGACCATCAGTTCGACCAGGGTCAGGCCCGTCTGTGATGCTGGGGCCCTCGGTGCGCAAAAGCGGATCACAGTGGCTCGCCTATATAGGTGGTGATCGCGAGGACCTGTCTGAACAAATCCGCATCCGCTCCGCTCCCGTAGCGTCCCAGGTCCGCGCCACACGCGTTGGATGTTGGATTGCTCATGCGCCTCATGCTGCGCCAGGCGATGGCAACGGAATAGAGACCGTTTCCACCCGCTGGACCCGAGACGCAAATCGATGGGTCAAACAGTCCACCTGTTGGCGCACTCCCGGCCAGCTCTCCGGCGCCGAACACCGTGCTGATGACTTGGTCGAGATCGAATTGCGCGAGTTGCTCGCGCGTACAGTCGCTGGCGCAACTGTTCCAGGTCGAGGGCCCCGCAGTGATGGTCTGACCGCTGCCATTGTTTGTGTAGGTCGCCAACGCAAGCGGATTCGCCCGCATTCGCTCTATCAATGAGTTCGCATACTGCGCGGCCAGGGATCTCTGCAAGGCGTCCAGGTTGCCCTGCTTCGAGGATGTCAGCATGCCCGCCACCCCGAGTACACCGATGGACATGACCAAAATCGCCATAAGTACTTCAAGCAGGGACAAGCCTTGCTGGCGACGGAAACCCTGCCTGATCGACGACGCTCTCAATGGTCGACTCATGCTGGATCACTGCAGTCAACTGGCCCACCGGGAGCACCCTTCCAGCTTGTACTGGCACCCAGGGAGGCTATATCGATCTGAACTCCGTGCTCTCCACCACGCTCGTCGCAAATGGCAATTCGGACCGCACCGGCTGCCGAATCCAGAGTACCGTCCTCGGCAAAGGCGAACGCACCGACTGCGGTGGAGTTGCTCCGGACCTCCAACCCCTGGTCCGAACCAGATCCGACCTTGACCAGAAGATCGGTCGACGCATCAAAAGTGTCGTCGCCGCTGGCGAAGACCAACCATCCCGTTGACCAATCCCGCACGGCTCCCGCGCAGCTGGGATCAGATGTCGTTGAATCATCTGAAGGACATAAGACCATGCGGGCGCGCAGGCGAAGCGCTTCGCTGCGCGCGGTGGCGAGCGCACCATGTAGATCGTAAGCGGCCGACCGGACCTGAGCGCTTTTCACAAAGCCTGAAAGGCCAGGCACCGCAAACATCATCAGAACCGCCGCCAAGCTGACTGTGACCAGCAGTTCGATCAGCGTGAACCCAGCTGTGCGCGGTAACATCCCCATTGACTTGCAACTCCTCGGTTTAATGCGCAGTCCACCCAGTTTGGACGCAATGCCGCAAGCACAAGGCGCACCAGGAGGCTGAGTGAGCGCACTCATAAATTTCTACAACCCGCTGATTCCGCTAAAAGCGCTGAGATTCCTTCAATGGGGCGCCTCGGATTTATCTGATCCACATTCGTGTTCCCCGAGTGGAAACCTGCAGTGGATATGAAAACGGACGTGATGCCAGTAGAGTCGACGACTGATCAATTGCCGCGATCGCGTTTCCCGGCTTGGCCATAGAATGACTATGGCGCTGCGCAGAGGGCCTGGCATCTGTGTCCCTGGTGGGATGTCAGTTGCAGCTCAAATGTGGGACCTGACAATCGATTTTTGCCCGCAGTCCGGGTCCGCCGGTTCCGGTAACGTCTCGCAGAGAACATCGAGTTCCGCACCTGCAAACGCGTCGGTTTTCAACGCCCACGGCAGAGCATCGCGTTCCACCAATCAGCCCGCTCCAAGATTGATCAGCACCGTCGCTTCCTATAGAAATCTGCGTAAGAAGTGTTTCACGAAAGTTCAGACAGGACTGCTAAGCTCTTGCAACGAGGCAAACCAAACGCAAAGAGCGGAAAATGGTCATGCGCACCGTCTGTGGCGTCGCCACACTGCTGGTTTTTCTCACCGGCTGCAAAATCGAGATCACCGTCCCGCCCAACGGAGAGGTGCTGACCCTATCCGGCGACGCGTTCTGTACCGCGGAATCCACCTGCGTGGTGGAGGTCGAGGATACCCAATTCGACCAAACCTTTGTTGCCAGGCCGGCCAGCGGATACCGCTTTGTCGGATGGAAACAGGGAGAGGATTACATGTGCGGCGGCACCACGGACCGGTGCCGCCTGCGGACTTCGGGGATAGGCAACAATCCAGGTCTCCTGGCCGTGCTGCAATCGGACCAGGCGTTTTTCCTGGAGCCCATGTTCGAGCGCACAGTGGATGCCTGCGCCGCCAATCTGAACAACGGCGCCGGCAACCGGCCCGATTTCGATGGCGACGGCTACGCCGATCTGGCCATCGGCGCCCCAGACCTGGAATCGCTCCGGGGTTCGGTCAGCGTCATCCACGGAATCCCGGACGGTCTGCGTGCAAAGAACAACCAGAAATGGAGCATTGCCGGTGGTGTCGAGTCGGACACCAATCGGAATCTGGGTAATCTGCAGGGCGTCCTGTCCCGGTCCTTTGGCGGCACGCTCGCAACGGCGGACTTCAACGGTGACGGATACTCGGATGTGGCCGTTGGTGCCCCCGACGAGCCATACGACACAAGGCTGTTTGCCGGCGGGGTGCATATCGTCTACGGCTCGAGCACCGGTCTGAACGCCGACGGGAATCAACTTTGGCGCGAAAACCAGGGATGGGCGGACGCAGACGGCACGGGTCAAGGCGTGCCCATCGGGCCCCTGCGGTACTACCCCCCGATTTCTGAAGAAACCCGGTTTGGGTCGTCGCTGGCCGCGGGCGATTTGAACGCAGACGGTTATGCCGACCTGGCGATCGGCG
>Ga0316189_10006413_pt1 | contig 11205 bp, 9 predicted proteins | sample LowCovwburrow_MG_FD_204930 | JGI IMG/M metagenome (GOLD analysis project Ga0316189, IMG submission 204930) | Coastal sediment microbial communities from Maine, United States - Lowes Cove worm burrow | ecosystem: Environmental > Aquatic > Marine > Coastal > Sediment | place: USA: Maine... | reverse complement strand
CATCGCCTTTCTGCATCAGGTGATGGGCATGTTCGCCAGTCACCAGCACCTCAACGCCAACGCGCAAATCGGTGTCGACGGCGACACCGCCACGGGCCGTGTGATGTGCTTCAATCCCCAGGAACTGGCCTTGCCCGACGGCAAGACCCACATCTTCATGGTCGGGCTCTGGTACGTCGACGAGTACCGCCGCACGGAGGCAGGTTGGCGCATCAGCAAGCGCGTCGAAGAGAAGAGCTACGTCTTCAACCCGCCCGAGTTCTAGGACGCCCTAGCGTTGGCCGACCTGCACGTATTCTCGGCGTGTGGCGCCGGTGTAGATCTGTCGGGGGCGGCCGATGCGAACGTTCGGGTCGTCCATCATCTCTTTCCAATGAGCGATCCAACCAGGGATGCGGCCCATGGCGAAAAGCACCGTGAACATCTCGGTGGGGATCCCCATCGCCCGGTAGATGATACCGCTGTAGAAGTCGACGTTCGGGTAGAGTTTCCGCTCGATGAAGTACTCGTCCGAGAGCGCCACTTCTTCGAGCTGGCGCGCGATATCGAACAGCTCGTCGCTGATCTTCAGGTGGCTCAACAAGCGGTCCGCGTACTTCTTCAAAATCATCGCCCGAGGGTCGAAGTTCTTGTAGACACGGTGCCCGAAGCCCATCAAGCGGCGCTCGCGGTTCTTCACCTGCTGCATGAAGGTCTTCGGGTCTCCGCCTTCGTCGCGGATTTCCTTCAGCATCTCGATGACGGCTTGGTTCGCGCCGCCGTGGAGCGGACCCCAGAGCGCGGAGATGCCGGCGCTGATCGCCGCGTAGAGGCTCGCTTGGCTCGACCCGACGAGACGAACCGTCGACGTGGAGCAGTTCTGTTCGTGGTCCGCATGAAGGATCAACAGAACGTTCAGCGCGCGCACTAGCTCCGGGTCCGGCTCGTAGAGCGGCTCGGCCGGGTGCGAGTACATCATGTGGAGGAAGTTGCCGCAGTAGTCGAGCTCGTTGCGCGGGTACTGCACGGGGCGCCCTTGCTTCTTCTGGTAGCTGAAGGCCGCGATCGTCCGGAGCTTCGAGAGCAGACGCGCAATGTGTTGCTGATTCTCCGTGTCTGGCTCGAGGCTGTCCGGATAGTACGCCGAAAGTGCACTCACCATCGACGTCATGATCGCCATCGGATGCGCGCGGGACGGGAACCCGTCGAAGAAGTGACGCATGTCTTCATGCAACATGCTGTGATACGTCAGCAGCGTGGAGAACTCTTCGAGCTCCGTCTCAGTTGGAAGCTCGCCATAGATCAGCAAATAGCTCGTCTCGATGAACGACGATTCTTCGGCCAGCTGCTCGATTGGGTACCCGCGATAGAGCAGAATCCCTTCTTCACCGTTGATGAAGGTGATCTCGCTTTCCGTCGCCCCGGTGTTCATGTAGCCGGAGTCGAGGGTGATGAGGCCGGTGTCTTTTCGCAGTCTACGGATGTCGATCGCGCGCTCCTGATAGGAGCCTTCGACGATGGGCATTTCGTAGCTGGTGTCGTCGTATTCGAGCTTGGCTTTTTGATTCATGAATTCATACGGGTTTTAGCGTGCCGCGGGCTGTCCGGCAACGCATGTTCCGCGGCTTGTTTCAATCGCGTTTCCTAGAGCGACCTGGCGAGGCGGCAACTCACTCGGCGGAGCTGATCACGATGGGCTCGCCGACCCGAATGTGCCGATATGCGTCCCCAAAGGCCTCCGCGAACATCGCGATGACCTCATCACTGCTGTCGTGGCCACCGACCCCGATCAGGCCGAGATTTCGGGCATGTAGCTCGCCAAGCTCGGCTTTCACGTCAACCATGGCGATGGGCGCAAGCATTCCGTCCCCCGAGGCAAACCTTCGTTGCGCATTGATTCCCATCACGTTCAGCCGCCCCTCGGGCACCGGGTAGTGAAACCCGCCGACGATGCCGTACAAAGGCTCGCTGAACACCTCATCATACCGTTGCAAGAGCTTCGATATGGTTTGATGGCCGCAGCCGACGATGATGACGCCCCCTCGTCCCGCCACTTGGACGACCAAAGCCTGCTCGTCGATCCAGCCAAAAACGAGTTGCCGCGGAATGGTGCCTGTGGATGCCAGCCCTGTGCCCACCTTGGTCGGCTCGGGCACGTGCGCGGGGCTCAGTCCCGGGTAGGTCATCGGGATCGGAACGAACGCCTGCACGTCGGGCAGAGGCACAGGCTCAACGCCAACGGAGAACGTCTGGTCCTCTTGGTTCTGCCTTCCGCCGACATGATCGAAGTGGTTGTGCGAGATGAACAGCCGATCGATCGTGTCGAGCGTCACGCCGAGCGCCTTCATATTTCGCTCGAGCGGGGAGGGGGACTCCTGCCGCGTGTTCTGCCCAACGTCGAACAGGACGCGATGCTCGTCGGTTTCAATCAGATAGGACACGCCCATCTCCGTCTGGAGCTCGGGTCGGGAGGCGTGCCAGTCGATGAGCGGCAGGATTCTAAGGGTCTCGGTCGCACCGAAGTCGCCGAGCCGTGAAGGTCGGCGCGCGGCAAGCTCGGCGTCGGCCCGTTTTACGCCGCTTCGGTTCCGAAGCTCCACTGCGGTGACGAGGACTGCCAGCGTCACCACGACGAGGCCGGCGGCTCGCGATAGGGTTCGCACCATGGGATCGGACTATCATGGATACGCCTTCAAGTGCAGCTCGGCGTGGTAGGGTCCGGACCCAAGATGAACATCTCCACCGCCGCCTCCATCGTCGTCTCGAAACCTCTCGAAGAGGTCTTCGATTTCTGCTGCCGCAACGAGACATACGAGAAGCACCTTCAGCCGAGACTTCCTGTTGCGGGCGTCCAGAAGTGCGCGTTCTTCGACGGTCACTCCCTCAAGGAGGGGGACCACCGACGGATCACGTTGACCGACGGCAGCGTGCTCGACGAACAGATTCTCGACTATGCGCCGCCGACCCTCCACCGCTATCGCTGGTCCACGGGCCTCAAAGGGCCGTTCGCGCTGCTCGTTCGAAGTGGAACCGGCACTTGGACGTTCACCGAGGTCGGCGGCGGGACGCAGATCGATTGGAGCTACGACTTCGCGCTGAGGTCCGCGTTGGCCTATCCCTTGGCACTGCCTGTCATGCCTCTCTTCCGAAGCTGGCTGAAGCAGAGCCTCCAGTCGATCCAGGGCGAGCTGTCAGGCTAGAGCCCGAGCAGAGAAGACGGGCGACGGGGCCCCAAGAAGGGCCCCGTCTTTTTTCAGGGGGCTAAGCTTTCCGCCGAGCTCGGCGGGCTCAGCTAAATGCAGACACCGACGCCGTCACACAGACCGGAGGCCGGGCCACCGCCATTGTCGCACGCAGTCGTGTTGGGCAGCGGTGCTTGGACGTCGCAGGCGTTGGCGGTGCAGGAGGGCGCCGCCGTGCACTGGTTGCCGTCGTCCGGGCAGTCGACCGCCGAGTTGCACTCGACACAGAGGCCCGAGCCACTGCAGAAGCCGTCGCCCACAGCGATGAAGTCGCAGGCGGCACCCTGGGGGAGATTACCCGGTGTGTCACAGGTGCCCGCGGTGCAGGAGGGACCGGCCGTGCACTGGTTGCCGTCGTCCGTGCACTGACCGGCGTCGACGCACTCGAGACACACGCCCGAGCCGTTGCAGACGCCAGTGCTGCAGGTCGTGCCCGAGGCAAGCGGGCTCTGCGGGTCGCAGGTGCCCGCCGTGCAGGACGGGGCGCTGGTGCAGTCGTTGCCGTCGTCCGAGCAATCGCCGGCGCCGACACAACCCACGCAGTTCCCAGCTCCGTCGCAGATGCCGCCGGTGCAAGCTGTGCCCGAGGCGCTGTTGGCGGCGACGCAGGCGTTGGCGGTGCAGGTTGCTGGGTCGGTGCACTCGTTTGCGTCGTCCGTGCAGTCGGTTGCCGTCAGGCAGTCAACGCAGTTCCCAGCTCCGTCGCACACGCCATCGCCGGTCGTGGCGAAATCACACACGGTGCCGTCGAGTGAAGGTGTACTCCCCGGGCAGCCGCTGACTGGGTCGCAGGCGCCGTCGTCGGTGCACTGGTTGCCGTCGTCACAGGACAGCCCGATGCATGTGTCCGCCACGCAGGTGACGTTGAGCAGCCGGCTTTGGTCGCAGAACGTGTCTCCGTCCGAGACCGAGATGCTGACATTGTGATCGAGAGCCTGCGTGCAGGTGTACGTGGTCGTGGTTGCCGCTGGGTCGGCGAACGTGCCTGCAAGCGACGTCCAGTCGTACGCGAGCGTGCCGCCTTCGGGATCGTTGGCGTTGATGCTGACCGTGGCTGTTTGGCCTACGGCGATCGTCTGGGGCACCACGTTGATCTGGTTGATCACGGGGCAAACGTTGTCTTGGAACGTCAAGTCGATCCCGACGGTACCGCTCGGCAGCGTCGAAGAGACCGAGCACGTCGCCACGATCGGAACGTTGGTCGTGACACCTTCGACGATGTCGAACGAGGCGGAGCCGCGGCAGATGTTGGTATCCGCTGCGTCGTACGCGACGATTACGATGCCGTAGCCGGTCGCAACCGGAAGATCCATGACCGTCACGGCGACGCTCAGCGGCGGGCCAACGGTCACTTCGGCGAGACCGGAGATCGGGTCGACGAGGCCGCCGCCAGTCACCTCCCACTCCACACGAGCGATGTCCGACTCGGTAATCTCGAACCGCGCCGACAGCGCAGGGCTGTCCGGCTCGGAGTCGGTGTTGCAACCCAAGACCGCAAGCATACAGAAGCAAGCGGCCAACTTTAGTCTTATTGGCGATGGTGTCATGACGGGCGGACCTTAGTACGATCATGGCTTCTGAATTGCAACGGCCTTGTCGATCGTTTTCACTGCATTTTATGTGGGAAAGTGACCCACATCACAAGTGAGGAAGCTTACAGTCCGATGCCAGTAGCAATGGGTAGTCACGCCGTACATTTATCTGTGATCTACTTACATCTGCGCACCTGATGCGTATTGCGCGCAACGGACCTTGTTTCTAGTATCGCGCGCATGATTCACACAAATCGAATCCAGCTCGTGCTCGCCGTCTCCCTGGGCCTTGCGCTGGCAGCGCTCGGCTGCAGTAGTGACGGCGACGGGGGCACCGCTGGAACCGGCGGTGCGGGAGGTACCGGAGGCGGAAACCCGCCGCTTCGAATTCTCGTTACCAACGACGATGGCGTCGGCTCGGCAGGCATCGACGCGCTCGTCGAGGGCCTGAGGGTCAATCCGGACAACGAGATCATCGTTTCCGCTCCTTTGATCAACCGTACTAGCTCCGGTGACATGATGACTCCGACGCCGCCACCCCTCGAGGCGATGGAGACCACGACTGCGAGCGGATATCCAGCCGCCGGCGTTGACGGCTTCCCGGCGGATGCGGTGATGTACGCCCTCGAGAATCTCTATCTCGACGAACCGCCGCACGTCGTCTTGTCGGGGATCAACGACCAACAAAACGTCGGCGACGTGGACGTCGGCGTGCTTATCCGGCTGCAGGTCGACATATCGGGCACGATCGGTGCCGCCAAGACCGCGGCTTGCCTGGGCATTCCCGCGTTGGCCTCGTCACAGGGTGACGGCGAAGAAATCGACTTCGCGTCCGGCGTCGTCGAGGTCCTCGAGTGGTTGGAAGAAAACCGAGCCGCGCTTCTAGCCGGCGAAGTCCCGGTCGACAGCATCACGAATCTCAACATCCCGAGCTGTCAGTCCGGGGAGATTCGCGGTCAGTTGGATGTCCCTCTCGCGACCGAGAACCCCAATGGGTGGGATCTCGTCAATGGCTCACAGAACTGCGAATCTACCGAGGCGGACCTGCCCAATGACATCGAGGGCTTCTTCAATGGCTATGTAACGAGCTCGCCAGTTCCGCGGAACAAGACCGGAACCTGCGACGAGTTGAACTAGAGCCCATGATGGTTGGTACGAAGAGCTCTTCCGTCTTCCTCGTCGCAGCCGCCCTGGTGGTGGCCGCATGCAACGACGGGAGCTCCAGCCCGAATGCCGGCACCGGCGGCTCTGGTGGTGAGGGCGGAGCGCCCGCCTCGCGCATCATGCCCGGCTTGGGCTTCGTCGCGACCTCGTTTGGCTTCTACTATCCACAGAGCGCGGATGCCCCGCTCGACGGCGCGAACCTAGATGCCCATCTGTCGAGCAGCGCTTCGCCTAGACCGCAAGAATGCGCGCACGACGACTTCATGGGGCTCAACGACGAGCCCGGCGTCGATTACAATTTCCTTCGCATCATCACGGATGAAGAGACCCGCGAGGACGGGAAGTTCGTGTTTGGCGGGTTCCGTGAGGGTCAGCTCGTCGACGGCGTTATCAGCGGCGCCACCAAGAACGGGTCGATGACGATCTTGCTGCAAGTGCAGGGGCTCGATGACGCCCAGAACGACGACGAGGTGATGGTGCAGATCTTCGCGAGCGAGGACTCGCCTGCGCTCGGCACCGACAACTCGGTGCTCACCGGCGCGACGCTCAGCGTGCATCCCGAATCGCGCTTTCACAGCGGCGAGGTGCGCGGCAAGGTGGAGGACGGGGTGCTCACGGCGGGGCCGATCGACCTTCTCTTTCCGATCGACATCATGATCGTCCGGGACGAGCTCCGTGTGCACAGCAGCAAGCTCCGACTTCGGCTGGGCGACGGCAGCTTCGAAGGCACCGTCACCGGCTACTGGGACGTGGCCAACATTCGCAGCATCATTGGCGTGCCCACCACCGACAACGGCGACGCGGCGAACTTCACGATCGAGCAGTTCGACGCAGCGATGGCCGAGCTCGCCGATTGGGACGTCGACGAGGAGACCGGCCTCTGTAAGTCGATCAGCACGATGTTCCAGATCCGCGGGACCCAAGCGTTTCTCGCCAACGACGGCGGACCGAGCGGCGCGGGGGGCGCAGGCGGGAACGATGGCGGCGGGGGCGGACCGATGCTTCTCGACCAATGCCTCAATCCCGCAGACGAGGCTGCGCTCGAAGCCCTGGCGACCGAGGACCAGAGCGGGCCCGCCATCGTCGGCGGCATCGCCGGTGACTGCCCAATCGAAGAATGCGGCGCCGAAGTCGGTGGTGTTCTTTCAGACAGCTCCGAGGCGGCGCGCAATGCGCTCGGCGACTGCATCGCCGCCTGCATCTCGAGCCGAACTGGGCTCTCGACGCAGTGCACGAGTTGCTACGGAACGATCGCTGCATGTTCCACGGCGTTTTGCATCGAGCCCTGCTTGCCGCCGAATTCGGGCTCCGAGGAGTGCGCGAGTTGCGCCCTCGAGAACTGCATCGACGTCAACGCCTGTACAGGGTTCTACTGACCCCTACGGAAGGCGGAGGGCGGCCGCGGCTTTAGCGAAGGAGTGACGCATGTCTTTGGTGTCGATGTTCAAAGGAAAGGGGCCGAGCGGCTTCGGCTACGGCAGCACCGCGGAGGAAGTGACCGAGGGGCTCAACCTGAGCGGGCAGACGATCCTGCTTACGGGCTGCAACTCCGGCATCGGCAAAGAGACGCTCCGCGTGCTCGTTAGTCGCGGCGCGCACGTCCTCGCTGCGGCACGCACCGAGGAGAAGGCCCAAGCCGCGTGCAACGAGGTCGGAGGCGAGACGACGTCTGTCGCCTGCGAGCTTTCCGAGCCTGCTTCCGTTCAGGCCGCAGCCGCGCGGGTCAAGGCGCTCGACCGCCCCTTGAATGCGATCATCTGCAATGCAGGGATCATGGCACTGCCGAAGCTCAATCTTCGTCACGGCTACGAGCTTCAGTTCTTCACCAATCACATCGGCCACTTCTTGCTGGTCACCTCGCTGCTCGATCAACTGGCCGATGACGGCCGAGTCGTGATGGTGAGCAGCAGCGCCCACCACAACGCGCCAAAAGCTGGCATCCAGTTCGACAATCTCGACGGCAAGCGCGGCTACAGTCCCTGGGCGAACTATGGGCAGTCCAAGCTGGCGAATGTCCTGTTTGCAAACGCACTCGCGAAGCGCTTCGGGGGCACGGCGAAGACGGCCAACAGCCTGCATCCCGGTGTGATTCACACGAACCTCGCGCGCAGCATGAACCCTGTCGCCAGGGTGGCCTTGAGCATCGGAGCCCCTCTGGTTCTCAAGAGCACTGCAGAAGGCGCGGCGACTCAGACCTACCTCGCCGTCCATCGGGCGTTGAAGGGCGTGAGCGGCAAGTACTTCGCCGACTGCAACGAATCCCGCACCAGCTCCCACGGCCGCGATGAGGCCATGGCTGACGAGCTTTGGAAGACTTCCGAGCGGATCGTCGCGGAGGTCACGTGAATTGGCTTCGAAAGGACTGAAGACATGACGCAATCGACAGCGGAACTGAGCACCGACCCGCAGCAAGACGGGTCGCACACAGCACCAGCGGACGGCATCGACACGAGCACGGCCGAGATCGAGCGGATCTTCAAGCTCCAGCAGTCGCACCAGTACACGGTCGCGAAGACCACTGCGCGCGAACGAAAGCAGAAGCTCAAGCGGCTCGAGACGGCCTTCCTCGCACATCGCGAAGACATTCGGGCGGCGCTCTATGCTGACTTCCGAAAGCACCCGAGCGAAGTCGACCTCACCGAGGTGTTCCCGGTCACGAGCGAGATCAAGCACGCGAGGCGCCACCTCTCGAAGTGGATGCGGCCCCATCGCGTTGCGACGCCTATGGCATTGCTCGGAGCGCGCTCGTACGTCCACTACGAGCCCAAGGGCGTCGTGCTGATCATCGCGCCTTGGAATTTTCCGATCAATCTGACGTTCGGGCCGCTGATTGCGGCCATCGCCGCAGGCAACTGCGTCATGATCAAGCCCTCGGAGAATACGCCGCATTCGTCGGCGGTCACCCGGAGCATCATCGAGGAGGTCTTCGAGGAGAGCGAGGTAGCGGTCGTCGAGGGCGGCATCGAAACGTCGACCGCGGTGCTCGCGCAGCCGTTCAATCACATCTTCTTCACCGGAGCGCCGTCGATCGGCAAGATCGTCATGGAAGCGGCCGCCAAGCATCTCGGCTCGGTGACGCTCGAGCTCGGGGGCAAGTCGCCCACCATCGTGGACGAGACTGCCCAAGTGGACGCGGCCGCGCACCGCGTCGCCTGGGCCAAGTTCATGAACAACGGCCAGATCTGCCTCGCGCCCGACTACGTGTTCGTCCACGAGAGCAAGAAGGACGAGTTTCTTCAGAAGCTCAGCAAGAACATCGAGAAGTTCTACGGGATCGATGCGCGAAGGTCGGATTCATACGCGCGAATCGTCAACAACCGGCACTATCAGCGGTTAAACGGCTATCTCGAAGACGCCAAGCAGAGGGGGGCTACCGTCGCATATGGCGGCCGGACTGAAGGCAGCGAGGACTACATCGAGCCGACCGTGCTCACCGACGTTGATCCGACTTCCCGGGTGATGACCGAGGAGATCTTCGGGCCGTTGCTGCCGGTGTACACGTTCAAGTCACTCGACGAGCCGATCGCGGTGATCAACTCGAAGGAAAAGCCCCTCGCCCTCTACATCTACAGTCGGAGCCGGGCGAATCAACAGCGCATCATCCAAAACACGCGCGCTGGCGGCACCTGCATCAACCACAGCGCCGTGCATTTCTTCAACAACCACCTCCCGTTTGGTGGCTCGAACAACAGCGGGATCGGCAAAGGGCATGGGTTCTTCGGGTTCGAGGCGTTTTCGAACGCCCGAGGTGTGTTGAAGCAGATCACCCCGTTCACGGCGCTCGATCTGCTGACCGCGCCCTACAACGCGCTCAAGCAAAAGCTCATCGACATCAGCATCAAGTTCTTCTGATCGAGTCATGGCCTACGACGAAAAGCTCGCAGAACGTGTCCGTGAAGTTCTCGCGCGTCGACGCGGTGTGAGCGAGAAGAAGATGTTCGGCGGCTTGGCCTTCCTCGTGAACGGGCACATGGCGTGCGGCGTGCAAGGTGAAGACCTGATGGTCCGCGTGGGACCCGACGACTATGAAGATGCCTTGAAAAAGGCCGGCGCACGCCCCATGGACTTCACGGGCCGCCCTCTCAAAGGCATGATATACGTTGGCCCGCGCGGGCATCGGCGCGCGCCGAGCCTGAAGACCTGGATAGAACGAGGTTTGTCCTACGTCAGGTCGCTCCCCCCGAAGTGATTCAATCCCATGACCCGCAAGGTCCCCTGTCAGTACGAGCCCGGCAGCAAGCGGAAGCGTGTCCTCTACGTGGGCTCCGGCCTGCAGTCCTTCGAGTCGTTGATCAGCGACATGGTCGCAGCTCGAGGCACGGAGCGGGTCCCGTCGGAGATCTATCCCGTGTTGAGCACTCGCACGCAGGAAGTGGAGTTCATCCCGGTTTGGGATACCCGAGGCGCCACGGACGCGCTTCGGTCCGCCTATGTGAACCTGCTGCTGGTCGATCTGCGCTGGTGTGAGGAGTTCGAAAGCCGGGTTGCCGAGATTCAACGGCTCCTGAAGGAGCTCGACCACGATGAAGACGTAGAGCAACGCTACGGCTTCCATCGGATCGTGGTGCTCATCTCGGGCCCGGACGCGAGCCGCCTCGACGACCTGATCATCGAGCTCGGCGCGGTCGGCGTGCGCCACGTGCTGCGCCAGGACTTCAAGGAGGATGTGCCCGCATGGTCGAGCGACCCCGCGTTTGCGCAGCACGTGCTTCGCTACGCGATCGACCTCACAGGCTCTCGCCGCATCGGCAAGACCGCGATTTGCGCGTCGGGCGGAGGAATCACCGGCATCTACTTCGAGATGGGCGTGCTCAAGTGCCTCGACGATTGCCTCACGAATTGCGGCGTGAACGACTTCGACATGATGTACGGGATCAGCGCGGGCGCCGTCGTGACGAGCCTGCTCTCGGTCGGCTACACGCCCGACGAGCTGATCGCCGGCATCGCAGGTGTATCGGGCGGCCGTGTTCCGCCTCTATCCCTGAGCTTGCTCCGGCTTTCACACTTCAACCATGAAGACATGCGTTGGCGCTTCAGCAGCGCTGCAAAGACCGCGGCGCGCGCGTTTTGGGATGCCATCCGCGGTCGTGGCGGCGACACCGCGGAAGCGCTCTTCCTCGAGTACACCAGCCTGGTCGGCGCACCATTTCATTCGGCCGAGTTCGAGGTGATCCTTCGACGGATTCTGCAGATGTCCGGCAGCACCAACGATTTCCGAAAGCTGCCGATGGAGCTCTATGTGGGGGCGTCGGATCAGGACGCGCGCTCCCATGTTTTGTTCGGGTCCG
>Ga0316189_10006412_pt1 | contig 11206 bp, 12 predicted proteins | sample LowCovwburrow_MG_FD_204930 | JGI IMG/M metagenome (GOLD analysis project Ga0316189, IMG submission 204930) | Coastal sediment microbial communities from Maine, United States - Lowes Cove worm burrow | ecosystem: Environmental > Aquatic > Marine > Coastal > Sediment | place: USA: Maine... | reverse complement strand
GAGCTCGGCGAGAACGCCGGTCTTCCTAGCCGCCGTCGGTGCAGTTTGCGGGAAGGTCATTGCCGCTGACTCTGAACTCGTTGCAGCTCTTGAAGCGGCTGTTCTGCTCGCCGACGGCGTAGCCGAGGAACGCGATGACGATCACGATGACCACACTCATGACCTTGAGCCGGCGATTCGGGATCGGGAAGTACTCGGGGGCGAGGAGGCGCAGAACGATCCAGAACACCATTGGGTAGAGCATGACAACGAGAATGAAGAGCACCGAATCGATGTTCGACGTCAAGCTGTTCTCGCGAGGCGGAACAGCCAATCTGAAGAAGATCCAGAACATCGGGATCGAGAGGAGTCCGAGCAGCCACCAGTTGACCTTCACCTGGCGACGCAGCACGATCGTCCCGAGCACAACGACAAACAATATGACGGCGATCTGATGTCTGCGGGCGAAGAAGACCGTGTGGAGCGCGCCGTAGTTGAACGCAATGTCCCACGCGACGAGCGCGGCCCCAATCGTCGAGACGAAGAATGTGCGGATTTTGGGAGCGCTGCTCCCCTTCCGCTCAAACCCCGTGAGGATGTCGTCGCTTCTGACCCAGTTGGCGAAGGACCGGAGCGGCTTCCGCCAGCCCCGGCCCTTCCCGTTCTCCTGTTGGCCCAGATCGGTCCTGCCGTCGGCGCGGCTAGCTGGTCGCCGGTTCTGGATCCGTGTCGTCGGTGGGGGAGTCGTACGCGGATTGGTACACGACGTCGTAGCTCTTTCCCGTGTTCTTGATGATCGATGTGATGAGCGCCGCGACGGGCAGGGCAGCAAACGCTCCCATGGGGCCGGCGATGGCTCCACCGGCCAGTGCCGCGCCGAACGCAATCGCGCCGTTGAGCTCCATCGTGTTGGAGGAGATCTTCGGCGACAGCCAGTAGTTCTCTGCCTGCTGATAGATCAGCACCCACACGAGCAGGATCAGCGCCTCGGGTAGGCCCAGTACGACCAGGGCCAACAGGATCGGAATAGCTGCACCGAGATACGTCCCGATCGCCGGGATGAACTCGGCGACGAATCCCTCGAAGATCGCCAGCGGAATCGCGTAGAGCACCGGCATGCCAACGAGGAGCATCGCTATGAAGAACAAGCCACCGTTGATGATCACCAGCAGCATCCGGGAGTAGAAATAGCCTCCGGTCTGTTCGATCGCCGTATCCCAGATCCAGCCATAGACCTTCTGGCGGTTCGGCGGGACGCGCGACAAGAACGCCCGCTCAATTCTTGGTGCGTCTGCTGCTATGTAGAACGTGAACATCAACACTGTCGCGAGATTGAAGAGCATTCCGATCCCCGACATCGCGAGCCCTGCGATGTTGTCGGCGAACTTCGATATCCCTTCGCCCGCCGCCTCGCCGGCGTCGGTGCCCGTCTGCTGGTCAATGATGTCTTGACCGATCAGGTCCTGGCTGTAGCCGTTGATCGTGTCCGCGAAACTGCCACCGCTGCCAGATATCTCGTCGGCAAAATCAACGGCCGCGGGGATCATGAACCCCACCAGAGCGATGGTGAAGACGACGAACCCAAGGTAGATAGCACCAACGGCCACGCCGCGCTTCCATCCCCACCGCTCATGCATGTACTTGACCGCCGGGATCATCGCGAGAGCGAAGAAGACCGACACGGCCAGCATGCGGATCAGCGTCTGCGTCCGCCACACGATCATCAGACTGGCGGTCGTCAACAAGGCGACCGCGACGACTTTCCACAGTGTCTGCCAGACGAACTGGTTCGCCCAGGCGGGTCGACCAGTCTTGGATTCTGCGGGCGTGCCAGCGTTGGCCTGGGCGGCAGACACAACATCGTCCGGCACGACGACGTCCTTCGACGCCCAGTCATCCGTCGTCCTCGATCCATCCTTGCCTGTCATTGCCATCGCCTCCCTATTCCGTTCGTCGACACATCCAAGCATGTGCCATTTGCACCCTATCGGCATCACCCGATTCGGGTAGCGACTGTCGGCTGTCCGCTCAGTCGTTGTCGAGTACCAGTGGACCCCTTCCTGGTTCCCAGACCGCATCGTCAAGCACGGCACCGGACGTGTCGCTGTGCGTGAGCGTCGTCCCTGCAAACGTGGCTCGCGTCACATCGGCCTCGGCGAAGCGAGTCCCGCGATGGGTCACGATGCGGTGTGCGACGTATCGCAGGGGCCGGTCTCGCTCGTCGGCTTTGAGGGCTCGCCTCGAGATGAAGACGAGAGGCATGCTGACCACGATCGCCGCAATGCCGCCGTGTGCACGACCGGCAGCAACCGAGACCATCAGTGCGCCGACGAGAATGAGTGCCGCAGCGACGGGCCGTACCCCGATCCGAGCACTCGTGAAGTCGGCTGCGACGAGGCTGGCGTCGGTGAAGTCGGCGCCGCGCACGTCGGCCTCGGTGAAGTCGGCACCGTCGAGGTCTGCCCCCTGGAATGATTGGCCGCGCAGGTCTTGACTGTGGTAGCTGTCTTCGGTGGTCATGCCTCCCTCGTACCACGGCTGGGTCGACCGTTCGTTCTGCTTGCCTCGCTGTCGGGACGGCGTTGTGAGCCGTATCACGGCTCGACTGCCGGCGACGCAACTACCACAACGGTAGGTGCGGGGGAGTTGGCGGCGCTAGCCGATTTCGGCATGTGTCTCCGGCCCGGCTGAGGAACGATCCGGCATAACCACCCGATTCGGGCGATGTCCGCGGCGAGGAAGCCTCAGACAGTCCGCCTAGTAACGTGAATCGGTGTCAGCTAGCGAAGGGTTCCAGCGGTGGGCGACGTTCTCGGTGTGATTGTCCAACTGTCTGCGCTCGTGTTCGTCGTGTCGTCGATGCTGGCGATGGGCCTGAGTCTCACGATTCCCGCAATCATCGCCCCTCTGAAGAACGTGCGCCTGGTGATCCTGGCACTCTCGGTCAACTTCGTCGCTGTGCCGTTCGTGGCCTGGGCTATCCAAGCGGTCATGGATCTCGATCAGGACATCTACATCGGTCTGCTGCTCATGGCGACCGCTGCCGGTGCGCCATTCCTGCCCAAACTCGCACAAGTTGCGAAGGGCAACGCCGCATTCTCGGTGGGACTCATGGTGCTGCTGATGGTGGTGACGGTTGTCTACATGCCGATCGTGCTGCCGTTGTTCCTGAGCGGTGTCGAGATCAATCCCTGGGACATCGCGAGATCGCTGATCGTGCTGATGCTGATCCCTCTGGGGATCGGCCTGTTCATGAAGTCGCGTTGGGAGGCGACGGCCACGGAACTCCAGGGTCTCATGTCGAGCGCCTCGTCGTTCGCGATCGTGTTGATGCTGGTCGGCGCAATCATCCTGCAGTGGGAAGCCATCGTCTCGCTGATCGGTACCGGCGGCTTGCTGGCCATCATGATCTTCCTGCTCGTCTCGCTGCTTCTGGGGTATTTCGCCGGGGGATCGGACCCGGCGACACGGTCGGTGATGGGACTCGGCACCGCGCAACGCAACCTGTCTGCCGCCATGGTCGTCGGAGTCCAGAATTTCTCCGACAAACCCGACGTGCTCATCACCGTCGTCGTGGCCGGCCTGATCGGACTCGTCCTGCTGATGCCGATTGGTGCGGAGTTGGGCAAGCGTGCGCCGGCGAAGAGAGCGAAGAGTGCTGACGCCTAGAATTCACGGTCAATTGCGCCACGCGTGCGCAGTGCGAGGTTTCAGACGAAGAGCGCTGTGATCACGGTCTCCAGGGAGCACGTCAACACGAGGAGGACAGATTCATGAGAACCCGCGAAGCGGCGACGAAGACTGCCGTATGGGTGGCAGAGCGATTCAACCCGATAACAAACAGTCCGTCGGCGCCTCTGAAGACGCGGGCGATCTTTGCGTCGTTCGGACCCTCCCTGATGCCCCGCGCGTCCATGCATCAGGGGATGGCCGCGGGGCTGTCGGTCATCGCCGCCGATCTCGTCGTCAGCTCGCTCGACGCATCGCTCCGTCGGTTCGTGCCGGATACGGCCCCGTTTCCGATGCGCCTCGGGACCCGCGCGGCGATCGCTGCGGCGGGCCTCGCTGTGGGCAAGATTCCCGAAACCGACGATGAGCCGACCGTGAAAGCATCGGTCAGGAGCATGGGCCGACTGGCGACCGCCGCGGCCGTCGGGGGCATGGTCTTCGAATCGAGTACTGCGCTGCGTGACCGGGTCCCACCCAGGTCGCCGATGCGCCCGATCATCGTGAGCGTTGCCGGGTTTGCCGCGGCGCTGGTCTACTCCAGGGAACTCCTTGGCGAACGGCAGAGCGTCATCCAGCGCTGGACCGATGACGACAAGCCGGCGTCCCTGGGTGCCTCGCTTGCGATCGGGATAGCGGTCGGGTCCGCCGGCCGCAGCATCGGTCGCGGCTACCTGGCCTCACGGCGCAGCATGGCCTCCTACTTTGGCGACGATCCGATGCGCGCCCAGGTCGGGAGGACGATCAACAACGCCTTCTGGGCTGCGGGTGGTATAGCGCTCTACTCGACGGTGGTCGGGTTGATCGCGCGCTCGAACGAGAAGATCGAGCCGGCCTACTCGAAGCCCCCGGAGAGCGAGTTCGTGTCCGGCGGGCCGAAGAGCATTTCGCCGTTTTTCGAGGTCGGTCTGCAGGGTCGCCGGTTCCTCACCGATGTGGTGACACCGGACCTCATCGAGTCAACGCTGGGGGAGAAGGCCGTCGCCCATCCGATCCGAGCGTTCGTCGGAGTGAACAGCGATCCGCTCTATCCGTCGGGACGTTCCGAGATGATGCTCGACGAGTTGGAACGCCTCGGTGCGTTCGATCGGAAGTACCTGCTACTCGTGTCTCCAACCGGGACCGGCTGGGTTGACCAGACGATGATCGAGTCGGCCGAGATCCTCACACGCGGCGATATCGCAACGGCGTGCATCCAGTACGGCCGCGGCCCATCGTTCCTCGAGGTCCAGAAGGTCCATCTCGGACGGTCGCAGTTCCGCGGCTTGCTGTGGGGTGTCAGGCAGCGGATTCGCTCGATGCCCGAGGCCGAGCGACCGAGGGTGTTGGTGTTTGGCGAGAGTCTCGGTTCGTGGTCGTCGTCCGATGTCGTGATGCATCAAGGCATCGCAGGTTTCGACCACTACGGCATCGACCATGCGCTCTGGTTCGGCCTCGTCGGCCTCGCCAAGTGGTCGAAGACCGGCATGCGGCAGGGGTCGAGCGAACTCGTGCCTCCGGGGACGGTCGGTGCGTTCGATCACTTCGAACAGTATGAGGCGCTGCCCGAGGAGGAGCGGAAGGGCCTGCGCGCGGTCATCGTCGACCACGACAACGACCCGATCGCCCAGATGTCGTTCCGATGGGCGGTGAAGCGTCCGCCATGGCTCGACGGCACCGAACGGGGACGCAATGTTCCCGAGGACATGCAGTGGGTCCCGCTCATCACGTTCGTTCAGATCATGGTCGACGCGATGAACGCCATGCGGACCGTTCCGGGTCAGTTCAAGAGCTTCGGCCATGACTACCGCGGGGATACCGCTCACTTCGTACATGCGGCGTATCAGCTCGACGAGGTGACCGACGAGCAGATGGAGAAGGTCATTGCGACGCTGAAGCAGCTCGAACTCGAGCGCGGCGAGCGGATCAAGAACGCAAAGACCGAAGCGACCGATGACGGTGATGCCCCGAAGCGGACGAACCGTCCGAGGCGTCCGAAGCCCGGCGTGTATCTCAGGGATCGCACCCCGATGGACGCCGACGAACCCGCCGTCGAAATCACGCCAGGAGACGCCCGCGGCGAACTCCAGTAGCGGAATCCAAACTCAACCAGAACCGGTCCCCCCGCCAAAAGGCGAGGGGACCGTTTCTGTGTCTTCGCCTCTCCTATTCCTTCCCCTGTCCCATTCCTTCCCCTGTCCCATTCCTTCCCCTCAGGGGAAGGTGGCAGCGCCCCCCAGGGCGCTAACGGAAGGGGTCTCTCGCGTGCGTGGAGAGTGGCGAGGTGGAGACCCCCTCCGTCGCCTGCAATGCGCTGCTGCATTGCAGGCGCCACCTCCCCCTGAAGGGGAGGAATCGGTCAGCTACCCCGAGACGCGGGAAGCCCCGCCCTTCGATGGGGAGGGGGCGGGGCTTCCGGGTCGTGGGGGTATCGGCCCCCGGGATGTCTGGTCGGTGGGTCAGGAGTCGTCGACGGCCTTGTTGATCTCGTCGGAGGAGTCGGACAGCGCCTTCTGGAGCTTGTCGTAGTCGTCGGAGTCGATGGCCTTGCTCACCTGCTTGGTGGACTTTGTCAGCGCACCCTGCACCCGGTCGAGGTACTTGTTATCGACGACGACCACCACGGCCGAGGAGTTCGGCGGGAAGTAGTCCTCGAGTTCGACGCCGAGTTCCTTCTCTTCGTGCTTCTTCGTGAAGTGGCCGAGGAGCGCACCGATTCCAGCGCCGATCGCTGTTGCGGCAAGGAGCGGTGGGGCGAAGAGTCCGACGACGAGGCCGATGCCTCCGCCGATCACGGCGCCTGTCCCCACGGTCCCGTCGCCCTTCTCGAGCACGTCGACATTGCCGTCCGCATCGCGGCTCATGACGACCGCAGCCTCTATCTTCAAGTCCTTGCCTTCGGCGCTCTTCGGCGAGTCGAAGTCCGACTGTGCCGATGTTGCATCGTCGTACGACGCAACGTACAACGCAAGATTGTCCCCTGATGACATATGTGTGTGTCCTTTCTATGACACGGCTTCCCAACATTCCGCCAAGCTCGATCACCGACGGAAACTCATGAACTCGTCTCGGCACCCGTACGGGCGCCGCGGTTATCTCCGGTCAGTCGACCACGTACTCGTCCGGCCTCGCGATGAAGTAGATCAGCATGCCGATGATCGGGAGGAACAGGATCAGCAGCAGCCACAAGAACTTCGCCAGACCACCGATGTCGGGGCGACCGAAGATGTCGATCGCCGTGTAGATCCACGCCACCATCATTGGGATGAAGACGAAGAAGATGATGAACCAATCCCAGAAGACCATCGGCTACCTCCTTGACCCGTTTCGGGTACGGACCGGAATCCGCCGACGGGACGCCGGTCACCGGATATACAGGGCACTGTCGCAGAGGAACCGGAATCGCGACCCACCCGATTCGGGTAGATCACGGCTGCCGTCGGTCGAGCGAGAAACGGCCGTCAGGTGCACCCGATAGGGGTGAAGACTCGCGAAACGGACGCACACGCCAACCGCCTCACTGCCGTGTAGCGCAGGAAACCCCGCCCCCTCCGGACGGAGAGAGCGGGGTTCCCAAGCCCAGCGGGGTCTACCCGCTGACGCTGGGTTTGTCTAGGAGTCGACGGCCTTGTCGACCTCGTCCTGGGACTTCGAGACAGCCTTGGACAGCTTGTCGTAGTCGTCCTGGGAGATCGCCTTGTTGATCCGCTTGCTGGAGTTCACCAACGCAGCCTCGACCCGGTCGAGGTACTTGTTGTCGATCACGACGACCACGGCCGACGAGTTCGGCGGGAAGTAGTCATCGAGCTCAACGCCGAGTTCCTTCTCCTCGTGCTTCTTCGTCAAGTGGCCGAGCAGGGCGCCGATGCCCGCACCGATGGCCGTTGCGGCGAGGAGAGGCGGCGCGAAGAGGCCGACCACGAGGCCGATCCCGCCGCCGAGGACCGCACCGGTCGCGGTGGTGCCATCGCCTGATTCGAGGACGTCGACGTTGCCGTCGGCATCGCGGCTCATGACGACTGCGCCTTCGATCTTGAGGTCGTCGCCTTCGGCGCTCTTCAGCGAATCGAAGTCCGCCTGCGCGGATGACTTATCCGAATACGCTGCTACGTAGAGAACGAGATTGTCACCTGATGACATGTGTGTGTCCTTTCCCTGACACGCGTATCGAGACCCGTCCGGTATCTCGATTCCTCAACCTTCGACCGAGAAGAAGCCCAGCGAACTCAACGATTCGGCTGTCGACTCGATCACCAGAGCGTAGTCCTCGGCGCCGTGGGTTATCCGCAAACGGCACGCTTCGAGCCATAGCCGTGCCGGAATCGGATGGACGGTCCTGCTGAGGCTTCCTCGGTTGGCTGGTGGTGGCGTGCATCCGGGTGTGTCCGTAATGTGATCCCGGCTGACCCGATGCGGGTGGGTCGCAAGGTGAAACAACGAGATACGGTGCTCCACAGTGCCCGCGTGCGCCTCAAACGCGTGCGCTCGCGGCACAGGACGACCGTCAACCAACATAGGGGATCAGACATGACTCAATCGATGCGATTCGTACTCGCGGCCGTTCTGGTCGTGGCAACCATGGGCCTTGCTGCGGGTTGCAGTGGAGACAGCGGCACCGGAGGCAGCCTTGTGACGACCACTGCGGCGTCCGGCGGCGACTCGGGAAGCGATTCGGGAACCGACTCCACGGAGGCGCCGACCACGACGAAGGCGCCAGACACGACGACCAAGGCTCCGGATACGACCCAGGCGGCATCGGGCGGCGACACCAGCAGTGAGACCTCGACCTCATCGGATGACTCCTCGAACACCACGATCTGGCTCATAGTGATTGCAGGCATCGTCATCGTTGGAATCATCGCTTTTGTTGTTGGCCGTGGCGGGTCGACGACGACCACGACGGAGACCATGCCTCCCGCACCGGGTCCGGCACCGGTCGATAGCGGCGACGCGTCTGACGATTCGGCAGACGGTGAGACCGGCGGATAGATTGGCCGGACACCGTTCCGGCGACCGACCGATGAACGTCGTCATCAACTCGCTCGGAGCTCCAGCGATCGCGGCCCTCGCGGACACATCACTGAACTGAGAGAAGGAGCATCACTGCATGGACAAGAGAGACCGGACGACGCTGAAGCAGATCTACACAGATCCGTCGAAGACGCTCACCACGTGGCTCGACGTCGAGCACCTAGTCGTTGCGCTCGGCGGCTTCGCCGAGTGGACCGACAAGCGCCACCTCGGGGTGAAACCGAACGGCCACACGGCTTCGTTCCGTACGCCGGAGGACAAGGGGAGTCGCCTCGATGCCGGTGACGGCGAAGAGCTTCGGAGATTTCTGAGATCAGCCGGAGTGAAGGAAGACATGGCAGACGGCGACGGGGGACACAACCGATGATCAAACTCAAGATCGATGCCGACGGCTACGACCTGTCCGATGACCTGAGGAGCCGGATCGAGGACCGCATCGGCGGTCTGGATGAGTTCATGAACACCCTCACTGAAGGTCACGCGACCGTGTCGTGGGAGGGCGGGAAGGGCGAACAGACCAAGGTGCGGGCGCAAGTGTGGGGCGGCGGACACACGTTCGACGGGTCCGACACCGACTGGAAGCCCGTCAAGGCGATCGATCAGACTCGTCAGAAACTTGAGTCCCAGATCCGCCGCGAGCACTCGAAGGAGTTGCGGTCGCACGACCGGCATCGGTAGCGATCCGGAGATCGCTTCTACTCGAAACGGGTGGAGCGGCGGGCGGGAACGTCGCGTAGCATCGCCTCACGCGACGGTCGAAGGAAGTCGAGGAGCGGTCGTGGTTGCATCGGTCCTGGCGTTCCTGCGAGACTGACTTCGCAGATGGCAAAGCGGCCCGGATCCAACGGGTCGAGAAACGAGAAAAGGGAGTCCTTGTGGACAACGATCCGAGTGGTTGGGCGATTGGTTGGACGGCGTTTGCCGGGATCATGATGGTGATGGGCGGTGTCTGGTGGATCATCTCCGGCATCGTGGCGATCGCGAATGACACGTTCTTTGTCGTTGGCGAGGAGTACATCTTCCAGTTCGACGTCTCTACGTGGGGTTGGATCCATCTGATCCTGGGCATCGTGATTCTGTTGGCGGGCTTCTACCTGTTCAGCGGAGCGGTGTGGGCGCGTACGGTTGGTGTGATTGTCGCGGTGTTGTGGGCGCTGATCGCGTTTGCCTGGCTGCCGTGGTATCCGGTGTGGGCCATCGTGTTCATCGCCGTGTCGATCTTCGTGATCTGGGCACTGACCGTGCACGGACGCGACATCGCCGAGGCATAGCAGCGCGTAGTATCTCAAGTCCGTAGACGAACAACCGAAGCGGCGCCGCAGCGGTGTGGCCGGCTTGGAGGAGGATGCAATGACCGAGTCAGCCACACCCGCGGACCGCACAGCACGCGGCAAAGAGATTCGCAAGGCCGTCCCGAGATCGAGTCATGCGGTGTGGGCGCCTCCCGCCGACCGCGCCGATCCGGTTACGTTGATCACCGATCAGGACGAGGACCGACTCCAGTTCCTCGTCCCCATTCGCCACTACCGCATGGCCGAGTCGGCGTTCACGTTCTATCGGGGTGCCGCAGCAATCATGGCTGCGGACCTCGCCGGCACGCCCTCAACCGGACTATCGGCTCAGCTGTGTGGGGATGCGCACCTTTCGAATTTCGGCTCGTTTGGCACGCCGACGCGCCAGCAGATCTTTGACACGAACGACTTCGATGAGACCCTTCCCGGCCCGTGGGAGTGGGATCTCAAGCGCCTCGCGGCAAGCTTCGTCCTTGCCGGACGGGACAACGAATACGACGATTCGGATACGCGCGAAGCGACGAAAGCGGCGGTCGCCGGCTACCAGCAGGCCATGGCCAAGTTCACGACGATGACGACCCTTGACGTTTGGTACGCCCATCTCACGACGCAGCAGATCACCGATGCGTTGCCCAAGAAGAAGGACCGCAAGGCAGCCGAGAAGTCGATAACGAAGTCGCAGTCGAAGAACAGTCTGCGAGCAAAGAGGAAGCTGACAGAACAGGTCAATGGCGAACTCCGGATCAAGAGCCAGCCGCCGCTGCTCATTCCGCTGCGTGACCTCACCGAGGACCAGAACCCCGAGGGATTGGGGAAGGCCGTCGAAGAGAGTTTCGCCGCCTACAAGGGGACGCTCAGCGACAACCGGAGACGTCTCGTTGACAAGTACCGCATCGTGGACGTCGCGGTGAAGGTCGTTGGGGTGGGGAGTGTGGGGACCCGGTGTCTCGTCGCATTGCTCGTGGCGAACGACGACAGCGATCCCCTGTTCCTCCAGGTCAAAGAAGCCACCGATTCGGTGCTCGAAGCGCATCTTCCGAAGAGCACCTACCCGCATCACGGCGAGCGTGTCGTCAAGGGCCAGCGGCTGATGCAGGCAGCGAGCGACATCTTCCTTGGGTGGTCGGTCGGTGGTGCCGGCCACGCCTACTACTGGCGCCAGCTCTACGACATGAAGGGGTCGGCCGACATCGCGAAGA
>Ga0316189_10006411_pt1 | contig 11207 bp, 9 predicted proteins | sample LowCovwburrow_MG_FD_204930 | JGI IMG/M metagenome (GOLD analysis project Ga0316189, IMG submission 204930) | Coastal sediment microbial communities from Maine, United States - Lowes Cove worm burrow | ecosystem: Environmental > Aquatic > Marine > Coastal > Sediment | place: USA: Maine... | reverse complement strand
AAACCTGGTTCTTTTTGGTTTTTCAGTGGTGGTTTTTATCATCATCATGATTTTTTCAGGGAGTAGAGGCGATGTTATTTCGATCATATTCAAGGTTGCGGGCTATACATATGGCCCGCTGCTCGGTTTGTATTTATTTGGTATGTTTTCTTCACTAGCCGTCAAAGATAAATGGGTGCCATTGATCTGTATCGCATCTCCCGTATTAACGTATCTACTGAGCATTTACCTTAAAAAAAGTTTTAATTTTGATTTTGGATTTATCAGTATTGCCGTAAATGGATTATTTACGATACTTGGACTACTAATGATTACTCAAAAAAAACAACTATGATATCCGGATCCACAACAGAACAATCTTCTTATTATGACAACCTGGAAGATATGAGTGTTAATGATCTACTTGTTAACATGAACAATGAAGATAAGAAGGTCGCCGTTGCGGTAGAACAATCAATTCCCCAAATAGAACCTTTGGTCTTGGAAATTGTAAAACGTTTTAAAAAAGGAGGCAGACTTTTCTATATAGGAGCCGGAACAAGTGGAAGATTGGGTGTTTTGGATGCCTCTGAATGCCCTCCAACCTATGGCGTTCCTGATCATTGGGTTATCGGACTTATAGCCGGTGGTGACGGAGCTTTACGAAAGGCTGTTGAAAATGCTGAGGATGACCTTGAACAGGCCTGGAAAGACCTGGAAGATTACAACATTAATTCGACAGATGTACTTATCGGGATTGCCGCGTCAGGAAGGACCCCGTATGTAATTGGGGGTTTACGAGAGGCGAATAAAAATGGTGTTCTCACAGGATGTGTAACATGTAATAAGGGTTCACAGGTTGCGTTAGAAGCAAATTACCCTGTAGAGGTTGTTGTAGGATCTGAATTTGTTACAGGAAGTACCAGGATGAAATCAGGTACAGCTCAAAAACTGGTATTAAATATGATCTCGACTTCTGTAATGGTCAAACTGGGCAGGGTTAAAGGAAATAAAATGGTTGATATGCAATTGACCAATGAGAAACTGGTGCAAAGAGGAACAATAATGGTGGCTGATGCCTTGCAAATTGATGAGGCGCTGGCTAAAACCTTATTATTAAAGCATGAAAGCGTAAGGTCGGCCATTGAACATTATCGAAAAGATAAAAAATAGAAGGATTAATATATCTCCAGGTCTGATCAGTAATTGATCTGCAGGCATGGTTTAGCGCGCATAAGATGTCAAAAATAGAGAAACGATTTGGTTTATTGGGTAAGGATATTTCTTATTCATTTTCGAAAAAATATTTCACTGAGAAATTCTCCAAACTTGGTTTACGGCATTATGAATACGTAAATTATGATTTGCAGATGATCCAGGATTTTAAAAATGAAGTATTGAAAGACCTCCATATTTTAGGGGGCCTTAATGTGACCATTCCATATAAAGAAAGTATTATTCCTTTTCTGGATGAGATTGATGATGAAGCAGAGAGTATTGGGGCGGTCAATACAATTAAAATACTTGATAATAAGACACTTAAGGGCTTTAATACTGATGCTTATGGCTTTGAAACTTCACTTAGGTCATGTTGGAGAGGTAATGAAAAGGGAGCCTTGATTCTTGGAACAGGAGGAGCTTCGAAGGCTGTTGCACATGTGCTGCGCAAATTGGGGATTTCTTTTTTGTTTGTTTCACGAAACAAAAGATCTGATCATATGATAAGTTATAGAGATATAGATCGTCTGATTATGCAGCAGCATGAAATGATCATTAATTGCAGTCCTATAGGAACTTTTCCTGAGATTGAAGCCAGGCCAGACTTGCCATATGAGTTTTTAACAAGCAAACACTTATTGTATGATTTGATCTATAATCCTGAAAAAACTGCATTTCTTAAAATGGGTGAAAACGCTGGAGCCATTATTTCAAATGGCGGTTCTATGCTGGCTTTTCAAGCAGATAAATCGTGGGAGATATGGAATTCATAGTTAATGTTGAAACACATAGCCTGAAAAAATAAACAGATCTTATTTTTAACATAGTTTTGCGCTTTGCCATGCTATTAGTATCTTTCAAGACTTTTTTAAAGTAAATATTAGGAACCTTAAACATGAAACAATGTTAGACGTAAATAATGATAAGTTATCATCAGAATCAGCCTCAGGCGAAGCAAGCCATAAAAATGAAGAAACTCCCTTAAAATCAAAAGGAAAGGAAATTGTTGCTGATGATAATAAGAAGGAAGATGCTGTATTGGAAACAAGGGTCGATGATATTCAGGAGCCAGAAATTATTGAAAAAGAATTGGATAAAAAGGATGTTGAAATTCCGAAGGATGATGTTGTTGAAGAGCCTAAGGATATAACAGCAGCAGAATCGCCGGTTGAAGAAGCTACAAAACAAGAGGACACTAAGGTTTTAGAGGCCGGTATAGCTAAAGAAGCTGAAAAACAAGAAGACTTGAAAGCGGTCAAGGAGGGTGTTGATGAGGAATCTGAGAAAGAACAACCATCTTCCGAATCGGAACCTAAGCTAGCAGATGAACCAGCAAAAGAAGTAGAAGTGCCAAAGGAAGCGGTCCCTTCAAAATCAGAAGCAAAAGATATTCCTGCATTTGATTTAGCGGTTTTATCACTTGATGAAATAGTTCAGATGATGCAAAAACTTTTAAATGAGTTTGAAATCAAAGATGTTAGGAATCAGTTGGAAAGCTTAAAGGTAGCATTCCAGAAAAAATTCAAAGCGCTTGTTCAGGAACAAAAGGAAGCCTTTGTTAAAGCTGGCGGAGAGGTAGCAGATTTTTTTTATTCTGAACCGGTGAAGAAGCAATTTGATGAACTTCATAATGAATACAAAAGAAAACGTCAACAATTTTATAAGGATCTGGAAAGAGCTCAAAAGGAGAATCTGGAATTGAGATTGTTATTGATCGATGAACTTAAGAGTTTGATCGATAATGCGGAATCCTCAACCATGTATAAGGATTTTAAAAACCTTCAGGATCGTTGGGGAGAAGTGGGTCAAATTCCACATGGAAAGTACAACGATGTATGGAGAACCTACCACCATCACGTTGAAAGATTTTATGACCTCCTGCATTTAAACAATGATTTTAGAGATCTTGACTTCAAACATAATTTTGAGGAAAAATCAAAATTGATAGCAAAAGCTGAAGCTTTGTCACAGGAAGAGGATGTAAATCATGCCTTTAAGGAATTACAGGTACTTCACAGGATGTGGAAAGAAGATATCGGACCGGTTGCCCGTGAATTCAGGGAGGAAGTTTGGCATAAATTTAGTGAAGCCACGAAGAAGATTCATAAAAGAAGACATGCTTACCAAGATAAGCTCGATGAAAAATTTAAAGCCAATGTTGATTTAAAATTAGCAGTGATTGATAAGATCAAGGCCATTGATCATAAGAAGAATAAGAACCACAAAGACTGGCAAGACAGTATTAAAGAGCTAGAGTCTTTAAGAGATGAGTTTTTTGCTATTGGAAAGGTACCAAAAACAAAAAATGAGGAGATCTGGCAACTTTTTAGAGGAGCTACACGTGATTTTAATGCGGAAAAGAATAATTTTTACAAGGGGATCAAAAAAGATCAGGTAGAAAATCTAAAGAAGAAAATGACACTTGTTGAACAGGCGGAATCGTTAAAAGACAGTGAAGAATGGGATATTGCGACCGAGGTTTTCAAAAAAGTTCAGGCAGAATGGAAAAAGATTGGTCATGTGCCAAGACAGGATTCAGATAAGATATGGAAACGTTTTAAAAATGCTTGTAATCATTATTTTGACAGATTACATGAGAAGCAAAACGTGATGGACAAGGACCAATCCGCGATCATCGAAAAGAAGAAAGAATTTATGGAATCCTTAAAGGAACAGATCGAGGTAGGAAAAGAACTTACACTTGAATTTGTTCAGAAGGGTCTGGACGATTGGAGGGCTCTTGGTGTTTTACCCTATAAGGTGAAGCATCTTGATACGAAATTCCATAAATTACTCGATGCTGCTTATAAAAAATTAAATATTGATCAGGATGAAGTTTCTTTTTTGAGATTTAAAAGCTCGGTAGACGCGATGGTTGATCAAAGAAATACGAGAAAGCTTGATAGTGAACAATTATTCATCAGAAGGAAGATTGATGATATCACCAAGGAAATCAAGCAACTGGAGAATAATATCAGTTTTATTTCAAATGCAAGTGAGGATAACCCGCTAATAAGAAATGTATATAATAATATTGAGGAGTATAAAAAATCTCTTGAGATCTGGAAAAGGAAGATCGATTATATGAGAAAATTGGAATATTAATAAAAAATCCCGCTATTTAGCGGGATTTTTTGTTTTAATCTAGAATCAATGTTTTGGTATTAATTTCGAAATAACGCAGGGTGCTCATCTTCGTAAACGGTTAATTCTTGTATATACCGAGCAAGCATAAGTATACTGGCCTCGTCAAAATGATTTCCAAGCAAGGTGATGCTTCCGGGGTTTGAAGCTGCATAAGAACCATTTGGTATAACTACACATGGATGCCCTGTTAGGTTAGTCAATAAAAGCTGTTGACCAAAGGAGGGCGCGATTAAAACATCTATATTTTTCATGATATTATTAAATTCCAGGGTCAATTCGTATCGCAATCTATTGGCCTGAATATATTCCACTGCCGGAATTAGTCTAGAGGCTCTCAAAACATTGGGCCATGCATTCTTTATTTGTCTAACCAACAACGAATCTTTATTTGATCTTGTCAAATCATCAAAGGCTGCACCGGCTTCGGCACTTAGGATGATACTCAATGCTTCCGTTGGAATATGAGAGGGAAGTTTTATCTCCTTCAGGTCAAAACCTTTTGACTTTAATAATTTTAGCAAAGCATTGTCGTTTTCGCTATTCGACGCAGTCTTTGAATTAAATTCATCGGTTAATACGCCAACTCTTATTTTATCAATGTTCTTGCTGTAATCGTAATTAAAAGGTTTGTTCCTTACCGAAAAATCTTTTCCGTCTTCACCTCTTATGATGTCAAGAACAATGGCACAGTCAATTGCATTTCGGCAAAGAGGCCCTAATTTATCCATACTCCAGCTAAGGGCCATAGCTCCATCCTTGCTCACCCTTCCATAAGTGGGTCTCAACCCTGTGGCGCCACATACAGTAACCGGGCTAACAATAGAGCCCCAGGTTTCACTTCCAATTGCAAAAGGTACTAATCCTGCTACCGTAGCAGAAGTAGATCCGGCCGAAGAGCCGCTGCTTCCTTCTTCCAAATTCCATGGATTTCTGGTTTTACCACCATACCATACATCTCCCCAGGCCAATGCACCTAAGGTAAGTTTGGCCACCAGAACGGCCCTGGCTTCCTCTAATTTATTTACAATTGAAGCGTTATAATTGAGTTTTTGATCTTTAAATGGCATCGCTCCAAATGTAGTTTTGTAACCCTTTACTGCAAGTAAGTCTTTAGCTCCATATGGAATGCCGTGCAGTGGACCGCGATACATACCATTTTTAAGTTCTTCATCGGCCCGCCTTGCCTGAGCCAGCGCTAGTGAATCGGTAATAGTTATGACACATTCTAAGGTATCTCCGTATTTTTTTAGTCTGTCTAAAAACAATCCGGTTAGTTCAACCGAACTGATCTTTTGTGCCTTGATCAATGAGGAAAGTTTATAAACCGGATAAAAAGCGAGGTCATTGATGTTATCGGGAAGTGAAACCTGAGCATCTAGCTGCCAATCAATAGTCTCCTACTCTTCAGGAATTCTTTCCATGTTAAGAGGAGGAACAAATAGCAGGCTATAAGGCACATCATTGCTTATGGTATTGTTTCTGATTGACCTGTAGCTGTTTTTCTGATCCTGAAGGTCTGTTCGCATGGAATCGATTTCATGATGCTCGAATTTGAGATCAATAAGATCAAGTGCGCTTGAAATGGCTTCCTTCGATTGTGACTTCACGTCAGAAGAAACCAGCAAGATGCCGAGACAGATACAAGTGATTGCCGCAGATTTACTCTTAATGATACATGACATGGTTTTAGTTTTTTTGCACTGAGTGATAGCTTAGTTTTAAATTTTGCGCTGTTTTAGGGTTCTAAACTATTGATCCTGTCTTGTATTTTGAGCAATACCTCTTTGTGTGAATATTGCCAACAATGACCTTCCATAGGTGTAAATTCTATTACAGCATCTGATTTTGGGTTGCTTGTTGATTTTATAAATTCATCAAAACCCCTTGTTCCTGTATTCAGGTAAAAATTATCCATATCGCCCATCCAGATATATATTTTTCCTTCTAATTTGGGCCCTAATTCGGCCCAGTGCTTGGCCGCATATCTTTTGAAATCATATTTTTCCCAAGACTTGGCTACTAATGAATCAATTACTCCTGTTTTGGGATCGAATATAGGTTTAGGTAAGCCATTGGCACCTTTTGGGCTATACAAGGCCGTATGGGCGCTAAATTGCCCTCCGGAATTCAAATAAGTATTCGACGAACCCAAAACATTTTCGTAGGCTATAAAGTCTTTTAATGAGAGTAAAGGCTCCCCATTTACATCTCTCATGACAGGTCTTAGATATCCGAATTCATTGGTATAGGCGTTCGTTTCTTTGTAAATATTGATCAACTGGTAATTTTCAAAGTCAATAGCATCAGGACTGTATGAATAAACGCCGTTGAATACATCGGGGTAATACAATTGTAATCCCAGTGAAACCCATCCTCCCGTAGAGCAGCCGTCAACAAATCTGGTCATCATGGAATCTGTTCCCCGATAGGATTTTTCAATAAAGGGAATTAACTCATGAATTAGCGAATAGCCGTAGGGTCCACTGTTATCAGAATCCATTTGATAAGAATCTCCAAAGGGGCCTTCTCCGTCAAGAAATACTGTGATGATTTGAGGTGAATCCTCTGAATCCCACCAATCCATAAAGGTTTTATTTGAAATCAGACGATTTATACGTGTATAGCGCCCTCCGTATCCGGCTACATTGTACCTGATTGGATAGGCTTTGCTTTTATCATAATTATGCGGGAGTAAAACAGAGGCTTTTAAGTGCATGGGCTTGTTCCACCATTTTGATAAAGTATCGCTTTTAAAATCAATTTTGAAAGCTCATGCTCCTTGATTGATCTTGAGGGAATTTTTTCTTCAAGTACAAATTTAACATGTTGGGCAGCATCCAAAACAACCTCCTGCTTTTGTGTATAGAGATTTCCGGGAGCATCAGTTCTACTTTCTATACCATCCTGATCCCATAATAATTGTATGTAATAAGTGCCTTCAGGAATTTCATTAAGGCTCCAGTCGGAAGTTTTGACCCATGCATCTTTATTATTGATTTGCAATGGTGTTCCCGGCATGAAATTATCAATATTCCTAGCAAAAATGTGGGTCCTGCTATATGGATTAGGCCAAATTTGTTTTCTGGGTTCCTGATTTGGATTTTGACTCAGAAAAACAAAAAGCCGTCCTTGATTTTGAAAAGATTCTTTAAGTGAAGCATCTACAGTTACCTCGATAGATAATGGATGTTGCTTTTTTTGAGCGATAAGTTGATTTGATATGCTGCTGAGCAGCATTAAAAAAATGAAAATTCGATTTGTCATAAACATGTTTAGATAGGATAATTTTTGGTTAGTCTTATTAATTTCGATGCAGGAGCTTGGCGCCCCCTTTAATCCAAGCTAAATATAGCTATAAATAGCATCAGATTCAAGCTCCTGCAAATTGTTAAGTACGCTTTTCATCTTCTGAATACCCAATTGTATAGAATTAGCGCGAGTTGATTCGAGATCAAAACAGTTTTGATCTTGTATTTTTAAAGGTGAATTCAGCCATAGGATTAACAAAAGCGATTGTTATATTTGTAAGCCAAAAAGTTAAATTAAATAAAGCATAGTATGTCAGACGATAAGAAAGTGATCTTCTCAATGTCGGGAGTGAGTAAAACCTATCAGGGAACCAACAAACAGGTTCTGAAAAATATATATTTAAGTTTTTTCTATGGAGCCAAGATTGGTATTCTGGGATTAAACGGATCGGGAAAGTCGACCCTGTTAAAAATCATTGCCGGGCTTGATAAAAATTATCAGGGAGATGTGGTTTTTGCCCCTAATTATACAGTGGGTTATCTTGCTCAGGAACCAATTCTGGACGAGAGCAAAACAGTTATGGATATTGTAAAGGAGGGTGTTGCTGAAACGGTGGCCATTTTAGACGAGTACAATAAGATCAATGATATGTTTGGTCTTGAGGAGGTTTATTCTGATGCCGATAAAATGGAGAAATTGATGGCCCAACAGGCAGATCTTCAAGATAAAATAGATGCACAAAATGCCTGGGAGCTTGACACGAAACTGGAAATTGCCATGGATGCACTAAGAACCCCTGATGGTGATGCACCTATTAAAAATTTATCCGGAGGTGAGCGACGAAGAGTAGCCTTGTGCAGGTTGTTGCTGCAGCAACCGGATGTGTTGTTGCTCGATGAGCCAACCAATCACCTGGATGCAGAATCTGTACATTGGCTGGAACATCATCTTGCCCAGTATCAGGGTACTGTTATTGCTGTGACCCATGATCGTTATTTTCTGGATAATGTGGCGGGTTGGATTCTGGAGCTTGACAGAGGAGAGGGTATTCCCTGGAAGGGTAATTACTCCTCCTGGCTGGAACAAAAGTCTGAACGACTTGCAAAAGAGGAGAAAACAGCATCTAAACGGCAAAAAACTTTGCAAAGAGAATTGGAATGGGTTAGAATGGCACCAAAAGGGAGACATGCGAAATCTAAGGCAAGGTTGTCGAATTACGATAAACTGATGAGTCAGGATCAGAATAAGAAAGAAGAGAAGCTTGAAATCTATATTCCTAACGGTCCTCGTTTGGGGAATAACGTGATCGACGCCGTGGGTGTTTCCAAGGCTTTTGGTGATAAATTACTATATGATGATCTCAATTTTAAATTACCTCCAAACGGTATCGTAGGCATTATTGGCCCTAATGGAGCAGGGAAGACCACCATCTTTAAAATGATTATGGGGGAGGAAAAACCAGATAAGGGTGAATTTATAGTCGGAGATACTGCCAAAGTAGCTTATGTAGATCAGAGTCATTCTAATATTGATCCTGAAAAGTCGATTTGGCAAAATTTTTCTGATGAACAGGAAATGATCATGATGGGTGGTAAAATGGTAAATTCCCGTGCGTATCTCGGACGTTTTAACTATAGTGGTTCTGAACAAAACAAGAAGGTTTCAGCCCTTTCGGGAGGTGAGCGAAACAGACTTCATTTGGCCATGACCTTAAGAGAAGAAGGTAATGTATTACTTTTAGATGAGCCTACTAATGATTTGGATGTTAATACATTAAGGGCGCTTGAAGAAGGTCTTGAAAATTTTGCTGGTTGTGCTGTTATCATTTCGCATGATAGATGGTTCCTTGACAGGGTTTGTACGCATATACTTGCTTTTGAAGGAGATTCACAAGTCTACTATTTCGAAGGAAGTTTTTCTGAATATGAAGAAAATAAGAAGAAACGTTTAGGAGGAGACATGATCCCTAAAAGAATCAAATATAAAAAACTGATTCGTTAACCTGCTGATGAATTCGAAAGTAAAGAATATAAAGAAGGTTTTGCTATCAAACAACTGGTACACCTTGAACAAGGTAGTCTTTGATTATAAAATGCCGAATGGGGAGTGGATAGAACAAGCCAGAGAAGCTTATGACAGAGGCAATGGCGCCGCTGTATTGTTATACAATAAAGAGAAGCAAACTGTTATCCTGATCTCTCAGTTCAGAATGCCCACCTATCTTAATGGCAATGAATCTGGAATAATGATAGAGGCTTGTGCTGGTCTTCTAGACGGTGATGATCCTGAGACATGTGTGATTAAGGAGGCGGAAGAAGAATCGGGTTTTCGCGTTGCGAAGGTGGAAAAAGTATTAGAGGCCTATATGTCTCCTGGTGCAGTTACAGAAATTCTTCATCTATATATTGCTGAATATCAAGAGAGTGACAGGGTGAATAGCGGCGGTGGATTAGCTGATGAACAGGAAGATATAACCGTTTTAGAGGTTGATTTTAACAAGGCCATATCAATGATCTCTTCGGGCGAGATTAAAGACGCCAAAACCATTATGCTATTACAGTATTTAGTAATTAATGGAACAATGAAATAACAGGTATTCCTATTATTTCATTGCCTGTTTTTATGATATTTCCTTTTTGGGTGCAGTTAATATTTTGATTTGATTCTCAAGATGCTCAAGATACATCATATGACTTTGTAAATCGTTCATAATACTCGACTTTGAGCTTTCAAACTTATCTTTCATTTTCGAAAACAGCTGTTGATAATAGTCTATCCCTTCCTTCATATTCTCTGTAAACGATAAAAGATATTTCTCCTGCCTTTTGTTTAGCTCTCCAGTAGTCTCGTCAATCTTGGTTTTTAGATGATCTGAATATAGTTTGAGTTCTTTCATAAACATATGTGGCCTGCTTGTTTGTGAAATCACGTTGATCCTTCCATAAATATGATCAGTGATTTCTTTAAGGCTCATAATTTTTGAGAAATAGGCCATATTTGGCCCAGGACAGACAGAAACGCCTTTGGCTGACCTATCAGTCTGTATTCCGCTAAGTTGCATGGTAGCTTCTCCTAAGCCCATACAAAGGCATGATTTTTCTACAATCCTTTCAAACCTGCTTTTGTATTCGGCAGGAGGCAGTGCTTCCTGATCCAATTCTTTGATTTTATTTCTTTGATATTGACGTGAAGCTGTACATATCGTCTTATCAGAGTATTCATTATTCAAGGCCAGAAATTCTTTAGGGCAGGGGCTACCTGGTCTTCCAGATTCAATCTTTATATTTTTTTCCAGATCCTTTGAATTTCCTTTGAGATTGTTAAAAGGAACACCTAAAGGTGAAATATTACTAAGGTAGAGATCGTCTTCAGTAGCCTGTGCCAATTTTGTTAAAGTAATATCATCAACGGTTGTAGCCTCAGGAACTAAAAGAAAGGGACTTCCCCAACCTACTGAGTCAATATCATATTGTTCTAGAAGGAATTGGTGTTCTTCCTCTGTACCAACACCTCCCTGAGCCGTAATTTTTAACGCTAAAGGCGAGCCGGGTTGTACTTTATTTCTATCAGCCAGGGCCGATAATAATATGCTGTGAACAGTATCGATTAATTCC
>Ga0316189_10006410_pt1 | contig 11207 bp, 9 predicted proteins | sample LowCovwburrow_MG_FD_204930 | JGI IMG/M metagenome (GOLD analysis project Ga0316189, IMG submission 204930) | Coastal sediment microbial communities from Maine, United States - Lowes Cove worm burrow | ecosystem: Environmental > Aquatic > Marine > Coastal > Sediment | place: USA: Maine... | reverse complement strand
CTCATCAACGAGCCCGGCACCCTGGGAATATTTGGTTATAGCTTTCTCGACCGCAACCGAGATCGCCTCAAGGCAGCCAGCATCGGTGGCATAGAACCCCAATTTGAATTGATCGAATCAGGAATCTACCCACTCAGTCGCCCCTTGTATCTGTACGTCAAGCCGCGCCATTCAAGCCTGGTACGAGGCCTGAATGATTTCATCGACACGGTCATCTCGCCGGAGGCCTCGGGGCCTGAAGGTTATCTGATCGACCAGGGGCTGATCCCGCTACCGGTGAGCGAACGCAACAAGAAACCTCCCCCTGCCAATCTGACACAAGCGGAGCAGATGCAAGACTGAGTCTTCCGCCCCCCAGTAAGTACGAGTCGAATGGACCTTTAGCCTGCATCAGCGAGATGATGGTTGTATCGCTCCATCAGGTAGCACAGACAATCCTGTCGAATCACCTCGGGATTGCAACTCAGCATCGACGGCATGACCGGGATGCGCGTGACCAGGCATCCATCCTCGAGGGTGAAATACTGTTCGGCCACCTGTCTGTCCTGCTCATCACGCACATCCAGCGGCTGCGCCGATTCTGCATCACACTCAGCAATCAGACTGCCTACCGGGAGTTCACGAAAGTTCATCCGATCGAGGTCGCGGGGAAAGCGGATCGCAGCCTCTTCTTCACCGAATGCAAACGATATCTCGGGCGGTACGCGCACCACGGCCACAGTGTGGTAGAGATCAATGTCGTGACTGGCCACCGCATGTGCCGGGATCTCCGATAGATGCAGACAGGCGCGCAGATAGTCGGTCGCGTGCTTCACACCATGCTCTTGTCCCACCTTGCCGCATTCCAGGGTTACCGACGGCCCCAGCGCCGCCATGGCCATCGACGCGACACCACGGGGGCGGACAAAATAGACAACGGTGCGACCGAACAATGCAGCCAGGTGCAGTGACTGATGTTCAAGCACGTTGACGCAAGCATAGTGTGGATTCAGCCCGGTATTGTTGTGCAAATCGATCGAGGCGAAGATCTCACGGTCCGCCATGCTGTCCATCACGGCCTTCATCAACTCGTGCTCAGGGGTACCGCGGGTCTCGCTGCCCGGCCAGACACGATTGTAATCGGGTTGATCGGGCAGATGCCTGACACCCTGCTCGGCCGCCGCGGTGTTTCCGATAAACAGGCTCAGTGAACGTGGCAGCCGCAACCCTTCAGTAACAACGCATTCACGCAGCACCTGCCTCACTGCATCCCAGCCGCTCGTTTCATTGCCGTGCATCAACACACAGATGAAGAGTGCCGGTTCGCGTTTCCCCTTCAGGTGAAACAGTGTTGGCCCGTCCAGGGCAGCATGCAGATCATCGGCCTCCGTTTCCAACAGGGATAGGGGCATTTCATCCAATTCGCGTAACAGCTCGCTCACTTCAGGCTCCATTCATGGACAGGCGCATTGCTTGCCTGCCGTTCAGCATAGGTATCCACCAGGGCGGAAAAATCGCGGCCATGCCGCTGCACCCAGGCAGTCTGCCAGTCGGCACCGGTCACTCGGCGATCCACCCGTCCGCGGATAATACCGAGCCACTTTTCGATTTCCGCCGGCGCAAGCCCCGCCTGGGCCAGCCCCTCTGCGGCGGTACCCAGCAATTGCGATGACAACAGTTCTGCCAGGGTGCCGGTTGCGCCGTTCAGCCAACACAACTTGGCCTCCAGCCCGTACCGGGCGGCGACATAAAAATTATCGCGTGCCACCGGGAAGGGTAACTGCGACTCCAACGGTTCCGGTGAGCGCATAAAGGCCTCGAACAGGCCAAGAAACAGGGCAGTATTGGCAATAGCGTCCGCAGGGGTCGGCCCGGCGGCCACCACCCGATGCTCGATACGGCAATGCGGTTCCCCTTCCGGGCTAAACCCGATCAGCGGGCGATTCCAGCGCCAGATGGTGCCGTTATGCAGCCGCAGGTGGACCAGCTGTTCAGGTACCACGTTCTGCAGGTCCGGCAATAGCACCGGATACCAGATCCGGTTGGCCTCAAAACACTCCAGAATGCTTTTTTTCGCGTAGGTGATCCCGAAGGTCACCCGCTTGCTGTATTGGCTTCCACCGACCGCCACCGCCTGTTCGAAAAGCGGGATGCGGGTCTCCTGCCACAACTGGCGACCGAACAGGAACGGTGAATTGGCCGCTACTCCCACGGTAATCGCGGAGACCATCTTGCAGACGTTGAAGGCACGCGCCGCCTCAGTGGAATCGACCAGCACATGAATCTGCAGCGAGGTGGTGCCCGCCTCGAGCATCACATCATCGTGTTGGTGACGTAGGTGCTCGGCCCCGGAGATATCCAGCACGATGGGTTTTCCATGCCGCAGCCGAAACACCTGGTCATTGATCGCCCGGTAACGCTGCAGGGGGGACATCCGCATGAGCGACAGGTCACAGCTACGCACCGTAGGCAGTATCCCGGTCAGCAAGGGCCGCAAACCGAGACTGGCTGCCGCCGCCTCGCAATGCCGCCAGCGCGCCAGCAGGGCATCGTGGGTCAGATCCAGGGCCCCCGGCGTGAGGGTCACCGGGTCTGAATTGATCTCGAAATTGAAACGTGCCAGTTCGGGCACCACCAGGGGATCATTGAGCGCGGCAAGGAACTCCTGGTTACGTGCCGCCGGCCGGGCCTGACCGTCGACCAGCCAGCCCTCGATTTCAAACCCGAAACAGCGTCGCTGAGACCGCAGACGCCCCTCCGCCAGCCAGTCTTTGAGCAGCGCCGTCTCGGTGTCCAGGCGCCGTCGAAACTCGACAAACGCGGCTTCATCGAACTCGCTGTCGGTGATCTCCTGTCCCATGGGGATAAGAGTAACCTGCCCGCCGCAGAGTAAGGGCGCAGAATTTGGAAAGAATTTGGCCCAGCGCAGTAAAGGCAGGTATCCGGATACCGCTCAGACGCTCGATATACCGAGTTCGCGTTCCAATTCGGCCAGACGCTGTGGCGTACCCACGTCGGACCAGCGGCCACGATGATGAACGCCCAGCACCTTTCGGTCGTGCATCGCTTCGCGCAGCAGCGGCGCCAGCGGGAAGGCACCCGGCTCACAGGCCTCGAAAAGTGCCGGCGAATAGGCACCGATGCCACCGAAGGTCAGCCTCGGCTCCCCCTGCTCATGCAACATTCCGTCGGCCAGACGAAAATCGCCCTCCGGATGATGTACCGGGTTATCGACCATCACCAGATTGGCCAGAGCGCCCGCAGGCAGCCCCAGGCTTCTCACGTCGAAGTTGCACCAGATATCGGCATTGATCACCAGGAAGGGCCTCTCGCCCAGCAGTGGCAGGGCTCGCTGGATACCGCCACCCGTATTCAGCGCACAGCCTTCACCCTCGGCCGAATAACGGATATCCACCCCCCAGGCCGAGCCGTCACCCAGTGCACCCTCGATCTGCTGACCGAGGTGGGCATGGTTTATCACCAGGTCCCGGATACCCGCTGCTGCCAGCCGCTCGATATGCCAGACGATCAACGGTTTGCCGTCTACAGGCAGCAGCGGCTTCGGCTTATGGTCGGTGAGAGGGCGCATGCGCTTGCCGCGGCCAGCGGCAAGTATCATTGCGGTGCTTATTGCTGGGTTCTGAGTTTGGGACACAAAGGGCTCGAAGACACGAAGGTCACAGAGTTAAGCAATGTGCTGAAAACGCATGCAGACCCCAATCAAAAACACCTGGCAAAAGAATCATTTGCAAAGGAGCCACAGCGGGTCATCAAGATCGCAGCAGCGATTTCAACTTTGCCTGCTTTGGGTGTCCGCCTTCTCCGCGCTCCCTGCTCGGGCCGGGTAGATCAGGCCTTGGACTTCATGGAGTCGAAGAACTCGCCGTTGGTCTTCGTCGTCTTCAGCTTATCGTATAGGAATTCCATCGCCGCCAGCTCATCCATGGGGTGCAGGATCTTGCGCAGAATCCACATCTTCTGCAGTTCTTTCTCCGGCATCAACAACTCTTCACGACGGGTACCCGATCGATTGATATTGATCGCGGGGAAGATGCGTTTTTCGGCGATGCGGCGATCCAGGTGGACCTCCATATTGCCCGTGCCCTTAAACTCTTCGTAGATAACGTCGTCCATGCGCGAACCGGTTTCGACCAGGGCAGTCGCAATGATCGTCAGGGAACCGCCTTCCTCCACGTTGCGGGCCGCACCGAAGAAACGTTTGGGTTTCTGCAGGGCATTGGCATCCACGCCACCGGTCAACACCTTGCCCGAAGACGGTATGACCGTATTGTAGGCCCGTGCCAGGCGGGTGATGGAATCAAGCAGGATGACGACATCCTTCTTGTGCTCGACCAGCCTCTTGGCCTTTTCGATCACCATCTCGGCCACCTGAACGTGGCGTGCTGCCGGCTCGTCGAAGGTCGATGATATGACCTCGGCACGCACCGAACGCTTCATCTCGGTCACTTCTTCGGGCCGCTCGTCTATGAGCAGGACGATCAGGTGACACTCGGGATGGTTGGTCGCGATCGACTGCGCAATATTCTGCATCAGCATCGTTTTACCGGCCTTGGGCGGCGAGACGATCAGGCCGCGCTGCCCCCTGCCGATCGGTGCACACAGTTCGATCGTGCGTGCGGTGATGTCCTCGGTGCTGCCATTGCCCATCTCGAGCTGGAATTTCTTGTTGGCAAACAGCGGTGTGAAATTCTCGAACAGTATCTTGTGCTTGGCATTCTCGGGCCGGTCGAAGTTGATCTCATCGACCTTGAGCATCGCGAAATAGCGCTCGTTGTCCTTGGGGGGCCGGATCTTGCCCGAGATGGTGTCGCCCGTGCGCAGACTGAATCGTCGGATCTGGCTGGGCGACACGTAGATGTCATCCGGTCCGGCCAGGTACGAGGAGTCTTCTGACCTCAGGAAACCGAAACCATCCGAAAGGATTTCGAGTACACCATCACCATAGATGTCTTCGCCTTTCTTGGCATGCGCCTTGAGAATCGCAAAGATCAGATCCTGCTTGCGTGAGCGAGCGACGCCCTCGATGTTCATGGATTGCGCGAGCGTGTTGAGCTCGGGCACGGGCATTTTCTTAAGTTCGGTTAAATTCATGTCCAGCCTTGGGAACACGTTGTTCTGTCGGAATAATTCTGGGGAAAGGCACGAAGGCGCCAATTTTGCTTGAGAATTAAGTAGGAAGAAGGGCCTGGGAAGGCACTTGTCCGGAAGTTTAGCACGCGTTCAGCGCGCGTCCAGCACCAAATTAGCCCGGCGCCATCTCAGGGCGCCGCCGGTTTTCTCAAAGATTGCTGTCAATGAACGCAGTCAACTGCGATTTGGAGACTGCCCCGACCTTGGTGGCCTCGACCTCACCGCTCTTAAACAGCATGAGAGTCGGGATTCCGCGGATGCCGTAACGCGGCGGCGTGTTCGGGTTGTCATCGATGTTCAGCTTGGCGATCTTGACGCGACCTTCGTACTCATCGCAGATCTCATCCAGAACAGGGGCGATCATCTTGCAGGGGCCGCACCATTCCGCCCAGTAATCAACCAGTACGGGTTCAGACGACTGCAATACCTCGTCCTCAAAATTGTCGTCCGTTACATGAACGATCTTGTCACTCACTGACTGTCTCCAGATAGTTTGGGAATTCAGGAAAAAGCATCCGGCCAGGGCGCCTGCCACGTAATCTAAAGACCTGGCCGTTTCCGCGTCCCGGCATCGGCTACTTGCAGGTAGGTGCATTTCAGCCGATTGGCCCGCTTAATTCAAGCCCTTAGCGCTCCGCAAGTGGGAATTCGGGTATGCTTGCGCGTCATGAGCGAAAAACACCTGACAAAGACCCGATTCGACAGCTTCCCTTTTTCGGAAGCCATTATGCGCGGCGTGCAAGACGCCGGTTTTGAATACTGCACCCCGATTCAGGCAGCCACACTGCCGATCGGCCTGGATGGCCGCGATCTTGCCGGCCAGGCGCAGACCGGCACCGGTAAAACTGCCGCCTTTCTGCTCGCCACCCTGCACCTGCTCGACCAGGAGCCGGCCGAGCCCTCGCGCCGAGCCAACCAGCCGCGATCCCTGATGCTGGCACCAACCCGCGAACTGGCGATCCAGATCTACGACGACGCCTGCGTCCTGGCCGGGCACACCGGACTGAAGGTCCGGGTCGCTTACGGCGGCACCGGTTACGATACCCAACGTAAGGCGATCGAAGACGGGGTCGACATTCTGATCGGGACACCCGGTCGCATCATCGACTACTTCAAACAGCACGTGTTCGACCTGCGTGCAATCCAGACCCTGGTGCTTGACGAAGCGGACCGGATGTTCGATCTCGGTTTCATAAAGGACATCCGTTTCCTCCTAAGGCGCTGCCCTGATCCGGAAAACCGCCAGGGCATGCTGTTCTCCGCAACCCTTTCGTACCGTGTGACCGAACTCGCCTACGAACACATGAACAACCCTGAAAAGGTGGTGGTGGAATCCGAACAGGTCACTGCAGACAGGGTGACCGAAGCGGCCTTCATGGTCGCCAACGACGAAAAAATTCCGCTTCTTATCGGTCTGATGAACAAGCTCGAAGACGCCCGTGTCATCGTGTTCATCAACACCAAGCGAGAGGCCGACAAAGTCTGGGGTTATCTCGAGGGCAACGGTCACAAGGCGGCAATCCTTTCAGGTGACGTGCCGCAGAAAAAGCGCATGGCCCTGCTCAAGCGTTTTTCCAGCGGTGAGGTCTCGGTACTGGTGGCGACGGACGTGGCCGCACGCGGACTGCATATCGAGGGGGTCACCCACGTCATCAACTACGACCTGCCCGATGAGGCCGAAGACTACGTACACCGTATCGGCCGTACCGCACGGGCCGGGGCCAAGGGCGATGCCATATCGTTCGCCTGCGAGACCTACGCATTTTCCTTCCCTGATATCGAAAAATTCATTGGGCACAAGATACCGGTTGAACCCGTGAGCGCCGAGCTGTTGGCCGATGTGGATCCACGCAGCCGGGTTCGGATCGACAAGGCCGACCGGCTCGAGCGCCGCGACGGCGGTGGCGGTGGCGGCCGCAACCAGCGTGGCGGTCCGGGCGGCGGACAGAGGTCGGACAAATCGGGCAATGGTCAGCCACGCAGACGTCGCAGACGCACGCCCCAGGGCGGTGGCTCAACAGCGACATGAGCGGGCCGGAGATCCCGGCCGAGAACAAATGCAGCCGTTGTCTCGGTTCCACCTGCTGCACGTACACCACCGAGGCACTCGGACCCCTGCGCTCGAAGGCAGACTTCGATCACGCACTGTGGCAGATATCGCACGAGGACGTGGAGGTATACCGCGACAGTGACGGCTGGTACCTGCTGATCCGCGGTCGTTGCGAACATCTCCAGCCCGGTGGTGCCTGCGGTATCTACGACAGCCGACCGCAAGTCTGCCGCGATTACAGCAATGACTGGTGCGAATTCGATGAGCCGGCGGAGACCCACTTCAGCCATCATTTTCGCAGCCATGCCGAGCTTCTGGCGTACTGCCGCAGACGCTTCAAACGCTGGGATGGCTGAATTCCTCAAACAAGACCGGCAGTCAACTTGGCAGACCGGAACGGCCACGAAACAGCTACCCAGCTACCGCACCCGTTACGCCATCATTGTTGCGGCACTCGCATTGCTTTACGCCGTAACCGCGATATTCGCCTTCCGGCATGCCGACTCCGTCAGCCAGGCCAGTTCGGCCGATGCCTATCGGCATGGACAGGGCGTCACCTTGCTGAACGACAGCTCTGCGCGACTGTACGGTGTGCGACAAGGGCTGCATGATCTCCTCATCGAGCCATCGGCCAATGTACGCCTTGAACTCGACGCCGCAGCGGAACAACTCAACGATGTGCTCGCCCGCCTCGCGACACACAACGAGTCGAGCAGCAACCCTGATATGAGCGCGATCTCCAAGGCACTCTGCGATGACGCAGACGCCCTGGCAGCTAACATCAGGGAGTTGTTCGACACCGAACTGCAGCCCGCCACACCGAACCAGCAGCCGCCAGGGGCCGAACAGACCGCACTTGGGTACCTGCGTGGCCAGGTCAACCCCTTGCTACGGCAGATGCAGCGCCGACTGGATATGCTGCACGCGGCGTCACAGGCCCAGGCCGGACAGCAGGTCGACACCCTCACCGGGCTGAGCCGGGACCTGGGGATGATCCTGTTCGCCGCACTCGGTGTGATGCTGCTGTTCGCCCTGATCGGCTTCGTCAGCCTGGACCGATTCATAATGCGCCCCATCCGGGCCCTGGCCACCGACCTGCAGGGGCATGTCGACGGCAACATCGATACACCCATCAGGCCGACTGCAGTCAGCGAGACCCGCGACCTGGTCCAGGCATTCAATGACATGCAGGAACAGGTACGGGCGCGGGAACAGGAGCTCGACTTCCTCGCCCATCATGACGCATTGACCGGACTGCCTAACAGGACGCTGTTTCGCCGCCGCCTGGCAGAGGCCATCAACTCGGCACGCCGGCATGACATGCTGGTCGGCCTGCTGTTCATGGACCTGGATCGTTTCAAACAGATCAATGACAGTTATGGCCACAGTGCCGGCGATCAGATGCTGATAGAGATCAGCCAACGCCTGCTCAAGGTGTTCCGCCAGGCCGACCTGGTCGCCCGCCTGGGTGGCGATGAGTTCGCCGTGCTGCTGGAACACCTGCACGACCGCGACGAAATGAGCCGTCTCGCCGCAAAGGCACTGAGTGCCATCCAGCGTCCTTACGAATTCGGCGGCAATATCTTCTACAGCGGCGCATCGATGGGGATCGCGGTCGCACCGGACGACAGCGTCGACCCGGACCAGCTGATCCAACAGGCAGATGCCGCCATGTACGCCGCAAAACAGGAAGACGGTTCCAGTTTCCGATATGTCACCGAAGAGCTCACGGCCGGAGCGGCCGCGCAGCATCTGCTGGAGAACGAACTACGTGATGCGGTGCGCGAGCACAAGTTGGAACTGCATTTCCAACCCGTTCTGGCAACGACCGATGAGCATGTGCATTGCTACGAATCGCTGCTGCGCTGGCCGCACGCCGAGCAGGGCATGCTGCGACCGGCCTCGTTCATGGACGCGCTGGCAGACGCCGGCCTCTGCAGCATCATCAGTGACTGGGCACTCGACCGCATCCAGGCCAGCCGACCGACACCGGATGCGGTCCTCTCGATCAACCTGAGTGCGCGCCTGCTGCACGACGAGGCCTTTGCACAACGCCTGTTCGAGCGCCTCGACGAAGGTCGTCTGGTACCCCAGCAGCTGATCATCGAGATTACCGAAGACACCCTGGAGACCGACCTCAGGGCAGCCACCCGCGTGCTCCACGAGCTGAAGCGGCGCGGGGTGCGTATCGCCCTCGACGATTTTGGCACCGGACAGGCCTCATTGAGCCATCTGCGGCGCTTTCCTTTCGACTACATCAAGATCGACCAATCGTTCGTGGCGGGCATTGGCAACATCCGCAATGACGAGAAGCTGATTCAGGCGATCATCCGCCTGGCCCACGCACTGGACATGGAGGTGGTTGCGGAGGGTGTCGAGAACGAGGTGCAGCGTGCATTTCTAAAGACCGAAGGATGCGACTACATCCAGGGGTATCTGGTGGGCCGACCCGCCGCCAGCGGCTGAGATTGTTTTCAGCGCTGCGCCGGGGCGCAATCACGCAGACCCGGCAGCAGGACCTCGAAACTGCGCACCGCAGGAAACTCCCGGACCTGACGCTCTGCCTGCTGTGAATCGGGCAACAGAATTGCCAGCAGATGCCGGATCCCGTACCCCTGCGCCGAATGCAGCACGGCGAGGCTGTCGTCGACAAACAGTGTGCGCTCCGGATCAAACGGCGCCTCCTGCTGCAGCCGGGGCCAGAACCCCGGGTCTTCCTTGGGCAGACCGAGATCATGTGCGCACACAACATGATCCAACCGCTCGCGCAGCTGCGTGCGGCGCATCTTGAGATCCAGTGATTTCTGGTGCGCATTGGTGACCAGAACCCGGCGTTTGCCCGCACGCTGAAGCAGATCGAGAAAATCCGTCACGTTGGGATGCACCCCGATGAGATGGTCCACTTCTTCCTTGAGCAGGGCGATATCCAGGCCGAGTTGACGTGTCCAATGGTCCACGCAGTACCATTCGAGAGTGCCCTGGATGTCCTGGTAACGCGAAAACAGTTCCTTCTTCGCGGCTTCCTCGGGGATGCCGCGAACACCCGCATAGCGTCTGGGCACGTGTTCCAGCCAGAAATGGTTGTCAAAATGCAGGTCCAGCAGGGTGCCGTCCATATCCAGCAGGACGGTATCGATCTGTCTCCAGTCAAACACGCCGATTCCCCACCCCATCAGTCCGGGGTTTTTTGTATGATTGAACGCCTGCACACGGCCACATCATCGCCGCAAATAATCAGACGGGGTAGTTCATGAACAAACAGGCACAGCAATTGCTCGATATTGCCAGGGCGGCGGGTCAAGCCATATTGGAAGTTTATCATCAGGACTTTTCAGTCGAACAAAAAGGCGACGACTCACCGCTGACCGCGGCGGACCTCGCCTCTCACCGCATCATCATGCAGGGTCTCGCGGGCCTGGAACCGGACACCCCGATCCTCTCCGAAGAAGGCGCCGACATCCCCTATGATACGCGTAGCAGGTGGCAGCGCTACTGGCTGATCGATCCGCTGGACGGCACCCGCGAATTCGTCAAACGCAACGGTGAGTTCACGGTGAACATCGCGTTGATCGAGCAGGGGCGCCCTGTTGTAGGCGTCGTGCATGTGCCGGTGAGCGGTGTCAGTTACGTTGGCCAGTCAGGCAAGGGCGCATTCAAAATCGATGCAGACGACACCGCCAGTCCGATCCATGTGCGGGAAAAACGTCAGACGAAAACCCAGGTGGCAGGCAGCCGCTCACACGCCGGAGACAGCCTGCAGCGCTTCCTCGACCGTCTGGGTGATCATGAGATCGTCAGCATGGGCAGTTCACTCAAGCTCTGTCTGGTCGCCGAGGGCATTGCCGATATCTACCCGCGCCTCGGCCCCACCTCGGAGTGGGATACCGCCGCTGCGCAGGCTGTAGTGGAAGCGGCCGGGGGCAAGGTTACCGATACTCAGCTGGAGCCCTTGCGCTACAACACCAAGGAGTCATTACTGAATCCGTTTTTTCTGGTGTTCGGGGATCAGACCGAAGACTGGGGGAAA
>Ga0316189_10006409_pt1 | contig 11208 bp, 10 predicted proteins | sample LowCovwburrow_MG_FD_204930 | JGI IMG/M metagenome (GOLD analysis project Ga0316189, IMG submission 204930) | Coastal sediment microbial communities from Maine, United States - Lowes Cove worm burrow | ecosystem: Environmental > Aquatic > Marine > Coastal > Sediment | place: USA: Maine... | reverse complement strand
CAGGCTCTTGATCTACCCGATCCGTTAACCATACCGCTGGAAGATATCGATGTCAGCGATCCCCGTCTCCTTGAACAGGATGCCTGGAGGCCTTTCTTTGAGCGCTTGCGTCGGGAAGACCCGGTCCACTACCAGGCCGAAAGTCCCTTTGGCCCGTTCTGGTCTATCACCCGGTTTGAGGACATCGTGGCTGTGGACAGCAATCACGAGGCTTTTTCCTCCGAGCCGACAATTGCCATAGACAATGTCCCTGACGATCTGCCCGTTGAAATGTTTATCGCCATGGACCCGCCCAAGCACGACATACAGCGCCGGGCAGTGCAGCCGGTGGTGGCACCGCAAAACCTGGCCGTGATGGAAGGACTGATCCGCGGCCGGGTGAAGGAGATTCTTGATGGCCTGCCCGTGGGCGAAACATTTGACTGGGTAGAGCGCGTCTCCATCAATCTCACCACCCAGATGCTGGCGACCCTGTTCGATTTTCCCTTTGAGGATCGTCACAAGCTGACTTACTGGTCCGAACTGGCTTCATCATCACCCGAAATGACCGGCGGGGAAATGACTCTGGAAGTGCAGATTGCGGGTCTGATGGAGTGCCTGGAGACCTTCACGCGTATATGGCACGAGCGCAAGGGCAAGGAAAACGCCTTTGACCTGATCTCGCTGCTGCAAAGGGATCCCAACACTGCAGATATTGTGGACCGTCCGATGGAATACCTGGGCAATCTTATGCTGTTGATTGTGGGCGGAAACGACACCACACGTAACTCCGCCACCGGCGGTGTATTTGCGCTGAACCAGAACCCGGCGCAATACGACAAGCTGCGTGCCAATCCCGATCTTATTCCCTCCATGGTCTCGGAGATTATCCGCTGGCAGACGCCACTGGCCCATATGCGACGCATCGCGACACGCGACGTGGAACTCGGCGGTAAGCAGATCCGCAAGGGTGACAAGGTGGTGATGTGGTATATCTCAGGCAACCGCGATGAAACGGCGATAGAGCAGGCCGACGAGTTCATTATTGATCGCAAAAACCCGCGCCACCATATTTCCTTTGGCTTTGGCATTCACCGCTGCATGGGTAACCGGCTGGCGGAGATGCAGTTGCGTATCCTGTGGGAGGAGATTATGGCGCGCTTCAGTTGGGTCGAGGTGGTCGGTGAACCGCAGCGGGTGCGTTCGAATTTTGTGCACGGCTACAAAACGCTGCCGGTACGTTTGCACCCACTTTAAAGCGGCTTTTCAAGCGCTCTGCTGGCACAGTTCCAGCCAGCGTCGTAATGCCACGCCGTGGAATTTCTTGCGGTGGGTGATCAGGTAAAGCTCCCGGTGAAAGTCCCGTCCGGGCACGTTGAGAGGTATAAGGCTGCCGCGCCTGAAGGCGTCTGACAGGCTTATTCGCGACAGGCAGCCCACTCCCAGTCCGGCTTCTACTGCCCGCTTGATCGCCTCTGTGTGCTGTAACTCCATGCTTATGTCCAGGTCTGGCAACAGGCCGTGCATTGCCCGATCGAAGGTCTGGCGAGTACCGGAACCGCGTTCCCGCACAATCCACGGTAGTGAGACCAGGTCTTCGTCCGCTAACGCAGTGTTGCTTGCCAGCGGATGCCCTGGCGCTGCGAACACCACCAACTCATCAGCGCGCCAGTGCAGTGTCTCCAGTTCAGGGTGGCGAAATTCGCCTTCTATCATTCCCATATCCAGTTCGAATTCCGCAACACCAGCGGCGATGGTTTCAGTGTTGGCAACGCTGAGAGCCACATCGGCACCGGAATACCGCTTGCGGAAATCCGCGATCATGGTCACCGCCAGGTAGTTGCCAATGGTCATGGTGGCGCCGATATTCAAGCGCCCCATTGCGTCGTCTCCCGCCATCGCGGCTTCGAATGCCCTGGCCTGGGCCAGCAGGGTTTCGGCCTGGGCTCGCAGCTGCCGCCCCAGCTCGCTCAATTGCAGGCGCTTTCCCACCCGGTCAAACAGTTGTACGCCGAACTGGTCCTCCAGTTCTTTCAGGGAGCCACTGGCCGCCGATTGGGACATGGCCAGTTCACTGGCGGCCCGGGTGATATTCTCGTGGTGAGCGGTGGCGAGGAAAACCTCCAGCTGGCGCAGGCTGTAACGCATGGCATGAACCTATATTGCTAAAAACGATATATAATATCAAATAAACCTGTTTTAACGATATAACTACTTTCCGTAGACTGTGCGCTTTCGATTACCGCATCCGGAGCACGCGATATGGCAACCATTATGAGAGAACAGGTCACCTCGGTTCATCACTGGACCGATCGCCTGTTCAGTTTCAAAACCACGCGCAACCAGGGTTTTCGCTTCAAGAATGGGCACTTCACCATGATTGGCCTGGAACAGGAAGGTCGGCCGCTTATGCGCGCCTATAGCCTGGCGAGCGCCAATTATGAGGATGAGCTGGAGTTCTTCAGCATCAAGGTGCCCGATGGACCGCTGACCTCAAAACTGCAATCCATTGCAGTTGGCGACGAATTGCTGGTGAATAGCAAAGCCACAGGTACCCTGGTACAGGACAACCTGTTGCCGGGAAAAAACCTCTACCTGATCGCAACAGGCACCGGCCTGGCGCCCTTTCTCAGTATTATCCGGGATCCGGAAATTTATGAGCAGTACCACAAGATTGTGCTCACCCACGGCTGCCGTCACGTGGAAGAACTCGCCTATCGGGAGTTGATCACCGAACACCTTCCCGCCCACGAGTACCTGGGTGAGGACGTCCGCGACAAACTCATCTACTACCCGACGGTCACCCGCGAGCCGTTCCGCAATAACGGTCGCCTGACAGACCTGCTGCGCAGCGGCAAGCTGCAGGCAGATGTGGGACTGGGGCCGATTGATCCGGCGGTCGATCGCTTTATGATCTGCGGCAGCCCCACCATGCTGAAGGAAATTTGCGAGCTGTTGGATAGCCGGGGTCTGCATGAGGCGCGCCACGGTGAGGCGGCGGAGTATGTCATCGAGCGGGCGTTTGTAGAGAGCTGAGCGCGCTCGCCCGGTTGCGCTATGTGGCCGCCGGGCGCGGCTCCCGCCACATCAGCCAGACCGGAGGCGCCGTGCGGGCGAACTGGATCCGGTCTACCACTTCAAAACCGTGGCCCTGGTAAAACGCCAGGTTTTCCCGCTTGGAGTTTTCCAGATAGGCGGGCAGGTTTTCGTCGTCACATTTACGCAGTACGTGTGCTATCAGGGCGCTGCCAATGCCCTGGCCCTTGCACTCCGGCAGAGCGCCGAGGAGGAACAGGTAGTAGTGTGGCTCACCCGGGTGAAACTTTGCTGTGGTAAAACCGCTGAGGCCAAAGCGAAAAAAACCGCGTATTCCGCACACTTTGTACATTCGCCAGAGGTTTCCGGCAGTGACCGGCCACTCGAGCTTGCGCTGCGGACCCAACCACACGGCGGCGCCGCGGCCCTGCTCCTCTATATAGGTCAGGCCGTCCGCCAGAAAACCGGGCAGGGTAATGCTGAAGAAGGTACGACGAAACTCCGGGTGGCTGGACATCCAGTTCATCACCGGATCGTCCTCGAAGGCCCGGTCGAGAATCTCCACCGCCCGGTGCCCGCTCTGCTGGACCTCTATGCCAATGGTTACTCGTTTTTCCATAATATTGTCACGGCGTGAACATCTGTGTGAGTGTATCCCGGTGCGATCGCCATGTCGCGCACCGGGGGGTATTACCCGTCAGGACTCAGTAAATCTTGATATGTGACTGAATCGCCGGGCACTCAGGTACCACGATGGAGTACTTGTAATCTCCCCGGGGCACGTCCTTGCCTTTAACCCTGCAGCGCAGCTTGCCTTTCTTGTTACTTTTAAAATTGCACTCGTTACTGCCGTCGGTGACAAAGGGGTTGGGGCTACCCTGGTCAAACACAATGCTGAATGACTGCTTCTCCTCGATCTGCCAGCTCACGTGTTTTTCCTGGCGGGTGCAAACGCAGCCGGTATCTTTGCTGCAATCCGCGCGGCCCTTGGCAGCGTCGTTTTTGCAGTTGTCGTGGTCTCCTTTGAAAACCGCCTGCACAGTGCAATTCCCACCTTCCAGTTTTGATACTTCAATACGTACTTTCTGCTCAACCGCTTCAGCCAGCAGCGACGTGGAAAAGCCGCTGGTTAGTGCCAACAACGATATAACTGCAATCAACTTCATTTTTTTCAAAATACCCATGTACCTGCTCTCCTTTGCCGCGCATTGGTGTGTTGTCGGGACTTATAGTGCAGCCTCCAACACTGCCATATTTCCCCCGTTGCTATACTAGTCTGCAATCGGCGATCTGGAAAATGAATCTTGAAAATATTCGGTAATGCTACTTTTTTCTTAGGGACTGGGGAAAAGCGCGATTAGTATATGAAAATAATAAGCTCAGGGCAGGGCATTCGCTGGGACGGGGGATATTTATGAAAATTTTGCTAATTCTGGCTGCAGTGGTTCTGGCGATAGTGGTTTTCAGGTTTTTACGATCAGGTTCAAAGCCCGCTGGTAAAACCTCTTCTGCTCCTAAAAGAGTGAAATCCGCAAAGACGGTTACACCGGGCTCCAATGCCTACCATGCTGTATCAGTGAATTTCGGGCCAGGGGCATGCGAACAAGTGCTGGAACTGGGCGACAAGCGGTTTTTACCCGCTGATATGCCCCGGTTTCCCCTGGCTGGTTGCACATCCAGCAACTGCCAGTGCAAGTTCGAGCATTATGATGACCGGCGGGATCCCGATAGTGACAAGCGTGCGCCCACCGCATTGCGCAGCGAGCTCTATACTGCCTCCGGAAGGCCCGAACGGCGCGGCACCGGTGGCCGTCGCAAGAGCGACCAGAAGTAAGCCTTTTTTCGGCAACAACCCCCGTCGCCATCCCGATTCAACCCCCGTCAACTCTGCTATGCTACTGTAAAGCTAAAGTCTGGCGTTGTTAGCGCGCCAGTGTGTATCGGCTACAGTGGGAGAGTATGCAATGAAGGCGGCACAGGAAGACAGGCTCGAGAGTCACGACACCGGTGGCGGGTTTCCAACGAAGCAAGTGCTGCTGGCGCTGGCAATTATTGTGGTTGGGTATACCTTGTGGCAATCCCTGCAGCAGCCAGCGGAGCCGATACCGGAACCGGTCGCTGTTGAGGAAATTGTCGTCGCCGAACCAGCGCTACCCCCTGCCGAGGATATCCCGCCGCCGCCGCAGCCGGTTGTTGAGTTGCCAGCTGAGGCCCCGGCGCCTGCGCCACCGGAACTGCCGCCGCTGGCAGAAAGTGATGCCATGGTTCGCGAGCAGCTCTCGGCCGCAGGAGTAGGCCCCGAGCTGGATAAACTGCAACAGCAGCAAAATGTGATTCAGCAGGGAACTGCACTGATCGAAGGGTTCAGCCGCGGGCTGGTGGTACGCAAACTGCTGCCTCTGGATCCACCCAAAGGTGCTTTCAAAGTGGAGGAGCAGGGCGAGCAGATGATTATGAGCCCGGCCAGTTATACCCGCTACGATAGCTATGCCGAGGCGATTGCAACCCTGGACAGCGCGGTGCTTGTGGACAATTTCCACACCATGCGGCCGCTGTTCGAGCAGGCCTACGGCGAGATGGGCCTGCCCGCCGAGGACTTTGACAATGCGGTGATTCGGGTGCTGGACAGGATCCTGGCAACGCCGGAAATCGAGGAACCCATCGCCCTGACGCGCAGGTCGGTTATGTATCAGTATGCGGATCCGCAACTGGAACAGTTAACGCCACTACAGAAACAACTGCTGCGTATGGGGCCGGATAACATCCGGCGCATCAAAGAACAGGCGGCTGCATTGCGCGCAGGATTATTGAGCCAATAAAAAAGCCCCGCAAAGAGTACTCTGCGGGGCTTCCATTAAAGTCTGTCTACTGTGCAATCAGCGCTGCAGCAAGGCCAGCTTGTTGGGCTTGCCTTCCCATTCCTTGGCATCCGGTGGGGACTCTTTCATCTCGGTAATACAGGGCCAGACCTCGGCCAGTTCGGCATTCAGTTCAAGAAATACCGCCTGGTCTTCAGGCAGTTCGTCTTCTGAGAAGATGGCATCTACCGGGCATTCGGGTTCGCACAGGGCGCAGTCGATGCACTCATCGGGATGGATTACCAGGAAATTCGGACCCTCGTAAAAACAGTCCACCGGGCAAACTTCTACACAATCCGTGTGCTTACAATTAATACAATCTTCGCCTACAACAAATGTCATTCCTGAAAAGCCTCTGTCGCTATCGCCTGGTCGCCGGGGTTGCCCGCGAGGGGCGTCAGTTTACCCGCCCTTGGCGGGAAATTGAAGGGGCTTTTCAGCCCAGTAGACCCTTCAGCTCATACAGTTTTTGCAGCGCCTCCCGTGGTGTCAGCCCGTCTACATCCAGTGCTTCCAGGGCCTTCACTGCCGGGTTGTGTGCGGGGCTGCTGAACAGGTCTACCTGCGCGGGAGGGGGTGTTCTGGCTGTTCCGGTCGCAGCTGGCTTCTCGCCCCGTTCCAATTCTGCCAGCTTTGCCCTTGCGGCCTCCAGTACCGGGTTAGGTATGCCCGCCAGTTTGGCCACCTGTAGCCCGAAGCTGCGATTTGCCGGCCCCTCCTGGATATTGTGCAGGAACACCACGTGGTCCCGGTGTTCGGTGGCGTCCAGGTGAACATTGGCCATGTTGGGGCACTGCTCAGGGAGGCTGGTCAACTCGAAATAGTGCGTGGCAAACAGGGTAAAAGCCCGCACCGAACGGGCCAGTTCTACCGCTGCTGCCCAGGCAAGGCTGAGCCCGTCGAAGGTGCTGGTACCTCTACCCACTTCGTCCATCAACACCAGGCTGCGGGGCGTGGCATTGTGCAGGATGTTTGCGGTCTCGGTCATTTCCACCATAAAGGTTGAACGGCCCGAGGCGAGATCGTCCGAGGAGCCGATACGGGTAAATATGCGGTCCAGGGGCGCCAGCCTTGCCGCCGTCGCCGGTACGTAGCTGCCGATATGTGCCAGCAGGGCGATAATCGCGTTCTGGCGCATATAGGTCGATTTGCCGCCCATATTCGGCCCGGTGATCAGCAGCATGCGCCGCTGATCATTGAGCAGTGTGCTGTTGGCGATAAAAGGCTCTTCCAGTACCTGCTCCACCACCAGGTGGCGACCATCGCTGACTTCAAAAACCGGATCTTCACAGAACACCGGCCGGCACAGGCGCAGCGTGTCCGCACGCTCTGCCAGGTTGGCCAGCACGTCGATTTCGCTGACGGCCGCGGCGGTATCCTGCAACGCAGCCAGCTCTTCATTCAGGCGCTCCAATAAATCTTCGTACAAGGCTTTTTCCCTGCTCAGGGCGCGGCTCTTGCTGGAGAGGGCCTTGTCTTCAAACTCTTTCAGCTCCGGCGTGATGAATCGCTCGGCATTCTTGAGGGTCTGCCGGCGAATATACTCGGCGGGCGCGCGCTCCGATTGGGCCCGGCTGATCTCAATGTAATAGCCGTGCACCCGGTTGTAGCCCACTTTCAGGGTGGAAATACCCGTGGCCTGGCGTTCGCGCTGCTCGATTTCCAGCAGGTAGTCACCGGCGTTGCTGCTGAGCTGGCGCAGTTCATCCAGCTCCGGGTCATAACCGTCGGCGATCACGCCGCCATCGCGAATAATGACCGGCGGGTTTTCCCTGATAGCCCTTCCCAGCAGGTCACACAGCGCGGGGTAGTCGCCACTGAGGTGGGCCAATTGCTGCAGGCGATCGGAATCCAGGGATGCAAGCGCGGCTCGCAGTTGCGGCAGAGATTCCAGCGAACTGTGCAGGCGGGTAAGATCGCGCGGCCTCGCCGAGCGCAGCGCTACCCGTGTCAGTATCCGTTCCATATCCCCGATAGGCTTGAGCGCCGCGCGTACCAGCTCGTAATCGTAATTGCCGCACAGTGCGCCTGTCGCAAGCTGGCGCCCTTCCAGCGTGGCAATATCGGTCAGTGGCCTGTGCAGCCAGCGTCGCAGCAGACGGCTGCCCATGGCCGTTACACCGCGATCCATTACCGAGAACAGTGTGTTGGTGTCACCTCCGGCAAGATTGATATCAATTTCCAGGTTGCGGCGGGTCGCCGCATCCATGATCACGCTCAAGGCACGGTTTTCGTGGCTGATGCTGCGAATGTGGGGCAGGTTTGCGCGCTGGGTATCCTTGACATACTGCAGCAGGCAGCCGGCGGCCGCGATGGCCAATGTCAACTCGTCGCAGCCAAAACCTTTGAGATCATGGGTCTGGAACTGGCTGTTGAGGGCGCGCTCGGCGCTGTCAAAATCAAACTCCCAGGCGGGTTGGCTACGCGCGCCGGAGCGTGACGTGATCTGCGGCAGGAAAATACTTTCATGATAAAGCGTTTCCGCCGGATTCAGGCGCTGCAATTCACTGGCCAGGGCTTCCTCTGAACTCACTTCCAGTGCCCGGAAGCGCCCGCTGCTGAGGTCCAGGTAGGCGATGCCAAAGTTCTGTTCCTGCTGGCATACCGCCAACAACAGGTTGTCCACCCGGTCATCCAGCAGGGCCTCATCCGACAGTGTGCCAGGGGTGACTACCCGCACCACCTGCCGGTCCACCGGCCCTTTGCTCGTGGCTGGATCGCCTATCTGCTCGGCAATGGCCACCGAGACACCCGCCTTCACCAGGCGCGCGAGATACCCCTCAGCGGCGTGGTAGGGCACGCCGCACATCGGGATGGGTTCGCCCCCGGACTTGCCCCTGGCGGTAAGCGTGATATCGAGCAGGTCCGCGGCCTTTCTGGCATCGTCATAGAAGAGCTCGTAAAAGTCGCCCATGCGATAAAACAGCAGGTCCTGGGGATGCTGGGCCTTGATGCGCATAAACTGCTGCATCATCGGGGTATGTATGACTTCCTGGTTCAACAGTGAGGTATCTTTTTTTGGTGAGTGCCGGGGTGCTTGCTGTGAGGCGCTATGATAAGGGAATCAGCCCCCGCGAGCACGATTCCTGTCAGCTAAAGTTGTCCGGCTGAATTTTCCCGGCAATGACTGTCACCGTGTTGGTCAATTTGCAGCCGCTATCGGTAGCGCCGTCTCAAATTTCAGCTCGCGTAAAGCGATATGGGAGCGCACCTGGGATATTTGCGGCAGCGCAAACAGGCACTCTTCGAGAAAGGTATCCAGTGACTCAATACTTGCCGTGACCACGCGCAGGATAAAGTCCGCATCACCGGTGGTGGCGAAGCATTCCAGTACCTCAGGGCGCTCCAGTATGGCCGTCTCGAAGGATGTGGTGCTCTCCTGAACGTGGCGGGAGAGAGAAACATGGACGAAGGCACAGAGGCCCAGGTTGACCTGTTTCCTGTTGAGGATGGCCGCGTAACCGGCAATAACCCCTGTCTCTTCCAGGGCGCGAACCCGCCGCCAGCAGGCCGCCGCTGATATGCCCACTTTTTCCGCCAGGGCCTGGTTGCTGATGCGCCCGTCCCGCTGCAGTGTGTCCAGAATGCGAATATCCGTACGATCCACTTCTTTATGCGCCAATATAAGAAAGAATATGTCTATTATACGGATTTATATCGAAGATTATTCTATTTTTCCGTTATCGCTGAGTAACTGCGCACTGCTGGTTCACTAGCGCTTGCCGAGCTTGCGGATGTTGCTGGGAGAGAAGTGGGCAGGCCCTTTAACAGGATTGACGTCATACAACATCGGGGCACTGTCGTTGATCAGGCGCTCGGCGAGGTAGGCACCCGCACGCAGGTCGTGGTACATCTGTGCACGTCGCGCGTAGGCCTGGCCGCCATAATCGTAGATAGTGTTCGTCAGTACCACTTTCCACAACTCGCCGTGACCATCGTAATTTTCGGTAATGAGCGTGAACCCGGTGTCTTCATCCACGTAGATGCGACGCTTGCCATAAATATGGCGCTCTCCCTCCCGCAGGGTGGCCTCGGCCACCCAGACCCGCTTGAGTTCATAGCGCATGTAGTCAGGATTGGCGTGGAATTTTGTCAACAGCTCATCGTAGCTTAGCCCGGGGTCATCAAACTGGTAGTTGTGGTAGGGGACGAAAATCTCCTGCCTGCCGAGCAACTGCCAGTCAAAACGTTCCATGGAGCCGTTGAAACCGCGCACCTCATCCACGGTTTTCAGGCCGCCGGGGCCATCGGGGGTATCGAATCCCACAGTAGGCGCGCGCCGCACACGGCGGGAGCCGGGCAAATAGCGCCAGACTTCACGCGCGTTTTTGGCGTAATCGTAGGGTTCCAGAACAGCCGTAATCAGGCCCTTGTCCCGGGCCGGTTCGGTGACGTAGGTCATGATATAACCGGCAAACTCGCCCAGGTTGGGGTACGCGTATTCTGCGCTAATTGGATTTTTCCGACTGGCGTAGGGCGACTCCTGGAGAAACCTTGAGCGACGCGTGGATCGGGTACCATTGGGGAATACGGCGATGTCACTGTATTCACCGTCCGTGGTTTCATAGGCGCCGGTGGTGCGGGTATACCATACGACCTGCGCTCCTGTTGCCGGCACCGGGAATGCGGCCCCCCCCACAAAGCCCTTGATACCCTCGTTGCCATTAATCAATTCGCTATTTTGCGCGTTGTAGAGCACCTTCTCATAAAATTCCGGGTAAAAAGCGAACTCCCGGTGACCGGGATAAACCGGCATACGAAAGGTCTCCGGGTAGGTTTCAAACATGGCGATTTGCCCGGGACTCAGGCGATCCCGATACTGTTCCATAGTGTCTTTGCTTATGACGAACAGCGGCGTTTCTTCGGGCCAGGGGTCGGGATAGGGCGTGCCGGGGCCATCCCACTGCAGGCCCTGGGGCAAACCCACCACACTGCCTGTCCATTCCGGTAACAACCCATCCTCACTGCCCGCCTTGATGCCTCCGATGGGGTTCAGGTCCTTGCCCAGGCGAGCAACATTTTCCGGCGACATTTTTTCTGTCGCGCCAACGGCCGACAGCGACAGTGCCAATGCCAATGCTGTTACGGTGCTTACAATCAGACGCATATTCCCGGCCCTCTTATTTATTCTAGAAGCTGTATGAGAAATTCACCGACACGTTGTCGCGGTCGTTGATATAGCTATTTTCACCACCGTCAAAAAAGTTCGAATAGCCCAACGATGCGGTGAAGTTATTAAGATAGATGAACTGGAATGTGATGTTGACCGCAGAGGAGTCTTCCACCATCTCGCTTTCCAGAATATTACCATCCAGTCCACGCCGGAAGAAAATGG
>Ga0316189_10006407_pt1 | contig 11212 bp, 10 predicted proteins | sample LowCovwburrow_MG_FD_204930 | JGI IMG/M metagenome (GOLD analysis project Ga0316189, IMG submission 204930) | Coastal sediment microbial communities from Maine, United States - Lowes Cove worm burrow | ecosystem: Environmental > Aquatic > Marine > Coastal > Sediment | place: USA: Maine... | reverse complement strand
TCCGTTGAACCCACTTAACAGGAAAGACTACAAAGCTGGCTAAGCTGGTTACTACTCAAGCGCTACAGATAGTACGTTGACGCTCAACCTTTGGATAACAGCTTACAGCCTAGTATTGATTTGATAAACTAGCGTTAGATATTACGCCCTCGTACCAGTCGATGGGTCATTGCGAATCCAGGATATAGGTTGCGCAACACACTAAATTCTGGACGTATACAAGAAAAGTGCCGTTATCTACAGGGTTTATGTAATTTTTCTATGCTCTATATTTACAATGCTAAGGAATAAAAATGAGAATAGTTGCATTAGATTTAATCAGATTTCTGGCTGCCATATCAGTTGTTCTTTATCATTATATTTCAAGACCTGCTTCAGACGCTTATCCACTTATTAGCGAATTCACCAAATATGGTTATTTAGGAGTTCCCCTTTTTTTTATTATTAGCGGCTTTGTTATAGCCTTATCTGCCAACAATAGGACCGCTCTCCAGTTCGGCGTCTCCAGGTTTGTCCGCCTATATCCAGCTCTTTGGGCTGGAGTTATTTTTACAGCAATTATTGTTACTACTATCACTGATAAGCAGTATACAATCACACAAATATTAGCAAATTTCACATTACTTAATGATTACTTCGGGATTGATGATGTTGATGGTGTCTACTGGACACTAAAAGCAGAGTTAAAATTCTATGCGTGTATATTCTTATTACTTATGTTTGGAGTTTTCCAAAAATATCGCTTTTGGCTAAGCGCCTGGCTAGGACTAACAGCACTGCATGCTGTTTCAGGGCAACCATTTTTTATGGGTTGGTTTATTACTCCCAGCTATTCGTCTTTTTTTATCGCAGGAGTAGCTTGTTTCTTAATTCAGAAAGATGGAAAAAATTTCTATAACTTATTTGTCTTTTTATCATCTCTAATCATCTCAAGCTTCAAGGCTTTTAATCAAGCAAATGAGTTTATTATAGACGCTGGCGCTATCGATAAATCTATAGCCGTATTTATCGTATGGCTTTTCTATGTGTTATTTTATTTTCTATCTACAGGGAGAATAAATCTATCAGAGCGAAAAACAATCATCACACTAGGAGCCTTGACCTACCCATTATACTTAATCCACAATATGGCAGGAAAAGCAATTATCGATTACTATTCAAACTTTATCCCAGAACAAATAATGATAATAATAGTTATTGCCTTCATACTTTTAATTTCACTAGTCATACATTTAGGCATTGAAAGACCACTAGCCACTCCTCTAAAAGTATTTTTACTATCAAAGCTTAATAGCGCCAAGTCCTTAATCAAGTAAATAAGGTTATATTGGACCAGAATACTTAATAGTCCGGCCTATTTTTTAGAGTCGGCCGATTAGGCACTTTTAGACGAGAGCCATCACTCTGGGCTTCACTTTTTTCATTTACATAATCTATATAAATATTCTTCCAGACTTCGCTAAATGCTGGAAGGAGCCAATAAAACGGATAATGTATAATAGAAATAAACATAGCCGCCACCCAAAACCCTATTTGTGTAATTAAATTAGCATGCGTCATTGTTTTAAGAAAAACCGCATCTTTTAACCTATTCGTTTCATCAGGTATTTTTAAATGATATATAATTTTCCAATTTCTGTACAATTGCAGCTGGAAATAAATCAATATATATAAACCCACGATTCCACATTCTGCGAGCCACTGAAATTGCGTTGAATGGGCTACTCTACCCACGCCCCCAAACCTGCCTTCTGCCTCATTATCATATTGATATAAATATTCTGAATAATTAAATGGCCCCACCCCCAGCACAGGGTGATCGATAAACATCTTTATTGCTATTCCCCAGGAATAGACTCTTTCATCTGCTGTCCCTTCTTCAGTTCCTTGCTCTAGAGACTTTAATTCGGTAAAAAAACTATCAGGAGCGAATTGAGCAACCAGCAGCGAAACCGCCAATAACAGGAACAGAACTCGAATCTTTTTAACAACGAAGAGCCAGCAAAAAAAACCAATCACTGCAGTTGCGACAAAGCCTCCCCTGGAATTCGCAACAATTACACCAGTAACAGATGCAAACATACATATCAAATAAAAGTACTTCTTTACACTATCGCGATAGTTAATATAAAGAAAATACGCATAAGGTATAGCGTACGCACAGAGCAGCCCTACATTATTTTCCCCTTTTAACCACAGAGTACTCCAAATTCTTCCGCCTTGATAAATCGAATGATAGCTACTGTGTAAAACTGAAAACAAAAAGACATCAACCATAAATATGAGCTGTTGCGGTTTTTTCACACTTGATACGATAATTATATAATTAGCAATATACTGGATAAAAAGTTTGCTCATCCCCTCTCTATAGAAGGTATTTATCATATCGATTTGTGCATATACAATTATATATATGCAGAATACTAATAGCATCTTGTTCAATGGGCTTTTAAAATCGAACTTCCCTCTTAAAACAAGATATATTGCGTATACAAAAGTAAGTACTGACACTAAATAAGGCAGTTGCAACTGATCCACGATACTAAATACCCTAAATGAACCAATCTCAATTAATATATAAGTTGAGACGAGAATCATCCCAATATTTATATCTTTAATATTTATTATTAAATTAGGCAGTATCGAATTGATTTTTTTATCAGCTTTAACCATTTATAAAACCGCAGATTTAACCAAAATGCACGACCGATACCTCAATCCCACAAAACATCTGCTTTGCTGTTTTGGCACATAAATATCTTCCCGGAACATTATTTCGAGCGTTCGATGTGAAATAGATTTTTACGCGACATCTAAGCTTATTCTTTAAAAAAGTAGCTCGAATCCATTTTTTCAAATATATTATTCCATTCGTATTTTTTCTCTATAAAACTTTTCCCTGCCTTACCCAGACGCTCTTTTTTGTTTGCATCTTTGTATAACTCTATTATTTTTGCCTTGACTTCATCATCTGTATCAGCTATTTCTACTTCCAGATCCTTTTTAGCACCAACGCCACTATTCCCTAGACTTGAAGAAATAACTGGACGACTCGCATACATAACATCTAATAGTTTATTCTGCTGTCCGCTACCATGACTCATTGGAAAAACAAAAACATCAGTTGCATTTACATAAGGCCAAATAGTATCCACAACTCCTGTAACGATCACTCCTGAAACTTTCTTCAAATCTACAATCTCCTTACTAGGATTACGACCAATTATAAGCAATTTAAGGCCAGCAATATCATCCTTCAGACTATTAAAAATATCTGAAAGTTTTAATGCCGCTTGAATATTTGGATGATAATCCATATTACCGAGGAACCCGATCACGAAACCTTCAATATGGTTTTTTTCATCCGAGTAGTCATCAATGTATATACCATTCGGCATTACTTCTACATTATCTATTTTATGATTGCCAGCAAGCACTTTTATATCCAGCGGCGATACGTAGCTAGCTATATCAGCTTTAGAAATACATTTTGTTTCCCAATGTCTCACTAACGATAATTTATATTTATTTATCAAGGTGCCTTTGATTTCTCTAATCAAATGAGCGTATACCGAATCAATACAATCGATAACATATCTATCTGCACTCACGTTATCTCGAATAATTTCAGTGAATGCTAAAGTTACAGATAATTTCACATCATAATGCATACCATGTGTTTTAGATTTAATGTAGGACTTGATTTGCTTTTCATCATAGCAATATGCCTCTAATGGTTGCCGTCCAGGGATATATGCACTTAAATGAACAAGGACCTTTTTTAGAAGACCAGGCTTTCTTTTCTTACGAATAAAATAATTTAAATTTTTAGTGTATTTTTTAAGCTTACCAATATGCTCCTCATCATCAGAATTTCCCAAGATTAACAATAAATCTATTTCGTATATTTTACAAAAATGTTTAAGTATTGGCAGATATCTGATAGAAACGCCATTTCTTCTTACGGGATAAGGCACTTCAGACATACATATTAAAATATTTTTCTTTTTATTCATTGTAATAATAAAACTTAATTAGTTATTCTTTACAGATGAATTTAGTATGAAAGATTTAATTTTCAGGAATCGCATCTTGGTATAATTTTTCATATCTCTTAGTCATTATTTTTGAGTTAAATTCTGTTTGAATACGTAACAGACTACTGTCTATATAATTATCACATAGCACTTTATCACTTAACACCTTTACCACTTCCTGCGCTAAGGCCTCAGGGTTAGCGGCTTCCACTAGCGATCCATTAACACCATGAGTAATTGCCATGTAATTACCGCCTACATCTGTCGCCACGACAGGACATTTCGCCGCCATTGCTTCAAGTATTACCATCGGTAATCCTTCGTATAAAGATGGCAGCACAAACAAATCGAAAAGCTTCAGCAATTCCGGCATGTCTAATCGCGGCCCGGTAAAGACTACACTGCTGCCTACGCCTATCTTTTTCGCCTCATCCTCAAGCTCATCCTTGCAGTAACCTTGCCCTGCAATAACCAAAGTTAAATCTGGCAGCTCCTTGAGTATTGACGGCATCGCTTGAAGCAAATAAGTGATGCCTTTCTGTTTTGACAAGCGCGCACCAAGACCAATAATCGGGCCTTGCTTCTTAATACCCAATTCCTGTTTCTTTTTTTCCTTGTCTATTTCTATTCTATAAATTGACTCGTCTATTCCATTTACGATCGTAATGATTTTATCTCTCGATATGTGCTCATATTTTATAAGATTATTGCAGGTGTCATCTGATACACCAACAACTTTATATGCATAGTGAGACATTAACCACTCAGCAAACATATATCTTAGTTTGTCGGGAAATGACCTAACGTGATCAGTATGAATTACCACTTTCACACAACTTAATATTGCGCCCAACGTGCCGTCAAAAAATGGTTGCGTATTGTGAGTGTGGATAATATCAATCTTTAGTTCTTTAAGAATTTTGGCAACCTTTAAAAAAGCGAAATAATCCGCTCCTTTTTCCTTTTGTGGTAACAGCAAGACCTTTATGCCTAACTCTTCGACCTGTGGTACAAATTCACCTAACTCTCGAAGGCATAACACGGTTACATCATATTTCTCTCTATCGATATTACGACAAATATTAACGATAACTTGCTGCAGCCCACCTATTGCAAGATCATGTGTAATTTGCATTAGCCTGATTTTTTCTTTCATCGCATTAAATCAACTAGGTTTAGGAATAAAAACGTTTGATTGCAGTTTGCTCGCGAGAAGAGCTAAAAAAACACTATTATGCCTCTTAGTTATTAACTCACCAGACTTCACCAAGTCATGCGACGGCAATTCATACCCTTCAGCTTCGACCACTAAAATAGTTCTACAGGCAACAGACATCCATAATACCTTTAAAACATTAACCGACACTTCTCCTTGTCTACTGGCTAACGTTGGTATTTTATTTGATAATCGTATTAAATAATTATTATAGATGCCTTTCTTCACTTTATATCCTTTTTACTAATCTTCCCGGTATTCGTTTTGGGCAACTCATCTACTACTTCAAAATATTTAGGCACCATAAAATTTTCTAATTTTTCGACACAGACTTTTTTTATCTGCATCAGTGACAGATCAGAACCCTTTTCTATAACCAGAAAACATTTTACAGCCTCACCAATCATTTCATCATCAACACCTATGACCGCTGCTTCCAGCACACCTTTGATACCATAGATAACATTTTCTACCTCTACAGGACTAACTTTTTCACCTCTGGTCTTTATAATGTCGTCACTCCTACCCTGAAAATATAGATCCCCTTCCTCGTCCATCTTGAACCAGTCGTTTGTACAAAGTATTTTCTCACCCGGAAAATACCCGTCAACCAGGACTTCATCGCTAAGCTCTTCCTGGTTCCAGTACCCCAACATGACATGAGACCCTCTCACGTACAGCATCCCCGTCTCTCCTGGTAGAACTTTATTACCCTGCGCATCAAGTATGAATACTTCCGTACCTGGTATGGCCTTTCCGACAGATGAGGGCTTTTTTTCTAATAGCTCAGGCTCAAGATAACAGACACGTTTACACTCTGTTAACCCATACATCTTATAGATCAGGGCCGATGGGAAGATCTCTTTCAGGGAATCGATATAATCAGGAGGTAACGCTGCAGCCGTATTTGTTATCCGTGTCACCGAAGGAAAAGAAATCTCTTTTCTTTTGTGCATAGATAACAACATCGAAAAGATAGTTGGCACGCCAGGAAAAACTGTAACAGATGCTTCTTCCATCCTTTTAAATATTTGTGCTGGATAGGTAAAAGATCTTTCAAGTACGAGGGTTGCACCCAGCTGCACACTCATCAACAATTGATACAGGCCATAATCAAAAGCCAGAGGCAATACAACGAGGAGCCTGTCCTCACTAGATAATCGCAAGTATTCAATCAGGCTATTCAGCGCAAAAACCATGGTAGAGTGAGTGTGCATCACACCCTTGGGATTTCCTGTACTGCCTGATGTATAAATTAATGCAGAAAGATCGTTAGCTATGCCCGCTGTATATGGAAACACACCTGATGATTCATTGACCACGTCATCAAAAGCTTCAATAGCTGAGCTGTCTATTTCACTCATATCACCTGATGTGATAACACACTTTAAAGATCTAACTTCATCTACAACTTCAGAAAATACGTTGTGGAGATGGGCATCGGTTATGAGCGTACTTGCAGAACAATCGTTTAAAATATATTCCAGCTTGTCTTTTTTTGTTTGCGGGTTAACGACCACAAAAACTCCACCCGAAAGCAAAGTCGCATATATCGAAACGACACAAGGCCAGGTATTATCCATATATATCACGCAGCGGTCACCCCTGACAAAACCGCGCAGCATCAAAGCATTGGATAATTTTAGTACTGAGTCAACAAGTTCCGAGTAAGTATATGAATGACCTTCTGCTATTACCGCGACCTTATCCGGCGATTTTTCCGCAGACAAAAACAGCCCTTCGTGAAGAAGCCGTTGCGGAACAATTTTTTTAAAAAGCATAGCTTGGACCACTCTACGCCTTTGACTCTACAAACTTGACGACATTCATCACCGAGTCCAGATTATCCGGAATCATTTCCTCATCTTCAACAACTACAGAAAATGCTTCTTCTAAAAAGAAAATAAGCTCTAATATGCCTGTTGAATCAATAATCCCCTTATCAAGAAATGAGTCCTCATTATTTAAAGCGGACTGGTCATCTGTGAAGAGATAGTTTTCAAGTATAAAATTTCGTAACTTAGATTCGATTTCCATTAGTTCCTCATGTTTGCTAATTTGCGTATCTATTAAAATTTTTAATGAACAAATGATGCCACATTTGTGTCGACAATATCGCCATAAAGGCCATATTGTCTTTGTAACCTGTCGCTCTGCCGGCATCAATTTTTCTTAACAATATGCCTACTTTTTTATGATCGAAATAGCCGGCATTGTTTATCTCATTTTCTGACAGCAACTCATTGACATAATCCGGCCTGCCCTCATGAACAAACGCCGGTATATCCGGAGCCCGGTACGGTTGCTTATGGCGATTAATGATTTCATCCGGCAGATACCGTTTCATTGATTCCTTGAGCAAATATTTTTCGTTTAAAACCTTCATCTTTAAATTAGGGTTTAACTTATTAGCAAATTCGATCACATTATGATCAAGGAACGGGAACCTGCCTTCGACAGAGTTTGACATCAGCATGCGATCCCCTTGTGAACACAGCAGGTATTTCGCCATCAAAGATCTTGCTTCTATATATTGCGATTTATTAAAAGGGTGCCATCTCTGAATATCCTCATGGAAAGATGACTGGATATTCTCAACAGCATCATCGTTTAATTTTGCTTTAAAATCATCGGAATAAAATGCTTTAATTTTTGACGTCGTGCTCCAACGCGGAAGATGGGCAAAATAAGGCACCTCTGGCTCCGCTAAACCGACACCAAAAAAAGCCTCCAGATACGCCCTTGAATTTGACTTTGTAATATCAAGATAAGGATATAGTCTTTTTAATAATAGTGGACGAAATGATGAGTCTTTATTTCGTGCCCAGAACTGCCGGATCTTACCTTCTTTGAAGATGTCATAACCTCCGAATACCTCATCAGCCCCTTCACCTGTCAGCACCACTTTATATTGATGGTCATGCACCAGGCCAGATAAAAGCATCATCGGTACTGGCGCTGTTCTTAATATTGTCGACTCTGTATGCCAGATTGCTTTCTCAAAATTATCTGATATATTTTTTGAGCTACAAACAACCCTGCTATGCTCTGCACCGAGATGTTTTATTAATTTTTGCTGAAAAGACGATTCGTCAAGCTGTTTATCTTCGAAACCAATCGAAAATGTCCTCAAGGGGACGTTCCCATGATGATGAACGATGGAAACAAGTGCTGAAGAATCCAGGCCGCCAGATAGATATGCTGCGACGGGCACGTCAGACCTTAATCTGATCTTTGTTGCTGCCACCATCTTTTCATGCAGCTCTTCAGCCAATTCATTGACATCTCCTGTTAGATACTCTTCCTGGCCATGCGCAGGATATTCCCATTCCCAGTATCTATGGTGCTTGATCTGCCCGCTTTCAACGATGGTTAATTCACCTGGTTTAACTTCATAAACATTGTCAAACAGGGTGTTTGGAACAACTGGTGACCAGAATGTTAATAATTGATCTAATGAATTTGCATTTAATGACGGTGACTGCTTCATACAGGGCAAAATCGACTTTACCTCTGAGCCAAAATACAACCGCTTACCCTGCTTATAATAAAACAGAGGATCGATACCGACTCTATCCCTGGTCAGAACCAGTCGTTTGTTGCTTTTATCCCAGAGAGCTATCGCAAATTGGCCGTTTAGATGCTTAACAAAATCCAGTCCATATTTTTTATACAGATGAACGATAACCTCTGTATCTGATTTGGTATAAAAAACAAATCCATCTTTGATCAGCTCTTCACGTAGTTCGATGTAATTAAATATCTCACCATTAAAAACTACCCAGACATTTTTATCCGTGTCGTGAATAGGCTGGTGACCACCCGAGATGTCAATGATGCTCAGCCTGGCATGGGCAAGGCCTATCGAATCATCAGAATAATAACCATAGTCATCAGGGCCGCGATGATGAAGCATAACGATCATCCTGCTAAGCTCTCGCTCTGTAGGAGCGGGACCATCAGAAAGATTTAAGATTCCAGCTATTCCGCACATATAACTAGGGCAGATTTTTAACGATAGGAGGACCGATGAGCCTGGTTACTGACACAGGCAGTTTTTTCCATACCAAAATAGCTGTTTTATACTTTTTGTTATTCGGGTTCAAACCGGGCAACGGGGCTTTTTCATCCATATCGTAATACCAGTAGAGCTGTTTTTCCGTGGAACCCCATTGTTTTTTGAACTTCAATGTGCCGGCATCTTTACTGGAGCGGCCAAAATCGAATATATCATAATTATTTTCTATCGCGAATTTTAATATATTCCAGTACATGTACATATTGATACCAAGTCGATTGTATTTGCGCAATGTTGACGCCCAGGGGATTTCCATCTTGCCCATATGCCCGAGCAAAAACCCGGCACCTACCGGCTTGCCATTGAGTCGGACGATGGCAATAAAACTGTTTTCAGCAAACATACTAATGATTTCCTTAAAAAAAGTTTTGCTGTATACAGGCGTACCTAAATCCCGCATATTATTTGAAAACACATGATAGAACTCATCAAGCAGCTCCATACCGCCTGAAATAAACTCCACTCCCTCGCGTACAGGGCGTTTCACCTGCGCTCTGCGTTTAGAACCTATGGCCTGCCATAGCTGATCCGGATCATGTGGCAGGTCCAGCAGCATAGTCACCTTGTCTGTGCGCAGCAGAAGATCTATCTCCTGCGCTTCATCAAAACGCATTTCAATATGGGAACAGCTTAATTCACTGGAAAGTTCATTTGCTGATTTTAATAATGAGATCATAATTTCATCATTATCAGCAATTGCCCCACCATAATTAAAATAAGGCATGGAAACCATAAAGTTCCCGAACAACCGGCTTTTGAGCTGCACCAGCGGCAATATCCCTACAACACCGCATTCCTCCATGGCTATAATATAGTGACATTGGTGTCCAAATACCTTTTCAATCAAGTCTTTCCATCTGGTATCGTGATATATACTTGCTCCATTCTTCGATGCATATTCATTCCATTTACATTCCAGATCCTTCGTTAGTATTTGTATGCTCAAAGACATATTAATAAGACGGCTCTATTTCATGGCTAGATCCGAACAACTCCAATCCATCAGTATAGCCTTGCATCGTATTAAACAATATATCAGATAGCAAAATAATTCGTCCTGATATACATTTCATCATTGTATTGTAGCTTCTAAACTCATATAACCAGCTAGTGCTTAACTGGCTAGAATCTATCAGTATCAAAACTTTGAATGATCGCTCAATACTATAATTATTTATAATCATGATTTGCTCTCTATGTACTTACGAACCACAATGGAGTCTATGAGACCTTCAATCAACTCCCGGGATAAATATTGATCTTTTTCCTCTTTGCAGTCTTTGGAAACACATTGTGTAGAAATCGTCACTAAAGACGCGACTGAAGCACCTTGCAATATCGAAGGAATTTGCAGTAATTTCGCTATGTTAGAATTGTTTGATTCGAAATTCCCAACCTTATAGTACCAACCAACTAATATTTTTCCATATTGATTAATCAATATGCTTCTATTAATGGTTAAACCTTTAGAGAGTTCCAGACTAGCTAAATCTTTTAATTTGTATCCAGAGTCATTTAACTTATTACTATAGTAAATTAATTCCTTTCCTTGTTTTTGATCCCGGTAAGATATTATCGTAATATCGACTTCTCTCCCATTAGCATTAACTCTCCAGGTATTTATTTCGTCATAACCAGTATAATTTGGAACCCATGCAAGCTTCTCTATCTTCTTCGCCGTCTCAAACTGAAGCTGGTGAGATAACAAGTCGGTACCAGTTCCTTCAACCACCGACCAGCTAAACACTGGTAAAATAATTGCTACCAGTGTTGCAGAAATAGCCCTAAAATAATAATTATCGACAAATCTAGTTGCGGAACCACTTGATATCTGAGCTTGCCTGGGCTCCCTGTTAATTTTTCGCCCTGGATCAATTCTGT
>Ga0316189_10006406_pt1 | contig 11212 bp, 13 predicted proteins | sample LowCovwburrow_MG_FD_204930 | JGI IMG/M metagenome (GOLD analysis project Ga0316189, IMG submission 204930) | Coastal sediment microbial communities from Maine, United States - Lowes Cove worm burrow | ecosystem: Environmental > Aquatic > Marine > Coastal > Sediment | place: USA: Maine... | reverse complement strand
GTCGACGGGAGCACGAGCGCCGCCCCGCCACCGCCCGCGGCGTCGCAGAAGAGGTTGAGGTCGCGCATCATCTTCGCGCGCGCCTCGGGGCTGAGGGTGTCGAGGTAGGCCTTGAAGCCTGCGGCCATGGATTGGGGCTGCATGATGGATCCTTGCTTTGGTGAGGAACGGGGGAGGGGGGTCGCGGCCGCGTGTGGCCCGATCGAGGGAGGAGCGGGGCCGCGAGAAGATGGCGAGGCCCGCCGGATGAGCTACGGAGCTACGGAGCCGGAGCCGGCGGCAGCGCTTCCGGCTCGGAGAGCGCCTTGACGGCCGACGTCAGGCCGGAGCCGGTGGCGAGGCCGAGCCCAAGCCCGAAGAGGAAGTCGCCGCCCCCACCGGGGACGAGCATCCCCCCGGCCGCAGCCGCGACGCCGATGACCGGGATGAGCGCGCGCTTCACGTTCTTCGACTCGATCTTGCTCTCGTCGACGCCGTAGTGCTGCGCCGCCATGCCGCTGCCGAGGCCGAGGGTCAGGCCACCGCCGACCGCCATCCGGTGCATGGGCTCGGCCTCCTCCGCATCCAGGCGGACCTCTCGAACCGCAGCGCTCTTCTCCTTCTTGAGCTCCTTGATCTGCTGGTCCTTCTCGTCCTGCTTGGCCTTCGCGCGGGCCTGCTGCTTGCCGAGCGCGACGAGGGCCTCCTCGCGCTTGTTGTCGGGGGTGATGCCTGCTTTAGCCATACTCCCTAACGATGAGCGCGCCGCCGAGGGCTGGCGAGGGCGCCACTGTCCCGCCCTGGGACAGCGATCGAGCCTCGATCCTCGCGCACACCCACCTCCGGCGGTGCTCGAGTGTTTCACTGGGACACGATCTACATTTCGACCCGTGGTGATCGCCTACACGGGAGACGAGGGCAGGGCGCGAGCCGCCGCCTCGCGCCTCCGCCTCGCCGTCGACGAGCTCGTGCTCGCGGGACCTCCCCCGCGGCTGTGGTGGCTCGTCCCTCCGCCCGAGCTCATGGAGCTCATCGGCGAGAGCCGGGGGGCGCAGGTCTTCGTGACCGCGATCCCGAGCTCGCCGCTCGTCGCCGCCGTCCTCGAGGTCGCCGCGGAGCTCGGCGGCGTCCAGCTAACCCAGTGCCCGCGCGTGCCCCGATGGATCCTCGAGCCCGCGCGCCTCGTCGTCCGTCAGTCCCGACCCGAGGGCCCCGAGGGCTGGCACGAGATCGCGCTCAGCCTCCGGCGCAACGGTTGCTCGATCCGGCGCATCGCCGAGGAGCTACAGCGGCGGGCGAGGGCGGGGGAGCTCCGCGGGGCGCCGAGTAGTAGCTCGGTGCATCGGTTCCTCGTCTCGGCAACTTGAACCGGCGAATCGTTGGAGGGCGGGCGAAATCCCGCGGTAAAAGTCCCTGACTCACTCTTGAGGACAGGTGAGGGGAACTAGCCTCTCGCTCGCCCATCGGCATACATCTGTGTACTCGAGGCTCTCACTCAAGATCTTGAGCAAGAAATCCGCAGCCTCATCTTCACTCGCCTCCAACTCTAGACCTAGCTGAGTCAAGACCAGTGCGAAGGAAATCCAGGCAAGACGCTTGTTCCCATCGGTCAGGCAATGACCCTTGGCGATATGCACGAGCAGTGCGCATGCAAAGGAGAGTCCCTCTTCCTTGTGTTCATCGTCGTCGTACAGTTCCGCGGTCCAAGCGGATCCAAAACGTCCTCGTGTGCAATCAATCTCCTTGGCCGAAAACGAAGTTCCTCCGCCAGAGCGCGCCATTTCGACGCGAGCAGTCGCAACGGCATCGCTGACGCGTAGCAGGTGCTCCCAAGGATCACTCATTGCGCGAGGCGCTCCAGGGTGTGGGACCAGCGCGTGAGCACATGAGCGCGGGCGCGCTCCACTGAGAGCGACTCTGGGGGAGAGTCGATGTCAAGTGAAATGAGGCGGAGAACGCCATCACTGTTGATTGCACGGATGCGCACCTGCTCACCTCGGAGCTCTAGTGCTCGTTCAATCTGCGTGTCTGTTGCCTGGAGCCGGATTGAACCCGCGGCGGACTGAACGCGAACCTCTGCCTTGGGGCCGAAAATTACGCCAGCAATCTTGCCGGTGTACTGGGCCAGGAACGGGTGTGACTCCGGCTCAGGCGGCAGCGATGTGGTCCCGAAGCTAAGCTCACCGATGATGCGGCCAGCATGCCGGGCTGTGTACTGCTGCCGCTCAACGCCAACAAGACTCCGAAGAAACTTCTGCACATGAGTGCTTCGGGAAATGCCACGGCGCTCAGCGTCGATGGCTTCGAAGAGAACCTTCATCGTCTCCTCCTCAACGCTCCTGTCATCATCAACAAGCTGAAGCTGGCCTCTCTCAGGGAACACGACAGAGGTCGAAAGGTCCAGGCAGCCGTGACCAACGGCTTGAATCCGGAGATCTATGTCCCCAGCCCCCCCTGCGTAGCGTCCCCCTGTTCCACCTGCGGAGTTCCCAGCGATCACATTCGATGCGACGCGACGGATCGCAGACAGAAGAAGCTTCAAGGGCTTCTCGAGCGCTGACACGCTAAGTTCGTGCTCGGCAAGGCCGGGAGCGGTGCCGTCCCACACGATGTCAAGCTCAGTTCTCATTTCAGAGAAACGCTAACACGGACCGAGCCCAAGGGCCGCAGGCAACGCGCACCAGGACCAGGCAACGGTTGCTGAGCGAAGTCCCCGCGCAACCGTTGCTCTACTCGACCCCCATCTTCCGGATCAGCGCGTCTGCGAACTTCATCACCAGCGGCGACTCGGCCGCGGATCCCACCCGCTCGCACGTCTTGTTGAAGAGCCGCTCGGTGAGGGTCCCCTCGAGCGCGGCTGCCGCAGCTCGCGTGCACTCCTCGACCTGCGCCGTTCGCTCCGCTCGCTCCTGGAGCGTCGTGAGCAGGGTCGTATCCGCCTCCTGGATCCGCGCGTTGATCGACCGCGTGATCTCCTCCTCCGCCTCGAGCGCCTTCATCGTCCGGCCGTGAAGCGCCTGCGCCTCCCGGGCGTGCTCGGCCCGCGCCTCGGCGAGGAGCTCGCGCTGCGCCGCTAGCGAGGCGTCGAGCGACCGCTCCTCGTTGAGCTGGTGCTCCCGGATCTGCGTGTACGAGAGCTGGAGCGTCTCGAGCTGCGCCTCAAGGCGGATGCACTCCTGCCGCAGGTGGGCGCGGCGCGTCTCGAGGTCCTGGATGTTGGCGTCGTCGAGGAGGTCGCTCTCGCTGCCGCCCCCCTCCTCGGAGGCCGTGCGCGGCGCGATCGAGCGCCCGTCGATCACCACGACCACGTTCGGCATGTGCGGCGTGCGGTACTGCCGGGCCTGCCGCCACCAGACCTCGCACTCGCGCGGCTGCAAGAAGGTGAGCTTCTTGGCCCCGTGAGGGTCAGATCCCTTCGGCCCGGGCCGCCGGTAGTAGAGCGTCGCCTCGACCAGATCCTGAGCCTCCACGGTGTCATCGTGTTGCATTCCGAATCTAATATCATCGGGCCTAATGCAATGGTTTGAGCGCCTTGGCGTGCCCTCTACGGCCTCTCGCGATCAGATAAAAAAGCAATTCCGGCGGCTCTCGGCGAAGCATCACCCGGATGTGAACCCCGCGGGGGCGGCCGCCTACCGGCTCATCGTCGAGGCGTACACGGCTGGCCTCGCCGCGGCGCGTGGACAGGCTCCGCCATCCCAACCATCAGGACCACGCCCGACGGTGGCGCCCGGTGGAAACCTCTGGCGCCAGGTCATCGTCCCGCTCCGAACATCGATCGTCGGCGGCCTCGTCGAGGTCGAGACGCCGCGAGGCCAGCGCGTCAACGTCCGGATCCCCGCCGGAGTGGCGCAGGGCGCGAGGCTCCGGGTCTCCGGCCACGGCGAGCTCGGCGACCCGCCCGGCGACCTCATCCTCGAGGTCGTCCACGGGGATCACCCGTCATGGATGCGGAACGATCCGGACGTCCTCTGCTCCGCCCGGGTCACCTGGCTCGAGGCCTACAGGGGGGACGCTGTCCAGCTTGAGACCCCCTGGGGGCCCCGCTGGATCACGCTGCCGAGCGGTACAAAGGAAGGGGACCGGATGACCCTCGCGGGCCACGGCCTGCGGATCGGCAAGCGCCACGGCGATCTTAGGGTCGCGGTCCGGCTCGTCCCCCCGGTCCCGGGCTCGCGAGCTCTCGAGGATGCGCTCGCGGCGGCCACGTTCCAGAATTAGGAGCGGCCCGGACCCCACGGAATTGCGGAGGCGGGCCGTTGTCAGTTCTGAGGGCGACCCAAGGGGCGCCATGACGAGCCAAAATATGCTCGCAAATCTCCTTGACGTCAAGCCGGCCGGTAGGCCACGGTTTGACGGTCGCCATCGGGCGGCAGGAGGACAGTCTGAGGATGACGAATTCTGGAAGCCGCTTCCCGGAGTCGAACCGAGGACCTGCTGGTTACGAATCAGCTGCTCTACCAACTGAGCTAAAGCGGCGAGGGCCGGCTTTGTACGCCAGCTCTGAGGGCGCGTCAAGTGCCGGTTCCGCTTGTCCGATTCGGAGTCTAGGGCCGCCAGAGAAAGCCGCGCGACTGGGGGTCGATATCGTCGGGGACATGGGCGCTGCCGCCGAGTCGGAGAACGATTTCCCCCTGGATCTGGTCGCGATCGATGAAACCAAGCGCGCGTGAGTCGCAGCAGGCTCCGTCATCCCGGTTATCGGCGAGGATCAGGTAGCCGTCGGCGATAAGCTCGACCGGCCCAGGATCGCGAGGGAGGGCCATGCCGGGCCAGCCCACGGCCTGTCCAGGGGTCGAGAGGACGCGATAGCGTCGTCCCTGGATCATCTCAAAGGCGGAGCCGCGAGCCCGCGGACGCTCGATCTCAGCCGGGGTCTCGGAGGGATCAGGGCGGCCTCGGACGGTCAGCTCGATCACCCCCGAGGGCTTGTGCTCGACCTCGACGCCGTTGACAGCGAGGCCGTCTCGCCCGTTAAACGTGACGAGGTCCCCTGGGCGAGCCAGGATCCGACCGACCCGGAGGGCCTGTCGCGGCCGTGGTGTCTGGTCGAGACCGCTGCGGCGCTGGACCTTGGCCCACTCTTCGTCGAGGTCGAGGTCGTCGACGTCGATCACCGCCGTGTTACGGAGGGTCTCGGCGTTAGGTCGGCGTGCGTCGTAGGAGCGCGCGCCTGGAGACTCCTGTCCTTCGAGGCTGGGCTCCGCGGAGACGTTGACGATCTCCGGCTGAACCTCGGGCTCAGGCTGGTAGATGACGATGTCGCCGGCGTCGAGACCCCAGGCTCCTCGAGCGAGGACGACATGGTCACCGTCGAGGAGGGTGGGGGCCATTCCATCGCCGTGGATCTCGAGCACCGTCGCGAAGCTCGCGCGGAGGAGGAGCAGAGCCGCGCCGACGATCAGCACGAGCCAGGCTAGCCGCGTCGACAGGCTGCGGTCGGATCGACGCGGCCGGTCGTAGTCATCATCGTTGCGGAAGAGGCCGAACATCTCGCAGGTGGCGGTCGACGATCTGGACCACGCTCGCGACATCTTCGCCAACCCGCGTAGGATCGCCAAAGAAGAGGCCGATCCCGGCGAGGCCCCAGGCGCCCGCGGCAAGGCAGGCCTCCGCGGTCGTCGGAGCAACCCCGCCAAGGGCGAAGATCCGGGCCTGCGGCTGCGCGGACCAGGAGCGGAGCGCCCCTAGCCCGACGGCGGTCTTGATGACCCCCGCCTGGACGGTGCTCGGCGCGAAGATCGGCGCTACGCAGGTATAGTGGACACGTTCGTGCGCCCCCCGAGGAGCGCCATGGCAGGAGCGCCCGATCCATCCAGGGCCCAAGGAGCGTCGCAGAGCCTCTACCTGCTCGGGCTTCGGGTCTCCGCGGAGCTGTACACCACGGATCGTAGCACCAGTGTGCTCACGAAGACCCTCCGCTCCGCCGATCCGTGCGAGGTGATCGATATCGGCCGCTCCGAGGGAGAGGAGCAGAGGAACCCGCTCAAAGGTACAACGCTCCGTCACCCCTCGGAGACGCCCTTCGCGGATCATCGGCAGAAGCTCGCGAAGCGACGCCCCCGGCTGACGGAGCAATACGCCAACACCGAGGTCCGAGGCGCAGGCCCACTGCTCGGCGAGCGCCGGGTTGATCGCGCCCTCCGGCGGGGTGATCGCCAAGAGGCGAAAGGAGGGCTCGAACACCGAGCGACGCCTACTCGATAAGCCCACCGGTCGGGCTCGACGCGTTGGCGTAGGCGCGGATCGGCATCCTGCCTGCCTGGTAGGCCAGGCGACCGGCGATGATCCCAAGGCGCATCGCCTCCGCCATCTGTACAGGGTCGTCAGCCTTGGCGATCGCGGTGTTCATCAGCACGCCGTCGCAGCCGAGCTCCATCGCCACGGTCGCATCGCTCGCAGTGCCGACCCCGGCGTCGACGATCACCGGCACGTTGGCCTGCTCGATGATCAGGCGGATGTTGTGGCGATTTCGGATCCCGAGCCCGCTGCCGATCGGAGCCGCGAGGGGCATTACGGCTGCGCACCCGAGCGCCTCGAGCTTGCGACAGACGACCGGATCGTCGGTGCAGTAGGGCAGGACAGTGAAGCCCTCGTGGAGGAGGATCTTCGCCGCCTTGAGCGTCTCCTCGTTGTCGGGGAAGAGGGTCTTCGGGTCGCCGATCACCTCGAGCTTGACGATCTCTGCGATCCCGAGCTCGCGGGCGAGACGGAGGGTCCGCACCGCCTCCTCCGCCGAGTAGCAGCCGGCGGTGTTCGGCAGGAGGGTGTAGCGATCGCGATCGATCCAGCTAAGGAGGTTGTCCTTCGCCTTGAGGTCGACGCGGCGCAGGGCCACCGTGACGATCTCCGCCCCGCTCGCGTTGAGCGCGGCTTTGGTCTCAACGGCGTCCTTGTACTTGCCAGTGCCGACGATCAGGCGCGAACGAAGGGTACGACCGGCCAGGGTCCAGGTATCGGTTTGTGCGTTCAAGACTAGCCTCCGCCCACGAAGGTGACGATCTCGAAGCGATCGCCGTCATCGACGAGCGCCTCTCCATGCTCAGCGCGGGGGACGATCTCACGGTTGCGCTCGACCGCGACCAAGCGCGGATCGAGACCGAGTTCAGAGATCAACTCGGCGACGGTCATCGGCGCGCGGAGTTGACGGGGCTCGCCGTTGAGCACGATCGTGGGCACGGGGCGCACCCTACACAATCACCGCCCGCGCCTAAAGTAGGGGCGACGATGCGCGAAGAGAGCGCGATGCCAGTCGGCGTGCGATTGCGCGCGCGCCGCAAGGAGCGCCTTCGACGCGCGTGAAGCTTGGATCACACCGTTGTCATTCTTCCTCAGGTGTTGGCTTTATGCAACAGGGCCCTAGGGGCGGCCCAAGGGTCACCTAGCGCCCACAATTCAATGATTTCATGGCCGTTGGTGATCGCGAGCACATTCTCAACCTTGGCACGGTCCCTGCTTGTGTATGGAGACATGGCCTCATCTGACACCCGTCGTCCCACGATTCCCCTTGAGCGCATGGAGACCACGGAGGTCCTGAGCTGTGTTGAGCCCTTTGTCGCCGCTCGACCACCGGAGATCGAGCTGCTCGCCGCGGCTGCGACTCGCCTCCGCAAGCCCGCCGGCGCGCCCGTCCTGAGCGAGGGTCAAGCCTCCGACGCGATCTACATCGTCCTCCGCGGTCGCGTGAACCTCGTCCGCGTCGCCGACGGTGGCCGCGATCTGATCCTCAGTGCCCTCGGACCTGGCGACGCCTTCGGCGAGGTCTGTGCCTTCGGCGGTTCTGCGATGTCGACCTCGGCGATCGCCGCGGTCCACACCGAGCTCCTGCGAGTCCCGGCGGAGAACGTCGTCGAGCACCTCCGTCGTGAGCCCGAGACGATGATGCGAATGATGCGGCTCCAGCACGAGCGTCTCCGGGAGATCGAGTCCGTCGCCAGCGGCCTCGCCCTCTGTGACGTCGAGGAGCGCCTCCGTCGGACCCTCGCCCGACTCGCGACCCGTCAAGGCCGCCGCGTCAGCGCGTCGGACGGCTGGATCCTCGCCCCAGTGCCGACCCAGTCCGAGCTCGCCCGCATGGTCGGATCCTGTCGCGAGACGGTCTCACGGACCCTCAGCGCGATGGCCCGCAGCGGCCTGGTCACCGCCAGCGGCCGCCGGATGATCCTCACCGACGACCTGATCAGCCAATACAGCTGAGACGGGGGAGCCTCGCGACGGCGGATGCCGGCCATCGGAATCGATGCGCCGGCATCACCGTTCTCGCGTCATGGATCCCCGGAGCGCCCGTGCTAAGGTCGGACCGATGCGCTACTCCGGCCCGGAACGCCGCAGCAGTGACCGGCGACGACAGGCCCTCAGCATCGCGGTTCGGCCGACCTACGCCCGGATCGACAGCTCGTCGCTCGTCCACAACCTCAAGGTCGTCCGTGAGCGTGTCGGAGGTGGCGTCCGCGTCCTCGCCGTCGTCAAGGCGAACGGCTACGGACACGGCGCAGTCCAGGCAGCGCAGGCCTTCGTCGAGGCAGGAGCCTGGGGCCTCGCCGTCTCCCTCGTGGAAGAGGGAGTCGAGCTCCGACAGAGCGGGATCACGGCGCCGGTGCTGGTTCTCGGCGGGGTGCACCCCGGCTCTGAAGATGTGATCGTCCATCGCAGCCTGACGCCGGTCGTCTGGGCCCGCGAGCACCTACAGCGGCTGGCCTCCGCGGTCCACCGGAGCGGAGCGCTGCCCCTAGGCGTCCACCTGAAGGTCGACACCGGCATGTCACGCCTCGGCCTCCTGGTCGACGAGCTCCCAGCGCTCATGGACTTCTTGTGCGGCGAGGATGGAGGCCATCTCCACCTCGAGGGGCTCATGACCCACCTCGCCTGCGCCGATGAGGCTGACGATCAGACCAGCCCGACGCAGCTCAGGATCTTCCGCGAGGCCCTGGGCACGCTCTCCGGGCGGGGGCTCCACCCGAAGCTCAAGCATGTCTGCAACAGCGCCGGTGTGTTCCGGTATCCCGATGCGCACTTCGATATGGTCCGCCCGGGGATCGCGATCTACGGCGCCGCCTCCAGCCAGGACGTTCAGCTACCAGGCCTCAAGATGGCGATGGGCGTGCACAGCCGGATCCTCGGGATCCGTGAGCTGCCAGCCGGTGCTCGCGTCTCCTACGGCCATACCGAAGAGTTGGTCCGGCGCTCGCGTCTGGGGATCGTCCCGGTCGGCTATGCCGACGGATACCCGCGGCGAATGAGCGGCAAGGCGGAGGTCTTGGTCCGAGGCCACCGCTGTCGGGTGATCGGCAACATTACGATGGACACGTCGATGATCGACGTGACGGACCTCCCTGACGCGCGCGAGGGGGAGCGAGTGACGCTCCTCGGGACCCAAGGGCGACAGGTCTTGACGACCCATGAGCTCGCGGAGTGGGCCGCCCAGATCCCCTACGAGATCATGTGCGGCATTTCCAAGCGAATCCCACGACGCTAGGTGGGAGCTACTCAGCGGCCGCGGCAGACTCGTCGTCCGCAGCCGCAGGGGCCGCCCCCTCCGCGGCCTCGCCCTCCGCGGCCTCGCCCTCCGCGGGCGGGGTGCACTCATCGGGACCTACGTAGTCCGGGTCGCAGGGATCCGCGATCGACTGGACATCCGCCGACACGCAGTCCTCAGCGCCGACATAGTCGGGATCGCAAGGATCGTTGATCGACTGAACCTCGCGGTTCTCCTCGCTCGCGGAGCTCACGGCGAGACGCTCGCCCTTGGTCCAATCGACGTTGATCTTGACGAAGGTGGTCGAGTTGCCGGTGTCGAACTCGGTGATCTCGCCCTTGGTGCTGACGAGGTAGGAGCCGCTCGTGGAGAAGAGCGAGGTGGTCTTGCCCTCCCTCTTGTTCTCGTGGCTGCCCTCCTTCGTCGTGGTGATGGAGCGCTCCTTCTCGCTCACCTCGAGCTTGGCTATCTCCTCTTCCTGCTCGTTGCGGAAGAAGCCCGCGACCTTGGTCGTCACCGTCCCCGTGGTGTAAACGCCGAGCTTCCCCTCACGACCGCGCTTCTTCTCGTCATCCCAGCTCTCCCCGATCTGCAGCGGCCGCTCAGGCACCGTCAGGAACGCGGTCTCGAGAACATCGAGCACGCCGGTGAGGACCACTCTTAGCTCCATCGGGATCGAGTCGGGGATCGGCGGACGGTAGAGCACCTTGCCGTCGTTGCCGACGTGGAAGTCCACCTCAAGCCCCTGGAGGGCAGTCGTCGCGGAGTTCGTGAACTCCGAGAGGCTGAAGGGCGCGCCGGCGGGCAGCGACCAGCGAAGATCGATGTTCTTGAAGCGAGCGATCACCTTGTTGCCCCCCCCCTCGGCGGGGCCGGCCACCGTGAGGTCGACATCAAAGGCGAGCGACCGAGTCATGCTCGATCCGCTGAGCGCGTCGCGGACCGTCTCGCTGCGGCGGACATGCCCGGAGTAGGTCTGCCCAGCTTGAAGATCGTAGCCGAGGTGAATCCCCTCGGCGGGGGCCTCGATCTTCGTCAGCTTTGGGCCTGAGGAGCAGGCTCCGCCCGCGACACCGGCGAGGGCGAGAGCGACGAGGGCAGCTCGGAGCGGTCGGACAATACGCGACATAGCGGGAGGGTACGCGGAGCCGCCAGAGTCGACAAGATGCTGTGCTGCGCCGACAGCCCGTCGCCAGAGGGCTACTCCGGGAGTTCGACCTCAGGGTCGATCATCGACTCCGGATCCAGCGAGTCCGCAGGCTGGATCGGCGCGTCAGCGTCCGGTGCATGGGCGAGAACCGCCTCGTCCGACGAGTCGTTGGCCTCAGAGATCCGGGCCTTCTCACGCCGGGCCTCGGCCTCCTCGAGCTTGCGCCGTTCGGCCTCCCGATCGGGGGGACCCACCGGCCGCTCCTGGATGAACACCTCATTCTCCGGGAGGCTGGAGTCACGGACGTGGACCGTAACGCTCCGGTCGAGCTCCCCCGGGAGGTAGCCGGTCCAGCCCTCGGGGAGAGGCGGAGAGACCCAGTCAAAGACCCAGCGGGCGTCCTTCGGCGCCAAGTTGACACAGCCGTGGCTCCGCCGTTGACCGAAACGATCGTGCCAATAGGCCCCGTGGATCGCGTTATGCCCCTGAAAGAGGAGCACCCAGGGGACGTGCTCGACCATGTAGGGGTTGTCCTCGTAGCCCTGGTTGCCCATGGTCATGCTCGCGACCTTGGCCCAGATCGGGTAGTTGCCGCGGGGCGTCGGCGA
>Ga0316189_10006405_pt1 | contig 11213 bp, 6 predicted proteins | sample LowCovwburrow_MG_FD_204930 | JGI IMG/M metagenome (GOLD analysis project Ga0316189, IMG submission 204930) | Coastal sediment microbial communities from Maine, United States - Lowes Cove worm burrow | ecosystem: Environmental > Aquatic > Marine > Coastal > Sediment | place: USA: Maine... | reverse complement strand
CACGCGCACGAGCGCGGAGAAGCGGCGCGCCGTTCCTGGACCACGGCATCGACTCACGATGCATCACGCGCTTCGAAGGCGCGAGTGGATGCCACCCGGGGCTCCACGAATAGTCGTTTGTCTTCCGATGGCGCGGGCCGGCGGCGCAAAGTCGACGCGAACGGCGGTCCGAGCCAGGAGCCCATGATGATGTTTGCGGGTGGTCCCGGTGGTCAGCGCACGCGCAGTCTTCGGCTCGCGCCTCATTCACCGCGAGCTCTTCATGCCCCTTGGTGCGGGAGCGCTGGTCCTCCAAGCGCTCGCCGTCGACCGCCCCACCTTGTTAGGCTCGCAAGTGATGGTCGAGGGGGCGTCGCCGGCGAACGAGCTCGAAGCGGAGATCCGAGCGCACGCCGACCAGCAGGGGTGGGACGCAGCCGCCACCGCCGCCCTGCGGGGCTACGGCGCTGAGCTGTTGGGTTTCCTTCGTGCGGTCATACCGAACGCCGCGGAGGCGGACGAGGCCTTCTCGGCGCTGTGTGAGTCGGTCTGGTCGGCGCTTCCCGAGTTTCGCTTCGAGTCGTCCTGTCGGACGTGGCTGTATGGCGTTGCGCGGAACGTGGCCCGTGACCAGCGGCGCGCTCGCTACCGACGTGAGCGGCGCTTTCCGGGGCTAGACACCTCGGCGGCAGCACAAGTCGCGGCGCGGGTCCGCAGCACAACCGCCGTTCACCTCAAACAAGGGACGAAACGCCGCCTGCATGCGATTCGGGACGCCTTGCCCGCGGAAGACCGCATGCTCCTAGTGCTTCGGATCGATCGGGCGATGGCCTGGAGCGAGATTGCACGGGTCCTCGCGGCGGGTGCGGAGGACGAACAAGACGACTCGCACAGCGTTGTGAGCGACGTCGAGCTCGCCCGTGAATCCGCGCGGCTGCGCAAGCGCTTCGAACGGGTCAAGGCGCAGCTGGCCGAACAACTGCGCGCCGACATCCCACCCTCGTGAGCGTCGGTTCGATGCCCGATACGCCCCAAGCAGACGCGCCCCCGACCGAGCCGGAGTCCGGCGATATCGAGGCACTGCTGAGGCAGATGGCGGCAGCGCCCGCGATCGATCCTTCGCCCGAGTTATTCCCGCTAAAACCGGGTGCGCTCATCGGCGACACGTACCGAATCGAGGAACGCATTGGCGCGGGAGGCATGGGCGTCGTGTACCGCGCCACCGATGTGAAGCTGGGCCGCCGAGTCGCTCTCAAGCTGCACCGACGCGCGCCAGATCCGGACCGCTTTGACCGCCTGATGCGCGAAGCGAGCCTGATGGCCGGCTTGTCGCACCCCAATGTCCTCACCGTATTCGAAGTCGGGCACTACGAGGACCCTAGGGAGGCGCAGCGCCTGTTTGTCGCGATGGAGTACGTGGACGGTGGCTCGGTCGTCGAGTGGGCGAGGGCCCGCCCGCGGAGCTGGCGGGCGATCCTCGAAGTGTTTGCACAGGCAGGCGACGGGCTGGTTGCTGCCCACGCGGCCGGCATGATCCACCGGGACTTCAAGCCCGCCAACGTCCTCATCGACAAGACCGGGCGGGTCCGTGTGGCCGACTTTGGCCTGGCCCGCCAAGGCCCCGAACGCGGGGCGCCCCCAGTCTCCGACCCAGCCCCCGCGACCGATGACTCAGAGACTCAAGAAGGGGCGATCATCGGAACCCCTGCGTACATGGCTCCAGAGCAATGGCGGGGAGAGGTGGGCACTTCCGCTTCGGACCAGTTCGCGCTGTGCGTGAGCCTGTTCGAGGTGCTGTACGGGAGCAATCCGCTCGCGGAGCAGCGGGGTGCCGACCGCAGCACTGAGCCTCGGTGGGAGCCTCCGCCCGGGCGTCATCGCGTGCCCGCACGGATCCTCCGAACGCTGCAGCGCGGGCTTGCGACGGAGCCCAATCGACGCTTTGCATCGGTGGCCGAGCTCCTGGTCGCGCTACGCCGCGACCCTTGGCGCCTCCCTGTGCGCGCAGGCGCCTTGATCGCAGCGGTCGGAATAGGCAGCGCATTGGGCCTGGGACTGAACCACTCGACGCCAGACACCTGCGACGCAAGTGCTGCCCTCACCTCGGGCTGGAACGCCGACGTCCGTCAGGAGGTCGTCGATGCCCTGTCCGCCGACGATGAGCGCTATGCCGCGACGACCGCGACCACGGTGATCGAACTGCTCACCGCCCACGCAGCCGCCTGGGTCGAGGAGTCCAACGCGGCCTGTCACGCAAGTGTCCAGGGCGTTGACGTTGCCGCGCAGCGTGCCTGCCTGCGCTCCGACCGTCGGCGCTTCGAGTCGCTCGTCCGCGCGCTGACCAAGGTCGATGCCAAGGGGCGCGAGCGTGCCGTGCTCGCGGTCGCCGACCTCCCTTCGCCGTCTGCGTGTGCAACGGCAACTGCCCCAGACGTGTCGGAGGCCGACGCCGAGGCGCGCAGCGACCTCGAAGCCAAACTGGCCGGAGTCGAGGCCGCGGTGGCGTTGCAGCAAGACGAGATCGCCCGCGAGGACCTCGACACGCTGCGGCCGGCCCTCGACGCACTTGACCAAGCCGATCTGCAGGCGCGCTTGGAGCTGCTCGAAGGCCGCCTGCTCCGAGCGCACGAGGACTCGACCCTCGGGATCGCGGCCTTGGATCGCGCGCTCGCAGCGGCGATGCACGCTCGACAACCGCGGATCCTCGCGCGGGTCGCAGCCGACCTGTCGCTCGCGCTGAGTCAGGCGGAGCGACCGGACGAAGCGGACCGGGCGCTGCTCATCGCGTCCGCTGCGACGGACGAGCGTGAGCTGCCCGTCCGCATTCGACTCACACTGGCCAGTGCCCGCATCGCGAGCCTCGAGGGGCGCGAGCACTACAAGCAGGCGGCCGAGGTGGCCGGTACGGGGGTCGCGTTGGCGGAGGCCGAGCTGGGCGATGACCACCCGATCACCGCCCGCATGCTCGACAACCTCGGCGTGCCACTGGGGCATCTTCAACGCTACGCGGAGGCCCTGGAGGCCAACGCGCGGGCTGCCGAGATCACGACCCGAACCCGCGGTGCCGATCACCCCGCGATGGCCCGGCTCGAGCTGAGTCGTGGGGTCCTTCTCTTCTCCTCGGGTGACAGTGGCGGAGCTGTCGAAGCACTTCGGGAGTCCGTTCGACTCTATCGACAGCACGCAGGCCCGGCCGCACCGCCAACCGTGAATGCGGCCAGCAATCTCTCCTCGGCCCTGCTCTCGCGCGCCTCCGACCGTGGCTCGGACGAGGGCGAGCTTGACGAAGCGGAGGCCCTACTTGCGCCGATCGGCGCGCAGCTGGTCGAAGAGGGGAGAGCCCGAGCCAAGGGCAACGAGCTGCTGTTTCAGAACCTGGGCCAGATCATGTTCAAGCGGGGGCGCCACGCCGAGGGCATCGAATCGATGAACCTCGCGCTGTCGAGCATCGAGTCCGTCTACGGACCCGAGTCGATTCGCCTCGGGCCCGGGTTGTCTCAGCTTGCCAGCGGCCTGCTGTCGCTCGGCCGACACGACGAGGCGCGGGCGACCCTGGAACGCGCACTCACGATCGCGACCGCGGCCAAGACCGATCCGGCCAACGTCGCCCGGCTGTATTTGCTGATGGGTATGATCGAGCGTGCGGCCGGCCGCCCCGACGCTGCGCGGACTGCGTTGGAGACCGGGCGCGAGCTGGCTCGCGGAAGCAATGCGACGGTGCTGGTCGAGCGAGCCGACAAGGTTCTGGCTGAACTCGATTAGCCGCGGTGGTGCCACGCGCTAGGCGCGACACGGACGCAAGCCAAGTTTTGCGGAGTTTGGTCGTCACATCCCCGCGGCTGCGGCAACCACCGCCAACCAGCCATGCCCGATCGCCGCCAAGCCGTTCTCATCGCTGCTGTTTTGGGCCTCGCCGCCACTGCAGCCTACGCCGCGCCGGGCGTGGGCCAGCCCGTCTCCAAGCGCACGAAGGCCAAGGGGCTCCCGAGAGCCCGGCCGCTGGCGCACAAAATGGTGCGGCACGACTGCACGCCCAAGCCCACTCCCAACAAATGCCTCGAACCGTTCTACCTCGATCAATGCGGAGCCAAATGGAGCGCCGAATGCAAGACACCGACACACGACGGTCTTGCGGCGCACTACGACTCGAACTCGGCGCCGCTCAAGACGATGTTCAAGCCCCAGCGACGCGACATTCCCGACGGGCTGCGGACGGGCAAGACAGTTGAGTACACGGGCCCCGCTCGCAGCAAGGACCTGCTGGGAGGGTTCCCTCGGATCTCGACCGTCGGACCCGCGACCTCCGCAAAGCCCACGGCCACATCGCTGAAAAGCTCGTCGATGAGGGCGCGACTCAACGGCACGGCGGCCAGCAAACTAGGCACCGCGAGGCGCCCTAGCGTTTCCTTGTCGCGGGGGAAGACGACGTCGGGGGGACGAGTGATGACGTCGGACAACATCTTCTCGCGCACGGGCCTGACACGCCCCCCGCAGTCGGGGCTGGGAACCGGGAAGTTGCCGACCAACGCCCATCGTCAGCCAGCTTGGGAGAAGAACGGCGACAAGGTCACCTCTTGCGAGGAGTACGCGTATGAGATGACCTACGACTGGACCCGCTACACCGATGCGGTCGCGGGGTGCTCAGGCGATCATCGGTGCCAGCTCGACATCACGTTCTTGCCGAGCACGCCCGGGATCGCAGATCGCAAGCTGCGGGCCAAAGACGGCACCCCGCTCGCCACTCAGATCGACGCCAAGGCGAGGCTCCAGTTCCCCAAGAACACCTTCTTCGCGGTGCCACGCATCCTCTTGTACGCGGGCGAGGGAAGCCCAGTGGCGGAGACTTCCGCCATGAAGGCACTCGAGCACTCGGTGAAGATGGGCTCCACGTACTACAACATCGGATGCTCCGGTCCCCGTTGCGGCGCGGTCAAACAGTTCGACAACGAGTGGGACTGGCATCGTCAACTGTATGAGTCCAATCGCGATGTCAGCGAGGCGGAGTTCGAGGAGTACGCGCTCCGTAAGGAGCACATCAAGCACCTGCTGCTGGCCTGGAACAAGGCCGTCGAGGCGGAGAAGGACAAGATCCTCGGACCTGGAAAGCGAGGCAAGCTCCAGCCGCTTGAGAACCCGGTCGACTGGGTTTCCGACCCTCTGAGGCAGATGGCGCAGCTCAGCACGCGCAGTGCGAAGCTGGCCGGGGCGGGCCGGAAGCCAAGAACCAGGCTCCCGGGCAAGACGCGTGGCAAAGTCCGCAGCGGGGGCCCCGACAAAGCTCGCGTGACGCCTGGCGCTGGCAGGCGGCGCGGTCCGAAGGTCCGCTCAAAAGCTCGCCGCGGCGCTCTTGATCCGGCTGTCGGCGGCGCGACCCCACCGACAACCGTCTTGGGCTCGATGAAGCCGGGCAAGCCCAATCCGTGGGGTCAGACGAAGGCAGCGGCTCGAGGGACGAGCATGCGTGTCCCCGCGCTTTCGTCATGCCACCCGTCGCGCTTCGGCGGGAAGATCCAAGAGACGATCGGTCGCGGGCCAATCAGCTGCATGATCGGCAAGGCCATGCGACAGGAGTGGGCCCGTATCAACAAGGGTGAGAAAAGCTGCCTCGATCTGTCCAACGATGACTGCGACTGGGCGCCTTCAATGGTGGAGCAGCGGTTCGTCAAGGGGCTTCCGTACATCGAAGAGCAGAAGCGCCACGAGGAGTTCTGCCGCGAGTACACGTTCGACAAGATCAACCAGACGACGCTCAAAAAGTCGACGAGCTACATCCTCGAGCGCAAGCGAGCGATCACCAAGGCGCTGCGCGAGCTCGCGCCGTACATGAAGGGCTTCAGCCCCGACAAGCCCAAGTCGGGATCACCGAGTGCCTTCGGATCGGGGTGGACCGATGCCGACCACTTCGGTGACAAGTCGCTCATGGCGGCTGGCTACGACTACGACCTTGGGTGGGACGTTGCGGCGGCGAAGTCACCCGCCAGCGAAGTGTGCAACTTGGGCGGGGGCGCTCGCGGCGGTTTTGGTGTGGACGGCTGGTTCATCGGTGGCAAGTTCGAGATCGTCGATGCGCTCGCCCGTGCCGACTACGGCCGCAACGGCTCTACCAACGGTGCAGCTGAGGCCCACATGCGCGTGTTCGGGATCGACATCTTCGACCCCGTGAACGAGTCGTTCAACGGTGCGTGGTCGGAGCCACTGTTTAGCGGCGGTGTCCAGATTCCGATGGCCTACAAGCCGTCGTTTTACATGATGGCGGGACCGGTTCCGATCTCCGGCTCGGTCTGGGGCGAGTTCGCCTACGGAGCCGATCTGCAGGTCAGCGGGGTCAGCAAAGCGTCCACGGGACCCGGGGGCCAATGCACAACCGATGACGTACAATTCGGGGTGACGGCAGCGTTTGTGCCCTACGTGGGGCTCAACGCCAAAGCGCAGGTCGGGGTCGGGATCGCGGGGCTGGTCAGTGCGGGCATCCGCGGGATGATCAACCTTGTGACGATCGGGGTGCCCGTCACCAGCACGCTGACGACCAAGATAGCGACCGACGCCAACGGCTCGCGCGTCGACTTGAACTTCGACCTCGATGTTCGGCTGTCGGTCGAGACGTTGTCCGGGTACATCTCGGTCTACGTGGAGCTCCTCATGTTCGAGGAGGAGTTCGTCCTCTTCCGCTGGAACGGGGTGGGGCCCGCCAGTGTGAGCCTGCTCGGAAAGCCCCTCAAGGTCGAGTTGCCCCTGGGCGTCATGGGGCAGGACTGATGCGACGCGTTCGCGAGGAAACCTCGGGCGGTCTCTTGAGCAGTCTCTTGGGCGGTCTGTTGGTGGTGTTGGCAGCGGCGTCTTGTGGCACCGAGCCCTTTCCGTCACAGAACACCGAGGCCGAGGTTGTCGTAGAGCCTCGCGCCGCGCTCCGACCTGGTGATCTCCATCGCTACGAGTTCAGCTGGGCGGTCACGTCCGCGGGGGAGGCGGCCGTGGTCGGAGGGGCGGAGATCACAGGCGACATCGCGCTCGCGGGTGAGCTTGCCGTCGAGGTCTACGGCGAACATGAGGGCGAGGTCGTGCTCGGCGTTCGCTTCACACGCCTGGATCAAGCGGTACTCGCGATGACCGGGCACAACGTGCTCCCGTCCGCGGACCTCTTGCTCGGGAGCGAGGCGGTGCTCTTGGTCCCTGCGGACGGTCGTCCGCGGGAGCTCCGGGTGGACCCCGACGCCCCTCCCGTGTTTCGTACGCTCGTCGAAGGCGTGCTCGCACACGTCGACCTCTCGGTTCCTGCGGCGAGCGACGCATCGCCTACGCTTGTCGGTCCCACGGGAAACGGCTTGGCCCGGATGCGCTATCGCTGGAGCTCCACCGAGGAGGACGTCATCGAACGTGAGCTCGTCGCGTACGAGCGTGTCGACGCGTTGCGCGGTGGGCCGCGCGGGCAGTGGGATGTTTCGGGGAGTGCGCGGATCGAGGTCGGCAACGACGCGCTGGTCGATGCGATCGAGGTCTCCGAGATCCTCACGTTGGTCCACACCGAGGACCCGTTCGAGTTCGGGGCGCAAACGAGTTTTACGATGCGGCGGTCCGCGGTGGAGCCTGGGCGGAGTCTGCCGTCGCAGTGGCCCGACTTCGTGGCGTGGCCCGCTCACGATCTGTTTGACCCGCCCGATCACACAGAGGCGGATCGCGTGCTGGCTCGCTCCTTTGCCGAGGGGCTGACGACGACCGAGCTCATCATCGCGGTCCAGAGCGCAGGGCGGGGCCTGCCGCCGCCCAAAGGCTTCATGGTGCGGGCCCGCGGCCTGCTGCGCGGCTGGCCCGAGCTCGCACGCGAACTCGTCGATGTGTTCGAGCAAGGCGTCGATCCGGTGACCCGGCAACTGGCCCTCGATCTGCTCGTGTCGGCGGATACTCCGGAGGCTCAGGCGGTGCTCGTGGAGTTGCTGCGCGGCGCGGACGAGGCACGCGACCCTGAGCTGGTCGGCTACCTTCAGCACCTGAGCTTGCTGCGAACCCCGACGACTGAGGTTGCGTCGCTCCTGCTCGAGCTTCAGGAGGCGGGCTTCGATCGCGGCGACCCCCGTTTGCGCGCTGGCGCTCTGTACCCGATGGGGGCTCTTGCATCCGCGCTCTTGTATCGCGAGCCCCCGCTGGCCCAGCAGATGATCGATACTATCTTCTCGGAGCTGGAGTCGGCCGAAGACGACCTCATGGTCGAGGCCGGTATCGCGGGACTGGGCAACCTGGGGCGAGACGAGGATGCGGACCGGATCCTCGAACATCGCGACCATCCCAATCGTTCGGTCCGCATGCAGGTTGCCTCCTCCTTACGCCACATGGATGTCGAGGAGGCGACCGATGTGCTGTTCGAGATGCTGGGCGATCGCGATCGCGACGTTGCGGCCATGTCGCTGTCGGTGATCGACGCATACCGCGAGGACCAGCGGGATTCGGACCGCCTCGCCAAGATGGCGATCGCCGACACGACTCACGCCGACCTGGACGGCCCGGTCGTCAGCGTCCTCGCCAAGCGTGGGCTTGAGGACCCGCTGTCGCAGCAAGCACTCGTCGCCCTGCGCAACCGATCGCAGGACGCCCGGACTCGGACCCGCATCGAGCGAATCCTCGGCCTGTAAGGCGCCGACGCGTATGTACGACCAGCCCAACGCGGGCTGGATCGTGGGATGCCACGCGGAGCGCTCGGCTCAGCCGTCGTCGCCAGTCTCGGGCGTGTACAGCTCGACTGTCTGGCGCAGGTTGACGCCCAAGCTGTCGTTGAACCCGAGCAAGACCTGATTCAGCTCACCGGAGCCGCCGAGGAAGTCCCCGGTCCCGCCCGTGACGGCACGCGCGACCGGCTCGCCGATGTCGACGATCTCGTAGCCCTCGGAGATGATGTTCGCGAATCCTGACGCCTTGGTCGGGGTCCAGCCCGGCTCGTCGTACAGCGCAAGCGTTTGCGTGGTGATCACGATGGGGCCAGTGGTCGTCGCGATGCCTTCACCGACAAATGCACCGCGGCACGTCCACTCGCCAAGCACGGCGTCGGGATCGGCGGGGCTTCCGTCGGGTCGGGTGCCGGGCGACCCGTCGAGGTGGCCTGCGGGGTAGATGTATCCCTGGGTCACGAAGCTGTTGCCGTAGGCGGGCATGCCGTCTTCGAACACGTGGGTCGAGTCAAACGCGAACCGAGACATGTCCTCGGAGATGTCGAACTCCAAGATCTGCACAGTAGGCCCGTGCATGGCAGCGTCGTCGGCCGATCCGGGCCCGTCGACATCGCAACCCACGGCGGGAACGAGGAGGGCGGCGAAGAGGCTGAGAGTACGAAGGCTGGGGGAACGTAGGTTGTGCATTGAAAACACTCTTTCGGGTTGTCGCCGGGCCCCGAGCGGGCCTCGGACCAACACCCAATGGGCGTGACAATCCACGGCACGAAGTTCACTCCTCGAGTTCCATGGCCTATCCCGCAGCGACGCGCAGGCGGCGGCGTGGGGGGCGGCCTATGGTGCGCTCCAAGAAATGGCGATCGCGGGCGTCAATGAGGCGCGCGGTGAAGCCTAGGCCGGGTAGACCGCTGTCATAGCGTCCCTGCGGCAAGCCGGATCTCGTCCGCGATGCTGGATTCGCCTGGCGCGTCCGCGTGGCGTTCGTCGACTCGCTGGTAGTCGACCCACCACGTCAGCGCGGTGTCCGTGCTGTCGACATCGCTCTTGATCGCGAGTCGGATGGTCGTGGGCTCGGTGATGCGGTCGTCCACAACCGGCCACTGAAAGGCTGGATTCAGCGCTCCGCTCGGTAGGCGCCAAGGCGCAAAATGCCGCGCCAAGTATCTCGTTGCCGAGCCGATGCGTTCTCCGTTTGCGTGCAGCTCGGCTCCGATCTCCAGCCGGCGGTACAAGTCGCCAGTCGGGAAGGCGTGCCCAACTTCATGGGGGACGAGCGTGACGACCAAATCGTTGCCGTCGCGTTTTGCCGTCACCTGCAGGGCCTGTCGCATCGCGTTGGGATCGCGCGTCGATCCCAAGGAGTGGTCGTGGAGACGTCTGGAGCCGACCACGTCGGTCGGCGGGAGATGACACGTCGCACAGCTCTTGTCGGCGTGCGGTGAGGCTTCGTGTTCCTCCATGGTGCGCTGCATCATGGTTCCCTTGGGCCGACGGCTGTCGGGGGGAAACGCAAACTCGTGGCAGCGCGCGCAGGTGGCCGTGCCAAAGTCAGGCGTCCGGTCGAGTGTGTGTGGTCCTTGGGAGCCCTCACCCAACCCGGTCACAATGCCCTCGTCGCCTCCATGGCAGTCCAAGCATCCAACGCCGCGCGCTTGGGCACCGCTGCCGCCGGGCGCGTGGCAGTTGCGACAAAACGGCTTTGGCTCATCCTTGTACGCGCGCTGAAAGTCCGCGTTGTCGAACGCGTGACGATGCCGTGAGCGCGCCCAGCTGGCAGCCACTTCGCTGTGGCAGCGCTCGCAGTCGGCCTGGGTGAGTGCCGACTCCGTTGGTATTGCCGCCGTCGACGCTTCAGCTCGAGGTGGTGGTTCGCCGCAGCCGACGAGCCACATTGCTGCGGCCAGGCTTACCCGCTTGGTCACTGGGCGGGCTCAGGCGGAGGATCGGCCTGCGCATTGGCGTGGGTCGCAAAAACCACGGTCTTGTCGGCAACCGTGGCCGCGATCCACAACTCGTTGGCGGGGCCGTGCATCGCGGCCGTGACGGCGCTTGCGCCCTCTGGGAGGGTGACATTACGCCACTGACCCTCTGGATCCCGATGCATCAGCGCATCGCCAACCGCGACCCAGAGCCCGCCATCTTTGGTGGCCCAGAGTCCTCGGGGAGCCTCGGCCAGTGCCTCGAGCCTCCATCCCCCGGCCGCGTAGTGCAGCAGATGGGCCTGCTTGGCCGCGTCGACTTGCACCTCGGCCACGGCGGTGAGGCTGTGACGGCGGCGCCGTATGGACGAGCCAAAGCTCCACTGTGTCCCGCTCGGAAGCTTCATGGCATGGAGCGCGACGCAGGCTTCGTCGGTGCAATCTCGCTGCACGTATAGCGCATCGCCATCGCGGCGAACCGTATACAGCCGCCCCGACTTGGTCTCGAAGAACGCCTCGAGGCCCTCGCCGCGAAACGTACCCATCTCGGGCGAGGGGGACTGCCCGGCCACCCGGGTCACGTAACCGCCAAGCTCGACCAACAAGCCGCCGTTACCGCCCACTGCAAAGTCGTGCCCATGGTCGTCGAATCGCTGCT
>Ga0316189_10006404_pt1 | contig 11214 bp, 5 predicted proteins | sample LowCovwburrow_MG_FD_204930 | JGI IMG/M metagenome (GOLD analysis project Ga0316189, IMG submission 204930) | Coastal sediment microbial communities from Maine, United States - Lowes Cove worm burrow | ecosystem: Environmental > Aquatic > Marine > Coastal > Sediment | place: USA: Maine... | reverse complement strand
AGGTCGATTTTCAGGTTGAGATCGGTGAGAATCTGGTCACAGGTGCGTTCCTTCGGCTCGTGATAGGCCAGGTAGAGAACCACTTTCTTGGCGATCCGATCATTGATTTGCTTGAAGGCAGAATTGATGTACTCCAGCCACATATTGGCAACCGCACCCTCGCCCGCATTGGTCACGGAATTGAGTGTGGCGCGAATGCATGCTTCATCGCGCAGATCCTTGTCCTGGTTGGGGTGCTGAAACAAGCTGGCGATGTAATAGGGATCGTTGTCGCAAACGGCTGCCATGTAGCTGGCGGATTGATCGGTGACCTGTTGGCCGAAGATCGTGGCGTAGCGATAGACACAGTCAATGGCCTCATGCTCGGGTAAGCCCTTGAGGTAATAGTGGAAATAGCGGCCGACCATGTGGTTGACGATCTGGGTCAGCCAGCCGATGTAGCTGCCCGTGATGATCTGGGGCGAAACCTTGCTGGAGCCAGTTTTCTGGTAGAAAGTGGCCAATTGTTCTGGCGTGGAGAAGGTTCGATCAGTGTAGATATTCGTATTGAGGTATTGGAACTCATCAATGATTTGAATAATCCTGACATCCAGTGTCATGGAAAGGTGGTGGCCCGCTTCACGGGTCATGTCCCAAGCACTGCCGATATCTTTTTCAGAAATGAGCTGTTTCAGCTGAAGATATTTCTTGAGCAAAGCCGGCTCACCTTGGAGCAGGCCTTCCAACTCCGCCCACTCCAAAGGCTCGCGAATGAATTCCGGTTTGCGGAGCTTGAAGCCCAAAACCTGGCTGAGCAGGCTTCCCAGGAAGAGCTTGCAGTAATCGAGTGTGCTCACCTTCCCCTCTGGCACGCGAAAATAGAAGGGGATAATCTTGGGATCGGCTCGGCTGTAGAGAACGTTGTAGAGGCGTTGCACAAGAGCGGTTTTACCACGCCGTTTGCGGGCCAGAATCACCTGGGACTGGCCGATTTCCCTGCCAACCAGATCTACCCAATGGAGAAAGAAATCCAGGTCCTTTTGACGACCGACAAAAAGACTCGGGTCGCCGATTTCTTCTCGCAAGGCAATCGTCAACGATTTGGGTCCGCGCGTCATCTCTTCCTCCAGGAAACGCAATCACGCCTCTATTCTACACCAAGTTACTAGCCAAAGGTCGCGCCGAAGCGACCAACGCGTCGCCCTCTACCCTCGATGAAGCTCGCGACGCAGCAGGTCTGTTGTCTCCTGGAGCGCTTTTCCTGCCGTGTCGATGGCGCCCGCCATGGTTTGGTAACCGTGGATCAGACTATCGTAGCAATGGTAGGTAACAGATACACCCGCCTCTTCCAAACGTTGTGCGTAATGCGCGGCTTCGTCGAGCAGCGGGTCAAAACCGGCTGTGGCGATAATCGTCGTCGGCATGCTGCCCAGGTCTGCATCTAGCAAAGGCGAGACCAAGGGATTGAGCAGGTCTTCTTCCCCTCGAACATAGTTTTCGATGAACCACTCCATGGTGGCCCTGGTCAGACCAAAACCCTCCTGGCCGCAGGTATCGTAGGACTCGGTACGGGCGCGAAGATCGAGTGCGGGATAAACCAGCAATTGCAAGACCGGCATGGTTTCACCGCGTTCACGGGCAACCACACAAACCGCTGCGGCCAGGTTGCCGCCCGCACTGTCGCCCGCTACCCCGATGCGGTGCGCATCCATGCCTAGCTCGGCCGCATGGGCTTGCGTCCAAGACCAGGCATCGTAACAATCGTGAAGTGCTGCGGGAAAAGGGGATTCCGGGGCCAACCGATAGTCAACCGAGACCAGGATACAATTGGCTGTAGCGGCATAGGTTCGCGCCACCCGATCATAACTCTCCAGATTGCCGGTCACCCACCCACCACCGTGGTAGGCGACCAGTCCCGGCTTTTGCACATCCACTCCTTCGGGGAAGTAGATACGCACGGGAATCGGACCGTCTCGACCTTCGATTAGCCGATCCTCTACCCGTGCCAACTTCGCCTTTTTAACAGCAAAGGTATTGGCGCCGGTGACAATGAATTCGCGGCTGTCGGCCAGGGGCATCTCCTGCAGGGCTGGCTGAGCCGTCATCTTTGACAACAGGTATTGGAGTGAGGGATCTAGAGTGCGACCCTCTACCACAACCGGTTCTCCACCCGACATCTTGACCAATAGTCGGTTTGGCAAGCGCACAATGTTCCGTCCCAGGAACGATTTGAGCCGTTTACCCAACATGTGCTGCCTCCTGCTTGCGCAGCTCTTTGCGGAGCACCTTGCCGACCGTCGACTTGGGCAATTCAGACCGGAACACGACCGAAGTGGGCAATTTGTAGACCGCGAGTTTGGTTGCGCAAAAGTCGATAATGTCTTTCTCACTTGCCTGCTGGCCTACGTGGAGCACCACAAAGGCCGTGATCTGTTCACCCCGTGTCGGGTGTGGCATGCCGACCGCACAGGCTTCCGCCACCTGCGGGTGCTCGAAGAGAACTTCGTCGATATCTCGGGGATAAACGTTGTAGCCGCCAGAGAGGATCATGTCCTTCTTGCGGTCAACGATGTAAAAATAACCGTCCTCGTCCATCTTGGCGATGTCGCCCGTGTAGAGCCAGCCATCGCGCAAGGTCTTTGCCGTTTCGTCCGGCCTGTTGAGATAACCCTGCATCACCTGCGGGCCCTTGATAATCAGCTCTCCGACTTCGCCAACCGGCATGTCTTCAATACCCTCTTCCAGATCCACAATTCGACAAGAAGTGTCGATGATGGGCACACCAATACTGCCTGGCTTGATCAGCCCATTCGACGGGCTCGAATGGGCGACTGGTGATGACTCGGTCATGCCAAACCCTTCATTCACCCGTTCGCCCGTCAGTTCCTCGAAGGCATTGCTCACCTCCACCGGGAGGGGCGCACTACCCGAGTAACAGTGCTCGATGAACTTCAGGTCCATGTCATTCATTTTGGGATGGTTCAGCAAACCAATGTACATGGTCGGCACCAGGGCCACATAGTTCGGTTTATACGTGTGTAAGGCCTCCAGTAATAAATCTGGCTGGGGTTTGGGAACCAGGACTACTCCCATCCCCCCGCTCACGGCCAGAGCAAGGATGCAGGTCAGCCCGTAAATGTGGAAAAGGGGAAGGGCGCCCATCACAACCTCGTAGCTCTCCCGGTCTCTCGATGGGTTCCATGCATCGATCTGTTGGACCTGTTTCCCCAGGTTCCCGTGGCTGAGCATGACGCCCTTTGACAGGCCCGTAGTGCCGCCCGTGTATTGGTACATGGCAATATCGTCGTAGCTGCACGGGGTGGCGGCGCCACGTGGAGCCGTCTGCTTGAGCAAGTCCTTGAAGCGATACACCCGTTCGGCCGACTTAACCGATGCCGCAACCCCTTTCTTCTTGCCCAACATCTTGAACAACAGATTCTTGGGAAAGGGCAGGTAATCACCGATCGAGGTCACCACGATTTGCTTGACCTTGGTTTTCCCTCGCAGGTCAATCATGCGGTTGGCCAGCAGGTCGAGCACAACCAAACAAACCGAACCCGAATCATTGAGCTGATGCTCCAATTCAGGATCCGTGTAGAGCGGGTTGTTCATCACTACGATACCGCCCAGCTCTAAAATGGCATAATAGGCAATGGCGCAGGGGATGACATTGGGCAATAAAATCGCCACTCGGTCACCCTTGCCAATGCCAAATTGCTCCAGTGCGCCGGCCATCCGCTTGACCGCATCTCCAAAAGCGCGATAGGTCATCTCGTACCCCTGGAAATAGAACGCCTTGCGCTCGGGGTACTTGGCCACGGTCTCATGCAAGGTATCGGGAAGGGTACAGGTCTCGTATTGGAGGTTGGCAGGAACGCCCTCGTCATAGTGCTTTAACCAGGGCTTGTCCTGGTAGGTAATTGAATTCATGACTCACATCCCCATTAAGTGCATTCATGTAGAGTACTTCCGTACCGACCGGTGCGTCGAGCTAAAGTGAGCACGGCTACAAGAGGAAGCTCGTATATCAACTTAGCAGAACCCCTATTCTTCAGGAAGAGGTATTTGGTATTTCCCCAGGCGGGAATAGCGCTTGCTTGCCCATCACGGAGAACTTGAATAAGTGTAAAGGTTTCGTAAAGAAAGTTCCGAATTGAGTGGAACAAAAAGCCTAGGACCCAAGCTTCCATAAGAAGAATCAGCTGATTTCCGAAATAATTATGAGGAGATCGGAGGGGAATATTCAAGTTTTTGCACTTCAGCCGGCCACTGTAGCTATATGAAAAGAAACAATTTAGGTGTTATCTACCATAGTTAGTCAACAGCACATAAGTTATCAATGATTTTTTAATTTGCGCTTTCTAATAAAAAATAGTTAAGATATGAAGGCCACCTACCGAAATGATGTATTGTTGGCGGCAATAAGAGAGACCGCACAACACGGAGTATTTTTTTTTGAACACACGAATAACAGCTTAGCAAAGGGGGCGCCGGAACACCTTTGGTGTTCCAACCTGGGTTGGGTTTAGCGGAAACGCGAGCCCAGCCCCTTTTTTTTTGGCATCGTGCTGGCCAGGCCTCGGTGATGCTCCTTGAAAACGGAGCACGACCTGATCTCGTCGATGAGCAAGGGCAGAGCGCGTTCGCGGTCGCCGTGCAATTCCAGGACAAGAAAACGATACACCAACTCCTGGCCAATGATGCGGACCCACTGCCGGTCTTTGCCAATACAATCAAGATTGGCGCCCTGCACCACGCAGAGTTCCTGCTGGAAAGTTTATCGGACAACTCCGATTTAGATCCGTTCCTGGTCAGTTGCGTTAAAGCAGCCGCAATTCCTTTGGCCCGGATTGTTTTGGAGAAAGGGGCATCCCCCAACGCACGCTCAAAACAGGGCGACCCCGTGCTCAATATGGCGGCCCGCGACGGCAACCTGCCCATGGTTCGCTTACTGTTGGAAAACGGTGTCGATGTCCACCTCAAAGACACTGAGGGTCGTTCCGCCTACCTGCTGGCCGAGGGTCCGTTAAAAGCTGAGATCAAGACGGCGATCCGTGCCTATTTCAAAAATTAAGGGGCCTGCCGGTTCGAACGGGGCTGTCTGAGTTGCCGGAAATCAATGACTACCACTCAATCCTTCCTTTCGGATTTACAGAGTTTTGGCTTGGTTTTTTGCGATCAAGCCTGCATACTATCCGGTTCCAGCCGGAGTCGTCCCTTTGGGGGCGGGAAACAGGATAGGAGGTTACGGCAATGAACAACCAGTTATTAGAAGAGTTGGCATGGCGCGGCATGCTGCTAGACAAGACCGAGGGAGTGGATTCACTTTTCGCCCAGGAAGGACCCGTAACCGCTTATATCGGCTTTGATCCCACTGCCGACAGCCTGCATGTGGGCAGTCTCTTGCCCATCATGGGCCTGGTTCACTTCCAACGTTGTGGCCACAAGCCGATTGCCCTGGTGGGCGGCGCTACCGGCATGATTGGCGATCCCAGCGGCAAGTCGAAGGAACGCAATCTGCTGACCCCGGATATCCTGGCCCACAATGTGGCCTGCATCCATGCCCAATTGGAGAAGTTCCTCGATTTTGAAACCGAAAAGAACCCGGCACGCCTGGTCAACAACGCGGATTGGATCGGTCCCATGAGCTTTATCGAGTTCATGCGCGACGTGGGCAAACATTTCTCCGTGGGCGCCATGTTGGCCAAGGAATCGGTAAAACGCAGGGTCAGCGAAGCGGGTATCTCCTTCACCGAGTTTGGCTACATGATTCTTCAATCCCACGATTTCTACCACCTGAACAAGGAATTCGACTGCACCCTGCAAATGGGCGGCAGTGACCAGTGGGGGAATATCACCGCAGGCGCTGACCTGATTCGACGCAGGAGCGATGGAACCCGGAAAGCACACGGGATCGTGTTCCCGCTGGTCAAGAGCGCCTCTGGCACCAAGTTCGGCAAAACGGAGGACGGCGCAGTCTGGCTAGACGCCAATAGAACCTCACCCTACCGTTTCTATCAGTTCTGGTTGAATACGCCGGATGCGGATGCATTGGGTTACCTCAAGGCCTTTACCACCCTGAGTCGTGAGGAGGTAGATGCCCTGGCCGAAGCCCAGGAAGCGGCGCCGCACAAGCGAGAGGTTCAGCACAAACTGGCCGGGGATATTACCAGCAGGGTCCATGGCGAGCAAGCACTGCAAGCGGCGATCCAAGCCTCACGCGCCATGTTCGGCGGTGATTTGGATGAGCTGAGCGGCAGCGAGGTGGGTGATATATTCAACGAGGTCCCATCCACTGAAATCGCCCGTTCCAGTTTCGAAGGCGAGGGTTGCCCCATTCTGCAGTTGTTCACTGATTGTGGCGTGACCAAATCCAATGGCGAGGCACGTCGCCTATGCCAGGGGAACGGCATGAACCTGAATAATCGCCGGATCACCGATGTCAAACGCAACGTGGTGCTAGATGATGCCATCGAAGGCAAGTATCTGGTCCTTCGCAAAGGTGGCAAAACCTACCACCTGGTGAAACTACGCGACTAAAGCGTATCCGAGATCTGGCCGCCTTGGTGAAGGAAAAATCCTGACCGATACATGGAAAGCACTAGCGGACGGATCTGTGGTAACAATCGATGGCAAAGAAGCCAAAATTTCTGTTGTTGATTGTGGTGAACTCACTATGCCCAGTGGACACTTGACAGCTTGTGATCCCTTTGCAGGAATGGAACCAACTGGCTCTAACACCATCTTTGCGAAGGTCGAACCTGGGAAGTATCTTGTCAAAGTTACAGTAGTCGATCTTAGCGATAAAGGAGACGGACCCCACATACGAGAAGCGTATGCCTCACTAATCCTTGAAGATGGCGAGGTTCTACGAAAACCGATGGTTCCCGTGGGTGAGGCTCCGGATCCTGCCGATGATGAGTTCTTCGGTATTCCCGTGGATACAGGCACCGCCTGTTTCGTTGACGATAAGGCAATCACACCTGGAATGGGGGATGCTGATGACTGGTACGACAATTACTTCGAAAATGATGATCCGAACTGCTGGTTTAATCGGATGGATGACGAAGAACACATCAGAGGAGGCATCGCCAGTATCCGGCTTCCGAACGCCACCAATGGTTCCAATTTGATACTATTCCATTCCGGCTGGGGTGATGGATTTTTTCCCATTGTGGGAGGCTACAATACATCGGGGAAGCTCGTAGCTGTTCATATCGACTTCCAGGTACTCGGAGACGATTGAATCATGTATCAAGAGGGTGGTTTAAATCAAATCTAATTTGGCAATGGCTCATTCCGACAGAGTTACGGACCATCGCCCAGCTCGTAGACAGGTCGATGTAACTGCCACTGCTGGCCTATCGTGTGTAACGGGCCAAATCAGCCCCCGCGTTCCCCTATTGGCGCGTCTTTGGGGCGCCAATTAGCATGCCTGACATTGGATGGCAAAGGAACCGTGTCAGGTAGAAGCAGTTGCAGGCAAATCTAGCAGGATTGTTCCAGCCAGGCGTGGTGGGAGCAGCCAAGTGGCATCTCACTGCGGAGCCCTCATACCTCCAATCGTGAAGCCATGGGAAGGACACTCATTTTTTATTTTGTATTCGCGAACAGGAAGAATCAACCTTTAGATTAACAATTTTCACGGCCTTATCTTTTACCTTGGTTTATGATTAGCCCGTTTCACCCTTTTCGGGGCATCTTGATTTTGTCCCAACCCGGTTCTAACGGGGCTTGCCATGCTCTCGCTTCCTTCTGTAATGAATGCCCGCTATCATGTTGGTGATCTGGCGAATGTACCCGGCTACCTTGAGGTACGCGACATGTTGGATGATCGACCGCTGATCGGCCGCCTGCTGCCCTTGCGCGACCGGGTAGCCGACGACCTCGACAAATGGACGAGAATCCAACACCCGTTTTTACCCCGAGTGGTTCGGTACTTGACCCTACCACGCCATTACCTGGCGCTGCTTGAAGCGCCTTCGAAAGAGACTTTTCCCATGTCGGCGATCAAGGCGACCCGGCTCAAGCCAGGAGAACTCGGTCAGGTTTTCCTATCGCTGCTGCAAATCGTTCGCTTCCTGAACGGTCGCGGCCTGTTGCATCCGGGCCTGGAACTAACCTCCATTTTTATTGACCCCAAGGGCAAGACCCTTCTTTTTGGTCACGAGTCGGCCTACCCTAGCGAGCAGGATTTCAGCGAGAAACGGGTTCCCAACCTGGATCTACGCTATGCTTCACCGGAACTCCTGGCTCACGCTGTCCGCAGCTCTTCCAGCGAGATCTACCATCTGGCCGCTTTGATGGTCCACTTTATCACGGGTCAGGCGCTGAGACCCCACGCGCCCTTTCCCGGTGTGACCCGATGCTACCGGTATCTGGGTCGTGTCTGGGACCAGGTGTTGGGTGCCATGCTTGACCCTGACCCCCTGGCCCGGCCCGACTGGGACGAACTGATGCGCCTGGTACAGCCGATGGGTGAACCTGACCCCCAGCCGGTCTGGCTGGGTGGCGAAGATCCTGCCACCCTGCAACTTCTGGAGGACGCCCTGGCCCTGGCTGGGAAACGACCCGCTGCGGTTGCCCTTCAAGTTTTCCCAGGTCCGGAACGCATACGGCGGCTTTTGCCCTTTACCCGGCGTGCCGAACGGGAGGGCTATCTGGTCTTCCATACCTGGCTTCGGGCAGCCGAGGAGCGACCCTACAAGCTTGTCAATGACCTGATTTACCTGCTGCGTGAAGGTGTGTTTCGCCACTTGAACCGACCCGACCTGATCGAAGATTTGCAGCCGATTTCAGAACTCGTCCCCGTCACCGAGGTGTTCGATCAATGGCGCACCTACCTGGCTCGGGTTAGCGAAGCTCTGGTACCCGAGCATGCACGGGGTTTTGTCCTGTTGATCGAAGATATCCAGTACCTGGGCGAGGCTTCGTTGGCAGCTTTGACCGCTTTTGCCTCCTGGCTGGCCCGAGCACCCTTTCTGTTAGTGGTCACCGGACACCCCTTTTCCCACACTCATTTTCGCGAGATGGAACGACGACTCATCCTGGACTGGACCTTTGCCCACCCAGCACCCCTGGACGCGGAACGCTTGGATGACTGTATCTGGCAGCCGGATGAAACAAGCCGGCCCTGGATACCCACCCGAAACATGCTCGAAGAAACCAATCAAGAAGAGATTCTGTACTTCTTCTGGCTGGAAGAGCAGCGTTGCGACAATGGGGCGCTGACAGCCTATTTGCGGCGAACATGGGAGTGTCTGTCCAAAAAGGAGCAGCTGGTGTTGCGCGTTCTCTGTTGTACCGAGAGACCCTTGCATCAGTCCGATTTGGAACAGGCTTTTTCGGTGGAAGACTTGAATGCCTCGCTCTCATGTCTGGAGCGATCGCGACTTATCAAGGATGCCGGCGGGGGCTTATTCGAGGTAGTCATACCAAAGGTGATGAAGTTTTGTCATCGCGGTCTGAACGCGACCGATATCCGCCTGATTTGCCGCCGTCTGCTGGATTACGAACGGGACTTGGCAGAGGGTGACCCGGTACAGGTGGCGTATCTGGCCACTCTGCTGAAACAGGAAGAGGAGCCCGAAGCGCTGCTCACGAAACTGGAAGAGGATTTTTATCTTTCCTTTCAGCTTGATCCCATCTGGCGGTTGGAGCGGGTGTACCGTCGCACCCGCTTGCCCCGGCTCCAGGTCTTTTCCGTGTTGGCGCGCCTCCTGCGCGGTCAATCCGTGCGTTCTGAAGTGGCAAATAACTTTAAGCACCTGGGTGATGTGGCCCGTGGCCATCGGGCCATTGAGGCGGCAAACCTGAACCGAGCCCTGAAGTACTATCGCAAAGCTTCGAAAACCCGTTCGGCCTCGCCCGTATGGTGTGGCTATGCCCTGGTCCTTCTGGCGGAGACGGCGGTTCTGGCAGGGAAACACGAAACCCTGGAGCGGGCCCTGGCACGGTTCAACCATCTGGATTTGGGGAACCTGAACCCACAGACGCAACAAGACTGGCACAGCCGTTTGGGTTTTGCCGCACGCGAGCTGGGTCTGGCGACCTCCCTCGATGAAACGGACAATCTGGCCGTGGCGCACAGCGCCTGGTGCCAGGGTCGTTTCAACATGGGCCTGGAACCGATCAAGCTGGCGCGCGCGTCTTATGTCCATCACCATGACCTCAATCGTCGGGGTCGTCTCTTTAAATTGAACGGAAACCTGTTGTTCCGCAACAACTTACCGAAAAAAGCAATCGCTGCCTATCATGCAGCAGAGGACTGCTTTTTGCGCTCGGGCAATTCGCTGGAGTGTGATTTTGTCTGCTTCAACCTGGCGAGTGCTGAGAATCTGGCTGGCCGTTTCCATTCGGCACTGTCGCGCTTTCGACCCCTTTATCGCGATGCCGAAGCGCGCGAAGATGTGGTCACCCGCTGCCAGATTCTCTATAACTTTAGCCTGAGTACCCTTTTGCTCAACGATCTGGTTCAATTCGAGAATTTTGCCCTACAGCACCGCCAACTCGCCTGTACCCATGAGCTGGCAGAGGAGGAGGTACGCGGCCTGGTATTGCTATTGCATACGGCAATCGGCCGCGATGCCGATGAGGTGGCTGAGCTGCTGCGAAGCATGACAAATGCACTCGAGCGATGCCGGCCCGACCGGTTACTTGACGCGGAAGCCGGTTTCGCCGTGCGTCTCGGTTTGTTTGTCCTGGGTCGAGACGAGGGCCCAAACCCACCTTATCCGGAGATCACTTCATGGCGGCACCAACTCCTGGATTTCCTCGGAGGATCCACGCAGGACCGTTTCGAGGACCTGCTAGACAGCGTGGGCAACGGGTATTTCGCCTCGCTGAATTGCCTGCTGCTCAAGGGTGCCGTTGCCGGACGGCTGATTTCAGAGAATCTGCTGACCCGTTCGCTGGTTACCGTTTTCGAGAAACAAAGCCGGGCTTGCGGCGTTGATTATGCCGCGTTCCTACGCGATCATTTCGGGCACCTGTATGCATCGGGCGACGTACCCGAGGAGGAATGGGTGCGGGCGCATACGCTCTTTGAATCTATTCGCTGGCACCAGATCCGGCCCAACGACCTGTTGAAACAGCTTAGCGGCGTGCTCGATAAGGTCTGGCCCTTTGTTCGATGGGGCGCATGCTGTTGGCAAAATGAGAAATGGAAGACGTTGGTGGCGCCGGGAACACGCCAGATGCCGAAGGTGGTGGCCGAGTATTTTTCGCAGACAGAGG
>Ga0316189_10006403_pt1 | contig 11215 bp, 9 predicted proteins | sample LowCovwburrow_MG_FD_204930 | JGI IMG/M metagenome (GOLD analysis project Ga0316189, IMG submission 204930) | Coastal sediment microbial communities from Maine, United States - Lowes Cove worm burrow | ecosystem: Environmental > Aquatic > Marine > Coastal > Sediment | place: USA: Maine... | reverse complement strand
GGGTGGCAGGGATTGGGCCAGCGCCGCAAACAGTAGCGTGCTACCCACTGACAACGCCTGGGCGGGATCAAAGTCTGGCCGCGCAGACCGGTCAACCGACACGCCGGAGTTTTCAAGTGCGTCCGCGGCGGCTTGCATGCGCTCCAGTACCTCGCTATCCACCGGGCAAAAGGGATCATCGAGCCAGGCCGCCACGCGCAGTGAACGCACATCGTCAGGGGGAGGAGCGAGGTCAGCTACCAGGGGACGGTCCTTACGCAGCAATATCTCCAGCAACAGTTCCAGGTCTTCCGCATAGCGCGCGATAGGCCCGATAACATTGATGTCCGCCTCTGTTGTTCCCCCAAGGGGGTGATCCAGGTAACCGGTACTGGGCACAACCCCAAAACTGGGCTTGTGACCAAATACGCCGCAAAAAGATGAGGGTATGCGAATGGAGCCACCAATATCAGTGCCTATCTCAAAGGAAGTCAGCCCCGCCGCCACGGCTGCCCCGGCGCCACCAGACGACCCACCTGGGACCCGATCCGGGTTCCACGGGTTCACTGTCGTGCCAAATATGTCATTAAAGCTCTGCAGGTCCCCCGACCAGCGAGGCAGGTTGGTTTTACCCATGATGATCGCACCTGCCTCCGTGATCGCTTGCACCACGGCCGCGTCACTTTGCGGCACGTTGTCGCGCAGCTCAGTCGCGCCCCCTGTAGAGCGCAGGCCCTTCGTTTGCAGCGCATCCTTTATAGTGACGGGTACCCCATGCAATGGGCCGATCACATCGCCACGCGCGAGGGCTGCATCAGCGCTATCCGCTGCAGCCCGCGCGCGCTCGAAATCGGCCGTGACAACAGCATTCAAGGCCGGGTTTATGCGCTCGATGCGCGCAATGAAATGCTCCAGCAGAGCCCGGCTCGTCGTCTCGCCGTTGCGAATCGCTTCGGCCTGGCGCACGGTACTCCATAATGCAATATCAGTATCCACAGCTTTGTACCTGGGTGAGTTATTGATGGGTCGAGGTACTCAAGCTGCCATGATACGCGGCTGTACTCGAGGCTCGCTTCAGAGAAATGTCCAACAGCTAGCTGGCAGCTTAGTCCAAACCCACGAGTTCTCAAGCCCCGCCACAATATGGATGAGGACAGGACAACCGGAATGGACTAAACTTTTGCGACCTGCATATGCGACCTGCATAATAGTCAGGCCCCAACAATCTGTTTGTCTGTAGATGGCCGGGGAATCGTCGGCTGCTTATCGGGCAATAAACCTTAGCAATAGAATGGAGAGCACCTATGAACAAATCCGCGCTGACACTGGCAGCTCTGTGCCTGGTCGCCACAACAGGCCAGGTAAATGCAGAAGTCGACGGCAAGGCTGTCTATGAAGCCTCATGCGCTCGCTGTCACGATAGCGGTAAGATGGGCGCACCGGTGCTGGACGACGTGTCCGAGTGGACCGATGTCGGTAACCTGGTCTGGTCTGACATCCGTGAACAGCACCTGGATGACGGCTTATTGCGCGATGCCGCCGATGACGCAAAAAAGGGAATCACCGAAGAACAGATGGAAGCGGCCACTGCCTACATGGCCTCCATGCTGACCAAAAAATAGCCCAACGCTTGAGGACGCCCGCCGCCACGCCCAGTGGTCCACGCGGCGGGTTCCCGGGTTAACTGGCCAGACGCCACACGAACTTTCTGCCACACGGGCCACAAACAAGCTGGCCTGCCAATCGTCCAGCGGGTGCAGCACTCCCTCTAGCGCAACATTTTGGTAAAAAAACCACGAATATTTTGTTGTATCAGACGCCACCAGAAATAATTTATTTTTCAATAAATTCATAAGGTTATATTATAACGCCCCCCTAAATACCGAATGCGCTGACGAGATTAGTGCCGGCAATCTCCATCCTCTGATTGCAGTTTGTTTCCTCTACCGTGACAATATCCTTGACGTGTTTAACCCAATAAAAGAAATGCTTGCGATCCTCTCCATCGCGTTGGCGATGGTGATGGCACTCTCTCGCCCCCTGTTTGCCGCCAATGACGAGCTCCAGACCGCGTCAATCGACACGCCGGCGAGCGTCGCTGGCACCCAATCCGCAGCAGAGCCCGGCGCGCTGCCAATCGCCACCAGCATAGACCTGGGGGATGTTTACGATTCGCCCTCAACCGTCGCCGTTTTGCCCCGGATATCTTCCGGGGAGGCCGCTATGCAACGGGAGGCCGCCCTGGTCGCCAACAAAGAAGCGACATGGGAGCCCGTTCAGTTTCTGCTGAGCGCGGAGGAAATACTGAGGCACCCCAATACGACCCGCCGCGTACTGGAAGTGGATATTCCTCCCGCCACGGCGACCCGGCTCATCTGGAAGCCCTCGCGAACATTCAGCGGTATGGCGGTAGACACCCCTGTGCTGGTGGTAAACGGCGCCAATGACGGGCCCACCATGTGCCTGACCGCCGCCGTTCACGGTGATGAACTCAACGGCATCGAAATGGTGCGCCGGGTGATGTACGACATCGACCCCCACAAACTGCACGGCATGATCATAGGCGTACCCATCGTCAACCTGCTGGGGTTCAGTCGCAACTCACGCTATCTACCGGATCGCCGTGATCTCAACCGCTATTTCCCCGGCAACCCGCACGGTAATGTCGCGTCGCGCATAGCCGATGCATTTTTCAATGATGTAGTGCGACACTGCAACACCATGGTCGACCTGCATACGGGCTCCTTCTACCGGACCAATATTCCACAGCTGCGCGCTGACCTGAGCAATCCGCGGGTGGCTGATTTTGTAGAATTGTTTGGCGACATTCCGGTACTCAATTCACGGGGTAACAAACGCTCGCTCAGAGCGGCAGCGGTGCGGGCAGGCATTCCCACCGTCACCCTTGAGGCAGGCGAGCCCATGCGCATGCAACGCGAAATGGTCGAAGTTGGCGTGAAGGCAATCAATACCCTGCTCGCCAAGAGTGGGATGTACTCCAAGCTGGGGATCTGGGTAAAGCCCAAACCGGCTTTTTACGACTCATTCTGGGTGCGCAGTAACACCTCCGGCATTCTGTTCAGTCGCATGGAACTGGGCGATGAGGTAAACGAGGGTGATATCCTGGGGGCGGTGAACAATCCCATCAGCAACGAGCAGAGCGACATTGTCTCGCCCTACAAAGGACGCATCCTGGGTATGGCCCTGGACCAGTTCGTAATGCCCGGTTTCGCGGTCTACCACATCGGCATTCATGCCGCCAAGCACACGCTGCAAACCTCCGCGCAGGCTGACTATGAAGAAATCGATTCCGGCGCCGAAGCCCCGCAAGGCGAACCGGAGGGCTTCGATCCCGAAATCATGGAAGAAGAGGACCGTTACGACGACGAGTAGCGGGAACACCCGACATTTGGCGCGGTTCTGGCAGGCACCAAACAAGAGGTCTACGTGACAACTGATAGCAATCAAACCAAACCCGCTGCCGAAGACCAGCGCTATGAAAGCCGCGGCAAACTCGCAACCGGCGGCAAGGTCATCAATTACGAAGCCAGCGCCGCCTGGCTGCCCCTGACAGATGGCGATACCCGCAAGGCCGAGGTATTCCACACCTACTATCGAATACCCCGCCGCGCCGCGCCCGGGCGTCCGCTGACGTTTGTCTTCAACGGCGGACCCGGCGCGGCATCGGCCTACCTGCATGTCGGTACCGTTGGGCCAAAGCGTGTGGAGTGCGGCAAGGAAGGCGAGCTGCCCGCCGCCCCTGCCCGCCTGGTTGACAACAAGGAGAGCTGGCTTACTTTTACCGACCTTGTATTTGTGGACCCGGTGGGAACCGGTTTGAGTAAAAGCCTGCCCGGCGAGACACCCGAGGGCTCAAAAAAACCCGCTGCCCCGGACCCGCTCTACTGGGATGCGAACAAGGATCTTGAAGCACTGTGTGAGTTCATTGCGGCCTTCCTGTCGCGCGAGGGCCGCTGGGGCTCGCCTGTCTATATCGCGGGAGAAAGCTACGGCGGATACCGATGCGCACGCCTGGTGCGAATGCTGCAGGAAAAAGCCGGTATTGGACTGAGCGGGGCAATCCTGATCTCACCCGCCATGGAGTGGGACAATCTGTTTGCCAGCCGCTTCAACAGCCTGGCGGCGGCCATTCGGCTGCCATCCTATGCGGCAGCAGCCCGTCGCCACGGACGCTGCGAGAACAGCCGCAAGGGTGAAAGCCTGGAGGCTTTCATGCTGCGGGCCGAAGAGTTCGCCTTGCAACGCTACCTCCCCGTCATCGCGGGCGGCGGTGGAGAACCGGAACTCCCGGACAGCTTCGTCAATTCGGTCTCACAGTGGATTGGCTTGACCCCTGCGCAGATAACCTCGCACAGCGGCATGCCGGGTATCGAGGGCTTTGTGCGTTCTCTGTTGCGGGACCAGGGCAAGGTACTGGGCCTGTATGATGCCGGCACAATGACCGATGACCCCTTTCCCGGCAGCGAATCATTTCGAGGCATCGACCCGACCCTGGGCGGATTGAACCGCCTGTACACGGTGGCAACCAACCAGCACCTGCGCGACAACCTGGGGGTCGACTCCGAGCGCCACTACGAGCTACTCAATTACGACGTCAACAGTCGATGGCAGTGGCGAGATGAGAAAACGGGCAGCCCCATCCCACCGGGGGCCACCGAGGACCTCGCCGTAGGCCTGGGTATGAACCCGCAGATGAAGCTCTGCATCGTGCACGGCATTTACGACCTCGTAACGCCCTACTTCGAGAGCAAATACCTGGTCCACCAACTCAGTCGCGGCAGCAGTCTTGCCAACTCCATTAGCCTGCACAGCTACGAGGGTGGGCACATGTTTTACATGTGGCAGAAATCACGCCGGAATTTCACACGCGATGTGGCGGGGGTATACCGCTAGCGCTACTCCAGCGAATGTAGTAGTTCCAGCATATCGGCGCGTGTCACTTCGATAGTTGCCAAAATAGCGTCGAGGCTAACCTTGTCCGTTTCCAGGGTCTCCCAGTTTGAACCCCAAACACCCACCAGGTTCTCGCCTTCCTGCGGCAGGGGTGGTGGCAACAGGCCGGTCAAATCGCGGATAGTCAGCACATAGCTCCAGCCAACCCTGGGATTACCCCTGTCGGCGACATCACGGTCATAGTGATGCAGGAAGACCACCTGCTCCAGTTCACCCAGTTTCATCAGCACCTCAAACGCGGCAACGCGGTGGTTACGATTAGACTCGGTCTTCTCGTTACGCCAGGTGTTATAGCTCAAACTGCTCACCGCGACGATGAGGCTGATCAGGGCAACCGCATTGCGCCTGACCTGACTGACAAAACTGTCCTCTTTGTCACTCATTCAGCGACGCTTACAATACGGAACTGGTCAGGCGGACATCGGCCCGGCCCCAGATATTCTCAAAGCGCTGCCGGACTTTTGCCGCTTCTTCGGTTTTGCCCTGCGCCTCCAGGCTGAGGGACAAGCCGTAGAGCGACCAGCCATTCCGGGGGTACTGGGCCAGGTCCGCCCGGTATACGGCCTCGGCCGCCGTGTCATCCCCCGCCAATAGCAGTACGTTTCCCAGGGACTGCCGGGTCGGGTAATACCAGAACGGTGGCTCGGTGTAGGGCAAGGTATCCTGCGCCTCTACCGCAGAGGTGTATGCCGCTATGGCCCCGCTGTAATCCTCTTTTGCCTGGGCTAACTCACCCTGTGCGAGATGGTTGGCTATCGCCAGGATCTGGCTGGCGGGATAGTCATTGCCATCCAGGTTCCAGATTGATTCGTTGGCCATCAACGGTTGCATGGCATCTATCTCGGCCTGCGCCTCGTCGAGTTTTCCGCTGCGAACCAGGGCAATCGCGCGGGCGTAATGCCAGATTGCATTGGAATAGGGCAGTTGCTCGGGCGGTGCCGGTTCCTGCAAAATCTCGTCCCAGCGGGCAAAGCGCACCAATGACAGCAGTGGTACAGTCTGGAAAAACTCTATCGTCGGGAACTCCTGAATCTGCTCCAGCCGCACATTGGCGGCTACCTTGCGGCCTGCCTCGATCGCGACCTCACTGCGCCCTTCCATACTCGCTGAAGACCACAGAAAGTGAATATTGTGAGGGTAATACATCGCAGGATACAGACCCTGGGCCTTGCACTGGGCTATGTAGTCCTCATCCACCTTCGCGGCCCTGACATTGGCCTCCGAGGCGTCGTAGTAGCGACCAACCCGCCAATAGATATGCGATGGCATGTGCACCAGGTGGCCGGAACCCGGCACAAGGCTTGCCAACTTGTCCGCGGCCTCCTCTGCCCGGCCCGGATTGGAAGAAGCCTCCACCGCGTGAATATACAGGTGCAACGCCAGCGGGTGAGCGGGGTTTCGCGCCATGACTGATTCCAGAGAGGAGATCACCTCGGCCGTCTCGGGTTTGGGGTTTTCCGCATCCAGCCAATAGTCCCAGGGCATGGTATTCATCAGCGCTTCGGCAAACATGGCCTGGATATCATCGTCCTCCGGGTAACTGGCGGCCAGTTTGCGCATCGCCTGCGCATAGGCGATATCCAGGGGTTCCCTTGCGCTCGTAACATCTCCGTCATAGCGGGCAGCCTGGGCTGCGATCAGGCCCCGTTCACGTTCGGTCACCCCCGCGGCAAGTTCGCTGGCGCGCTGGACAGCTGCATAGGCCGCCACCCGTGCTTCGGGCGTCATTATCGCCTTGCCTTTGCTGGTGACATTGATATTCGGCCCGGTAGCCAGGGCTTCTCCCCAGTAACACATGGCGCAGTCCGGATCGAGCCGCTGCGCGGCCTTGAATGAACGGACCGCCTCTGCATGGTTGAACCCCGCCGCCATAATCACGCCCTGGTTGAAGTAACGCTGTGCCCACGGATTGTTGGTGGTCACCGGGTAGTCAAAATCACCCAGCCCCTCAAGCAGTGGCGCCTGGGCCCGGGCTATTACGCCCTCTCGGCTCTCCTCCAGCGCAAGGTCTTCCTCGACCTGGACTGGTATCGCCTGAGGTGCCGCTGCTTCCATCTCCTCCTGCTTCTCTCGACTGCAGCCGGATAGGCTGAGTGCCACTACCGCCAAAACTGCCATTAATGTATTCATGGTCAACTCCCTGCAGGTTTCACACCCGATTGGCCTGGAACCGATTACCTGCCAGTATAGTCGAACCCGGCCCACCGCAGCTCCCCGAGACAAACCGAGCGATATTTGCGATGAACCGAGGTAGAGTGGCCGGAACTTTCCGTATAATGTGAGTGATGCCAGTACAACAATTCCTACAGAACAAACGCTATCTATTCTGGACCCTGCAATTGGGTGGCTGGGGCAGTTGGGCGATCACTTTCTATCTTGGCGTGCTGGTCTGGAGCGAGCCTCCCGCGCTCTATGCTATCTACCTTCCTATCGTCAGCACGCTTGGCATGCTCATCACGCTGGGGTTGCGAGCCCTGTACCACGCGGTTTGGGACAAGGACATCGTCTGGCGTGTTCTGGCTGTACTGGTAGGCTCGTTCTTTGGCGGGGCCGCCTGGAGGGTCTGCCGGGTGGTGATATTTCGCAACCTGTTCCCTATGGCGCCCCAAAAAGAGATACCAGAAGGGATGGAGTTCTGGTCACACTTTGAAGGGACTACCAGCGCCTTCATGGTGATGTTGGTATGGAGCGTCTTGTACTTCGGAATCAAGTTCTACCTGATCGCCCAGGAGGAACAGCAGCGCCGGCTGAAGGCGACTGCAATGGCGCACGAAGCCCAACTGAAGATGCTGCACTACCAGCTCAACCCGCACTTCCTGTTCAATACGCTTAACGCTATTTCCACCCTGATTCTGGACAAGGACACGGCACTAGCCAACACCATGGTGACACGGCTGAGCCGGTTCCTGCGCTATTCGCTAGACAAGGACCCCATGTTAAAAGTCACCGTGGCGGAAGAGGTCGATGCGCTCAAACTGTACCTGGATATAGAAAAAGTCCGATTTGACGAGCGCCTGCAACTAAACTTCAATATCGACCCCGAGGCCAGCAAGGCGCTGATGCCCAGCCTGCTACTACAGCCACTTGTGGAGAACTCGATCAAGCACGCGATCTCCCTGGCGATCAACGGCGGCTCAATTTCCGTCAGCGCCTCGGTCTCCGGTAATAGATTGCTGCTGTCTGTAGCTGATGATGGCCCGGGCATAGACCTTCCCAATAACGGTATGCCCACGGGTAATGGCGTGGGACTGGTAAATTGCCGTGAGCGCTTGAAGGAGATCTACGGGGATGACCAGTTCTTCGGACTGGGTACCACCGATCCCCATGGATTGACTATATTGATAGGCATTCCACTTGAGCTTCACGAAGAGAGTGTATGACACCTTTAAGAGCACTTGTTGTAGACGATGAAAAGCTCGCACGGCGGGGTCTGGCACTGCGGCTGGCGGAAATCGAACAGGTCCAGGTAATTGCAGAGTGTGCCAATGGCGAAGAGGCGTTAAAGCTGATCGGCACAGAGTCGCCCGACCTGGTGTTTCTCGATATCCAGATGCCGGGCATGGACGGCTTCGACCTGGTCTGCGAACTGCAGGCCGATGCAATGCCCCTGATTATTTTCGTGACGGCATTTGATCAGTATGCGATTGACGCATTCAGGGTGCATGCAGTCGACTACATCCTCAAGCCCATTGATGACGAGCGCCTGGCAGAGGCAGTTGCCCGCGCTCTGGAGCGTCATGCAGGGAACACACAGGGCAGCAAGGAGAACCTGATGGCCCTGGTGACCGGGAGGGATGCGCGCAGCGCCGCCAGGGACCTGGTAATGAATGACTCCCCTTCGAAGGGCTGGCCAGAGCGCCTCACCATCAAGGACGGCAGTGAGTTCCAGATTATCAAGATCGAGGATATCCAGTGGATTGACGCAGCGGGTGACTATATGTGTGTTCACGCCGGCGGCAATACCCATATCATGCGCACCACCATGAAACACCTGGAAACCTGCCTGAACCCGGACATCTTTATTCGGGTACACCGCTCCAGCATTGTTAACAGCAATAGCATCACCAGCGCCGCCTCACACCTGAATGGCGAGTATATTCTCACTCTTGACGGCGGCGCCCGCCTGAAAGTCAGCCGCAGTTACCGCGACCGTATCAAGTCCCTGCTGGAGAGCTAGTTCCGTCGGTAGCCTGTTCGATAAAACGTTTCGTCGACACAATCACACGGTTCATCGACAGCAGCCTGCAACTGACCGCAACACCATTTCAACCCTAGTCGTTACGCCCTACCTTATATCTCAAGGCCACAACGCAGCATAGCGGAACAGGCCGGAATCCGGCAAAACGCCGTCACAGACAAGGTAGGGAGAACTGATCATGAAAACAACGTCATCCAACATTTTGACCATCGCGGCATTCAGCCTGGCCACTGCTTTTGCTGGGCAAGTTGCAGCACAGGACGTTTCTGAACCATCCACAGCCGAAGTAGGCACCACTGAAAAAACCATCAGCATTGTCTACGCCCCGGCTGAAGCTTTCAGCGAGACTGGCCGCGAAAACCTGTACAGCAAAATACGTCACGCGGCGAAAGAAGTGTGCGGGCCAACCGGACTGCGAGAGGCGGGCAGCCTGTCGATAGCGTCTCGTAACCGCAAGTGTTACGACGAGTCGCTGGCGCAAGCCATGGGTCAGGTAAACGCCAACCAGGTGGCTGCAGTCGGCCAGCAGTGACGTTATCCGTTTTCGGGCAAGCGGGAACGGCCTTGCAACAACTGCTACAGGCCGCCCCGCTTCAAGCCGCTGACGTCCTGCGCATCAGCGTTATCAGGAAACCAATTAATCAGCCCATGCAGGCGATTACGCTGGCGCTTGCAGACTGAGCTCAGATCTTCTCGAACACCAACACAAACCTGTCGGTCTTGCCTCGGACTCGCGGGTCGAACACCATGATGCTGTAATCGTCGTCCGGGTTGCGCAGCTCATCAGATTGCGCGACCAACTTAAAGCCGTGACCACTGATATCTTCCACGGCATAAGCACGGTCAATCCGGTGCAGTTCCTGGGCCGAGTCCCTGCCGCTACCCGGCTCCGCATAGTGGTCAACCACCAGGAAGCGTCCGCCTGGCTTCAGCGCGTTGTGAATCTGCCGCAGGAAATTGTCCGCGTCTATACGCCGCCAGCCGTTGGGTTCATCCACGTGGTACAGGTCGTGGTAGGACATGATGATCACCGCAGCATCGAGGACGCCCTGTCCAAGACCCAGGTCATCGGCCTCGCGGGTGTGCAGGATAACGCTACCCATATCCCGGCCGTCCATGCGTTCTGCCAGCGCTTTCCCGGCAAACTGACTGTAGGCGAGATTGTTCACCAGCAACACCTCTCCCTCCGGGCCGACAATACTGGCCAGGAGTTCACTGTAGTAGCCACCCCCCGCCCATATGTCCGCCACGCGATCACCCGGTTGCAACTGCAATAATGGCAGGGTCACGTCCGGGCGGCTGCGCACATCCCGCTCAAGGTCCTCCGCCATGCGCCCGGGCTTACTGATGGCATCGGACACCGGGTCGGCGCTGACGCCGGCCGCAAACACCAACAGGGACAGCACGCCAAATCGTAGGATAGATCGTTTCATAACAAGTCCTCCACCAAAGCGTAATGGCTCTCGCCTCATACGACTGCCTGTCCGGGCGCCCTGGCCCAGCCAGCTATCGCGGGCCTGGGCCAATAGTACGCTAATTGATGGCGATAGCCCTACCCGGGCAGGTATCTGGCAGTCTGCAGCAGATGGATTTACACTGCAGGCAGCAGCTTCCACTGTGATCCGATCACGGGAACCTGCCGTAGCGTTTAAGACGCTCTCCATTCCCAAGGGACGAAGCCATGAATAAAAAAATTATCTGTCACGCAATCCAGTTAACCATTCTCAGCACCGCCGTCGCCGTTCCCCGCTATGCAGTGGCACAGGAAGCCGCCCTGGAAGAAATCGTCGTGGTCGCACGCAGGCGCTCGGAAGACCTGCAGGACGTGCCGATCGCGGTCACGGCCTTTACCGCCAGTGACATCGCGAGCGCGGGGATTAATCGACCCCAGGACTTCGTTTCACTGACCCCGAACGTGTCGATGGTAGACACGGCCAATGCCGGGGACACCCAGGTCACCATTCGGGGGCAGGTTTCTACCCGTGATGCGGAGTCTACTTTCGCCTACGTGGTCGATGGCGTACTTATTACCAACCCCAACGGATTCAATGGCGAGCTGTTTGA
>Ga0316189_10006402_pt1 | contig 11216 bp, 7 predicted proteins | sample LowCovwburrow_MG_FD_204930 | JGI IMG/M metagenome (GOLD analysis project Ga0316189, IMG submission 204930) | Coastal sediment microbial communities from Maine, United States - Lowes Cove worm burrow | ecosystem: Environmental > Aquatic > Marine > Coastal > Sediment | place: USA: Maine... | reverse complement strand
AACTGATAGTTGTGCTCGATAGCACACCGTTTTACGCAGAAGGCGGAGGCCAGGTCGGCGATATTGGTCAATTGATTGTGAATGGTGGAGGCAGCGCTGATTCCAAGACGGCCGCCACGGCGACCACGATTGAAATTATAGATTGTCGCAAGTTAGCAAATGGCGCGTTTATGCACATTGGCCTTCTCGCTTCAGGCCGTATTGCGGTTGATGATCAGGTAGAGCTGATTGTTAACCCCGAAGCTCGTTACGCAACTGCGGCCAATCACTCCGCTACGCACCTGATGCATGCTGCGCTCAAGCGTGTGCTGGGCGAGCATGTGATGCAAAAAGGCTCAATGGTTAATCCTGAAAGATTACGCTTTGATTTTTCCCATGATTGTCCCGTTAGTGCCGATCAAATTGAAGAAGTAGAAGCAATCGTCAATAGAGAGATTTTCTCTCAACAAAAGGTGACTTCCGCAATTATGGCTATTGCCGATGCTAAAGCAGCGGGTGCCGAAGCCTTGTTTGGGGAGAAATATGGCGACGAGGTTCGGGTTATTACGATGGGCGATTTTTCACTGGAATTGTGCGGTGGAACACATGTTTCAAATACCTCTGAAATCGGATTCTTTAAAATTGTAGGTGAGTCAGGAATAGCCGCCGGTGTCAGACGCATTGAGGCGCTGACACGTTCTGGGGCCTTCGACTGGGTGAGTCAACAACAATCAGTACTGACGGCTCTTTCACAGAACCTCAAGAGCGATGTGAACAGCTTGCCGCAAAGACTGGGCCAACTGCAGGAAACCATCAAAAATCTTGAGTTAGACAAAAAGAAACTCCAGAAAATGCTGGCCTCCGGCGAAGGCCAGAAGCTTGACGACCAGATTAAGCAGCTTGGTGAGGTTGCTCTATTAACCTCCATTATAGATGGCGCTGACAAAGATTTATTACGTGCCACCATCGATAAATTCAAGGATCAACATGCCAATGGCATTATTGTGCTGGGGGCCGTTGTCGATGAGAAGGTGAAACTCATGGCCGGAGTAGCCAAGGGCTTGTCTAAGGCGTATCCCGCAGGCAAGCTAATACAGCATATTACGGCTCTAGCCGATGGCAGGGGCGGCGGTAGGCCAGATATGGCAGAGGGCGGAATAGCTGATGCCAAAGATTTGAACAAGTGCCTTGCCGCCGTGGAAGCGTGGGTAATAGACCAAGCATAGACATCGATTGGTGAAACATCACTCAATCCTCATCAAGTTGCTGGTTAACTATTACTAGAATAGCCACATCATTAGTTATTTACACTGATCAAGAAAACATGTCTAATCGCTCCCTAATTCAAATCATGATGATTTGTGATTCAGTATATCCCGAAACAAAATGTCCTTAATTGTTGAAAAATTTGGCGGAACCTCAGTTGGCACGGTAGAGCGTATCAATTCAGTAGCCGACCACCTAATTGAAAAGCTCGCGGCCGGAGAAAAACTAGTGGTGGTGGTTTCCGCAATGAGCGGAGAAACAAATCGATTAATTGATTTGGCCAACCACATATGCGATCGGCCCTCACCGCGAGAAATGGACGTGCTGATCTCTACTGGCGAACAGGTAACCATCGCGCTGTTAGCAATGGCCCTACATCACCGCGGTAACGACGCCAGGTCATACACCGGCTCTCAGGTCACGATTAAAACTGACAACGTATACTCGCAAGCCAGAATTCAAGGCATTGATAGCCAAAAAATATTGTCAGATATTGATAAGGGCAGAATTGTGGTAGTTGCCGGCTTTCAAGGCGTTGACAATGATGGCAATATCACAACTCTAGGCAGAGGTGGTTCTGACACCACCGCCGTGGCCGTGGCCGCCGCCATTGCAGCAGATGAGTGCAGAATTTATACCGACGTAGACGGCATCTATACAACTGATCCGCGCGTGGTTCCAAACGCAAGGCGTATGAAATCAATTACCGCCGAAGAAATGCTTGAACTAGCAAGCCTCGGCGCCAAGGTCCTACAAACACGATCAGTTGAGTTTGCTAACAAATACCGCGTACCCCTGCGTGTGCTTTCTTCGTTTGAGCCAGGTGAGGGTACTTTAATAAGTTATGACAAAGAGGATGATTCAATGGAAGCACCACTGATCTCTGGTATTGCGTTCCAACGTGATGAAGCAAAGCTAACAATTCGCGGCATACCCGACCACCCTGGTGTCGCACACGCAGTGCTGGGGCCGATCTCCGATGCGCATGTTAATGTTGATGTGATTATTCAAAATGCCGCCGCCAAGGGCTTCACTGACCTCACTTTTACCGTTCCGCGTAACGATTACCAGAAGTGCATGGATGTGCTACAAGACTTGGTTATCAAGCTCGGTGCAAAAGACGTAAAAGGCGATAATAAAATCGCCAAGGTTTCGGTGGTTGGAGTAGGGATGCGCTCACATTCCGGCGTGGCAAATACCATGTTCAAAACATTGGCCGATAATCACATAAATATTCAAATGATATCGACATCAGAAATTAAAGTTTCGGTTATAATAGACGAGTCAAAATTAGATAAAGCGGTTCAAGAATTGCACGATGCATTCGATCTTGAAACTGATCAATCAGGTGTGAAATAAGCTACACATGTTTTTTATTAGATATGTGCTAAGCTCAAGTTTGTTATTAGGGGATTTTCAGTAGAAAATCATGAATTGGGGCTAGCGAATTTTTTTTAGTTCCATATAATACGTCCGCAGTCTTTGCTGGATTTAATAATACCTTTTTGGATGAATGGACAAAAGGTACTGTTGGAAAAGGATAAGGACAAGACTTAGATTGGAGAATCGTAATGCTTATTTTGACTCGACGTATCAACGAAACTCTCAACATAGGTGATGATGTTCAAGTAACTGTACTTGGCATTAAGGGCAATCAAGTGCGCATTGGAATCAATGCACCACGAGATGTGCCTGTTCATCGTGAAGAGATTTATCAGCGAATAAAACGTGAAGAACGTATGAACCAAGGTGGTGGTGATGAAGACCAAGCCGAGGATGATTACAGTAGTGACCACGATCATCGGGGAGCGGACTATTTCGCTGATGATGATTCGATTGGTAACAAATAGACGCTAACTAGAAAGCTTTAAAATCTAGAATTGAGAACGGAGAAGTGGCCGAGTGGCTGAAGGCGCTCCCCTGCTAAGGGAGTATAGGGTTTATAGCTCTATCGAGGGTTCGAATCCCTCCTTCTCCGCCATCAATTATCCACATAAGTGGCAGGGTAACTATTAAACAAGACTTGGTAACAGATCTTGTTTTGAATTTTCGTTGTAAAACGAAAACGGTTTTCTATCTGCTAAGCGTTAAGCTGTGGGCGAAAGATTGATGGTGGCAATAAATTAATACATTTACTTGATTAGATGAATACATCCATCTAATCTCACGCACCTGAGGAATTCGTCAGACGCTAAGAAAAAGACAATTAAAGAAAGACTGATTTACGCGCATGTGGCTCAGCTGACAAATTCGTCAGGAACGAATTTGAACAGCCGTAGGCTGGCCCCGAAGGGGCGAGTCTCACGATGAGACGAGTAATAGAACGCCTGTGGCCACAAACGCAGGCTACGAAAATTCGTAGCCAAATAGTTAGAGAAAGACTGATTTACGCGCATGTGGCTCAACTGGGTAGAACGCCTGTGGCCACAAACGCAGGCTACGAAAATTCGTAGCCAAATAGTTAGAGAAAGACTGATTTACGCGCATGTAGCTCAACTGGGTAGAACGCCTGTGGCCACAAAACGCAGGCTACGAAACTTCGTAGCCAGACAATTAGAGAAAGACTGATTTACGCGCATGTAGCTCAGCTGGATAGAGTACCTGGCTACGAACCAGGGGGTCGCAGGTTCGAATCCTGCCTTGCGCACCACACATAAAAGAACCCGCTCTTTTCGCGGGTTTTTTTATGTGTGGTATTCAAGTCAGTATGATGAGAACCTCGTTGGATAATTTTGTCCGGAACAAAATTAGACGGTCGAAGACCGGCCGCGCAGCGGTGAGTATCAGGATGATACGAGCAATCCTGCCAAACCCAATGCCACCCGCTCTTTTCGCGGGTTTTTTTATGTTTGGTACACAAGTCAGTATGATGAGAACCTCGTTCGATAATTTTGTCCGGAACAAAATTAGACGGTCGAAGACCGGCCGCGAAGCGACCCCTATAACATTCAATTACTCAGAGACTGCATTACGGTACTACCGAGGTGAACGGGTAACTCCTGGGACAGGAATTTAACTTGCTAGATAAATTGCCGCTAACAGCATACAACCCCCAATTTTGTGCTGTTTAAAGCAAGCGCCGAGGGTTTTTCGCTGGCTGACACTTATTGATTTAGGGGAGTAAGCAGGTTATTCTTTTCATGCTTGATCTGGTTTGGGGGGTTCGATTTGGTGACTAGTTCAATACAGGATCCTCTTTGTATAACCGGTGACTGCAAGTCATCTAATAATTGAAAAAATATGACTATCTCAGCTCTCAAATCCGCCTTGATGCTCACTCTGCTGGCTTTATTCTCAGCTTCTGCTCTGGCGCAGCAACAGCTATTGACGCCGTCAAGCATTCAGCTATTTGGGGCGAGCCAAACAAGTGGAAGCACTAGCAGCCCTATGCCTGCGATGTCGGCCAGAATGAACACCAAAAAGCTCAATGACAGTCAGTATTTCCTGAGCTTACCCGATCGATCCGTGACTATTAAACGGGGTAAGCATTACGATAAAAACAGCAAGTTGTTAACCCGCCCCCGCTCAACGGGCGATGATATCTTTTGGATTGATGACGGTCACGGCATGGTGACGTTCATCAAGCAGGCCGGCTATGTAAAGTCAGTCACTATTTACGATCATGATAAGGAAAAACTCTACGAGGGTGATGTCGCCAACGATGGCACGCTGACCTTGTTCGAAAAAGACCCGCACGACTATATTTGTATAGCTTATCAACACGACCAGCAAAACAACACCGAAACCGCCAACATCGTAGTTGACCCCACACCCTCCGATGTGACCCTATCACAAGTCCAAAATCTACAAAGTCGCCCAGACGCCAGCAAGGTTCTTTATATCGACTACTGGGGAGGCGTTTTTCAACATAGTGCTTGGAATGGTGGCAATGCCATTAATTACCGCCCGTATAGCAGCGATGACAACAATAGCTTCAGCCAGTCTGAGTTACATAACATGTATACCGCCTGGGCTGAAATGGCCGAAGACTATGCACCCTTTGATGTAAACATCACCACCATGGCAAGCGTTTTTAATGGCGCAGTGAATACAAATCGTGCGAAATTGATTGCCACCGCGACCAACTGGCGAGGAGGGGGCGGTGTGGCCTACGTTAATATTTTTGGCAAGCCCCAATCCAGTAATGGTGGACGTAACGTTGGCTGGACATTTAACAGCAGCGCTAGATCCATGGGCATGACCCATTCACATGAATCCGGCCACCAAATGGGGCTCAGCCATGATGGTAATAGCAGTACATCGTATTACTCTGGTCATAATAACTGGGGGCCGATTATGGGCGCGCCGTTTGGCGGTGACTATGTGCAGTGGAACAAAGGCGAATACAGCAGCTCCAATCAAACGCAAAACGATCTGAATATAATCAAGGATAAGCTGGGCACAGTGCCTGATGATGTAGGCAATACTAACAGCTCGGCCAAGCTCATAAGTATTGTCGAGACGAACGATATAGGCTTTATCCGTCCCCAGGGCTTGGGTAATGATACCGATGTCTTCTATTTCCGCCAAGGTATGAGTAGCCAGGTCACCGTAGGTGTTCGCCCCTTGTTTGAAGGTAATAATTCGGCTGGAACTGGCAGCAACTTATCTATGCGCGCCACATTGCGTAATTCATCGGGCGGGGTTGTTAAACAGGAGAACCCCTCCAACGATCCAACCTCTAATGTGCTGAATTTTGTCGGCCAGCTAATGCCCGACATCTATTACTTAACCATTGAAAATAAATCGCCTAACACCAATCCCAGCACCGGATTTACCGAGTATGGCAATGGTGGCTACTATCAAGTCAGTGTCTCCGGTGGTTTTGAAGTTCCCAACCCTGACTTGGTGATCAATAGCATTTCACTTACACCTTCATCGGTCAAACCCGACAGCGGCGACAGCGTCACCATTAACGCGAGAGCGAAAAACACCGGCTTTAACCCTGTTAGCAGTTATACAATCAAGTTCTATAAATCGATTGATAAGGTTATAACCATGGGCGACACTGAACTTAACTCACAAAATATCTTTGCAGATTTGACGACGAGTCAAGTTAGCAGCAACCTAAGCCACACTTTTACAGCGCCGCTGGAAAAAGGCAACTATTATTATGGGGTATGTTTAAGCAATTCATCTTCTTCGGAAGTTACTACTAGCAATAACTGCAGCACGGCGGTAACCCTGTCAGTTGACAATGAAATGTGCGTTCCGATTAAAGCTAAAAACGGCAAATTGGCGCTGGTCTGCCTATAACGAAAAAAACAAGACTCATAAAGAGGCTCGCAAAAGCCAATCTTTTTATGAGTCTCGTCGAAGTAGTCCATTTGCGTTATACGCCACCAGCCAGCAAACCCTCAATCAACTGCATCATCTCCACTTCACTAAAGCGCTCTATCTCAGTCAAAGACCCACTCAGATTTGCCCCATCAATCGGCTTGGGTGACTTGGCCCGAAACAAATCTAATGCTCCGCCCTGACTATTCATCAAGTCACGCATGACCAATGGACTCAGCATGCCAGCATTTTCCATCACTGGACACACCGCAATATTATGCAAAGCAGTGAGCAATTTCGGCCCAATAAACTGTGGAGGCATTGAACCTTGATTCAATTCAAGCAAATGTTGCGCCGTATCGGCATAAAAATTCAAAAAGCTATTACCCTGTCGAAACATCAGGAATGCATTGTGAACTTTGTTGTAAGCCTTGAGTTTGCCATTCTCATTCAGTTGCACCCAGACTTCCCGACCCAGCGCATAGTCGGTTTGCGGTAACAGAAATTTATCTGGATTGAACATCAGAAAGTCTGCATCGCACCAGATCACGGTTTGGTAACCTTCAGCAAGACCTTGCTCTAACAACCTCAGTCGCCCTAGATCAGTGGCGATTATTTTTTGCTCACGCGTTTTCTCCATTAGTGTGTCGGGCACAGAGGCAAAGAGCTCTGTGTCGTTGACAAAGCGATAGTCATACTGGTTAATATCTGCCCAATGACGCACGCTATCAAGACAGGCGTTCAACCAGTCAAACGGCAATGGATTTCGATGCGACTGAATCAATAGCGTATTTTTCATGCACGTATTAGAACACAGACAGGCACCGACTTGTTGGCAGAGACGATGCCCGTGTCTAGAATGCTGGCGCTGCATTCAGCCGATTTTTGTGCTCAAGGGAGTGCTAGAAAGGATGCCAGGGCACCGACTCCTCCACCCCCCATCTGGGGGATGCCCAAACAGACATTCTTTAGGCATAGTATTTTCATTCAGATTCGATTGGAGGAACTCGTAATGAAAAAATTCTGTGGCTTAATCATCATTTCATTGTCTTTGCTGTCCAATAGTTTGTTCGCCGCTGAGTGCTCAGGTACTTGCGCGCACCAAGCTGGAAAATGTGAGCATTAAAGGCTCATCTAGCGAGCATGCAGCACCGCCCCGCATTATGGTTGAATGGAATTCGGCCGGAACTGCCAGAGAGGTGACACAAGAGCGCATTCTTATTCCGGTTGAGTTGTCGGGTAAGATCAAGAACGTCTCCAATAAGTATGAAATATATCGCGCCTGGGTTTTTGTGCCTGGTGGAAGCAAAACGTTATCTGGATCCAGTCCGGTTCCGTCATGGGGCTATACGCTTTTGAGAAACCGCAACCCGGTACGGAATATCGGCGGCAAAAACACACTGGGTTTTTTTCAAGAAGCATCTTCGTGCGCTTGAACAGCAGGTTATCAATATCTGCAATGCCAAAGCTACTCCGGATAAAATGAGCTACCATCGAATAAATATCCCTCTATCCTTATCCCTCACCGCAGGAAAACGAGGCTTTGAGGCACACAGTAAATTAGCTTCTAAGTCAGATAACACAATTATTGTCGGCGACGTGGCCTGCCAGAGAAAGTTGCCGCAAGTAAGAACCAAAACGTCAACCAGCGGACCAAATAATCAGCCTGAGGCAAGGCGTGCTGAAGGTGGAAGCAGCGCTCAAGCCCTTCGAACTAATCCAAAGCCTAAACGCGTTGCTCCTGCGGCAATTCGCACTAATCCAAAACAACCCGACATATTTATTAGGGGAGTTATTCCTGAAAGCACGAGTGCACTGGCGGCCTATGTGAGGAGCACCGGCGCCAAGTCAGATCGTTGTACACTTGTGGCACAGTTTCAGCGCAATGGTGAAGTCAAAACAAAAAATAGAGTGATTGGCCCAATCGAAAAAGATAAAACCGAAAAATTTATATTTCGGTTCAAGGGCGTTTCACGCGGTATTCCTAGCGAAGTTAAATTCAACCTACACTGTCCAGTCGATAGCAATGTCACTAACAATAGCTTTCTATATCAAACTGAATCAGACAGTGGAAATACCCGTTTATTCAAATCAAATGTGGCCAATGTGGACTTGTTCACGCGAGCCAAATGAATGGCCAAAAAATTGAATCAATGAGGATACAGCCTCAAGAGCAACAATACGATATTTCAAATATCGCAGATCAGGCTAATAATCCAAACAGGAGCTTCCCCATGCCTAAAAAATCTATTTATCTTACACAATGTTTATTGGTTATTCTGTTGCTGTTATCGAGCGGCAAAATTTTGGCTCAAAGCAGCGGCAACCCGGAAGATGGATTTCAGTTATTTCCTGACAATGAAGTTTTTGCCGTTGCGGTACAACAGGATGGCACGGTTGTGATCGGTGGTCAGTTCAACACGGTAAATGCTTTTGCGCGGCAGCGCTTGGCTCGTATTCACACCGATGGCAGTTTGTCGACTAGCCCAGGAGTAAACGGCGAGGTTCTTGGTATCGAGGTTCAGCCAGACGATAAGATACTGGTCGGCGGTGACTTCAGCTTGGTTGGCGGCGTAGCGCGAGACAGCATTGCTCGGCTCAATGCAGATGGCTCGCTCGATACATCGTTCAGCGCATCTGCCGGAAACGTAAGCGCATTAGCGGTTCAGGTGGATGGAAGAATTCTCATAGGTGGTGTTTTTACATCGGTAAATGGAGACCTTCGTGACAGAATTGCCCGGCTGAACAGTGATGGCACAACAGACATGTTATTCAATCCGGGAGCTAACGCACAAGTTTTTGCATTTGCCGTCCAGGCAGATGGCAGGATTCTGGTAGGTGGGTCTTTTAGCAATATTGGTGGCGAAACACGTAATAGCTTGGCTCGACTAGACGCAGATGGCACTGTTGATGCCGGTTTTGATCCAGATATCACCGACGCCGCAAGTGCTTCAATCAGAAGTGTACTTATTCAGGAAGACGGAAAAATTCTGGCAGGTGGCCGTTTTGATACGGCTGGAACTGAAAGCCGTGATAATTTTGTGCGATTGACGGCTGGTAACAATGCCCAACAATCGTTGCAGTTCATTAATAATGAACGAACAATACGTTGGCAGAGAACGGGTACAGGCCCAGAACTGCTTGAAGTCAGGTTTATTGCGCAATATCTGGATGACTTGAGTATTGTTGACCTAGGCGCAGCTACACGCCAGGGGAATGCATGGGTGGTCAACAACTTGAATTTGACCAGAGAACGGTTGCTATTCATTCAGGTACAGGCATTTTATGGTTCGTCCAAATCGAAACTCAACACTTGCCAGCGGAAAACTATTCAGTCTGCCGCGGGACGAATCTTTCTGTTTTGCCATTAAAACTGTCAATGGCAATGTCGTAGTGCCGTGTTTGTGAAAATGACGCTGGTATCACAAATCAGGTCGCATTTTTTAATTGGCAAAAAGTAGTGTTGGATAAGCCTTTTGTTGAACTAAAATAAGTTGTGTTAGGATAAGTTAAGCTTATTTGAGACCTCGGCATAGCTAAGGGGCGAAAGAAAAATAGGCTAAGAGGCCTCCAATTGAGACGGAAAACGTAGTTAATAGCGAGCTATTGACAAGTTTTTCAACGGAAAGTGGGGGCGTGTTAGTCATTTTTATTCGTTCATTTAGTTATGCTGAGGTCTCTATTTATAATATTTAATAAAAAACTATCTGATCGAGGATGTATCACCTATGAGAAATCTAAAAATAGCTATTGCCGCATTGACTGTGACCATGGCAGTGTTTGTGAGTGGCACCACCTTTTCTGCCGATGTGGAAGACATTATAGAAGCCCGCCAATCCTTTATGCGCGTGTATGCCTTTAATCTAGGAATTGTTGGTGCTATGGCAAAGGGCAAAACCGAGTACAATCAGGAACTAGCAAGTAGTGCAGCGCAAAATTTGGTAGCTCTTAGTAAGATGGAGAACTCTGCGATGTGGCCAGAAGGCAGCAGCAAAGCAGCAGAGGGTTTATCGGATAAAACCGATGCCTTAGAGGAAATGTGGACCACTTGGCCTGAAGTCAAGAATAGACATGAAGAAGCGGCGAAAGCAATAGAGGCATTTGCGATGCTTGCGGCTAAGGATCTTGAAAGCCTCAGAGGAGGCATGAAGGACCTAGGAGCTGGCTGTAAAGGCTGTCACAAAGATTTTCGTGCCAAAGACGAAGACTGATTGGAATAGTTAGCCCACATGCAGGCCAGTAAATGCTTAGCTAGCTACTGGCCTGAATAGGGTGTTTTTCCAAAGCATAAAGTTTTGAAGTGTTGGGTAAAAATAGGCAGCTTTGTTACTGTTGTTGTCGCGGTTTTATGGTTTGTTAGTGGACAGGCTGTACGCATATCTCCACAAGCGATATCTGGCCTACAAGGCGATGCCAGTCGAGGTGAGCTCGTGTTTCACATCGGTGGTTGTGCGTCTTGCCATGAACAGACTAGCGAGCAGCCAGGCACGGCTAAGACAGATATTGCTAAGACAGATATTGTTGAGACAGAAAAGGTTTTGTCATTGCTCGGTGGAGGAAAGCAATTTGAGACAGAGTTTGGCACGTTCATAGCACCAAATATTTCTCCTGATCGTGGAACCGGTATCGGTGCTTGGACGGCTGCCGAATTTGCTACCTCTCTCCTCAAAGGCGTGTCGCCTAGTGGTGAGCAT
>Ga0316189_10006401_pt1 | contig 11217 bp, 10 predicted proteins | sample LowCovwburrow_MG_FD_204930 | JGI IMG/M metagenome (GOLD analysis project Ga0316189, IMG submission 204930) | Coastal sediment microbial communities from Maine, United States - Lowes Cove worm burrow | ecosystem: Environmental > Aquatic > Marine > Coastal > Sediment | place: USA: Maine... | reverse complement strand
CCGGCGAGCGCGTGTCGGATGCGCTTCGCGACCTGGCCGCTTTGCCCACGGTCAGCGAAGCCGCAATTTTGTCGACCTGCAACCGCACCGAACTCTACTGCGGCCTGGCCGACAACCAGGTTGATACGCTGAGCGAATGGCTGGCCCAGTTCCACGCCCTGGATCCCGCCGATATCCGCCCTCACCTCTACAGCTTCCCCGATGCGGCTGCAGTACGCCACCTGCTGCGCGTGGCTGGCGGCCTCGACTCGATGATACTTGGCGAGCCGCAGATCCTGGGACAGATGAAAGAAGCCTACCAGGTCGCCAACAGCGCCGGCACATTGGATGCCGCACTGGAACGCCTGTTCCAGCATACCTTCTCGGTCGCCAAGCAAATACGCACTGACACCTCAATTGGCGAGAGTCCGGTTTCCGTTGCCTTTGCCGCAGTAAGTCTGGCCAGACAGATTTTCAGCGATTTCAAGGAAAACACCGCTCTACTGATCGGTGCCGGTGAAACCATCGAGCTGACAGCGCGCCATCTGCACGAACAAGGGCTTGGCCGCATGGTAATTGCCAACCGCACACCGGAGCGCGCCCATCAACTGGCCGCCCAGTACAATGGCTACGGTATCGGGCTGGATGAAATTCCGGCACATTTGCCGGAAGCCGATATCGTTATCTCGGCGACCGGGAGCAACGACACCATACTGAGCCTGGATGGCGTCAGGCAGGCTCTCAAAGGGCGCAAGCATCGCCCGGTCTTCATGGTGGATATAGCAGTGCCACGTGATATCGACCCGGCGGTTGCGAATCTCGACGACATTTACCTGTACACCGTCGATGACCTGCAGGAAGTCATCCAGGAAAACCTCAAATCCAGACAGGATGCAGCAAGCCAGGCCGAGGAAATTATCGATGTGCAGGTTGAACGCTTTATGTGCTGGCTGCGCGCGCAGGATGCCGGCACCAGTATCCGTGACTACCGACAACAGGCCGAGCAACAGCGCGATGCCGTGCTTGGCAAGGCACGCCAGATGCTGGCAAACAACAGGGACCCGCAAGACGTTCTCGATTTCCTCGCCAACACACTCACCAATAAACTGACTCATACGCCAAGTGTGCGCATGCGCGAAGCCGCTGAAGTCGGTGATCAAGCACTGCTCGACGCTGCACTACGCCTGTTTGGCCCCGATAAGGATTGACGTTGAACCCCTCACTGCAACGCAAGCTGGAAACCATCGTCGAACGGGTCGAGGAAGTCAGCGCGCTGCTGTCAGACCCCGATGTTATTGCCGACAGCAACCGCTTCCGTGAGCTATCGGTTGAATACGCGCAACTCAACCCGGTAGTAACCTGCTTTGCCGACCTGGAACAGGCGCGCGGCGACGAACAGTCCGCTCGCGACATGCTTAAAGACCCTGACCCGGAACTTCGCGAAATGGCCAGTGAAGAACTGCAATCCGCAGAAGCGAGGCGCGAACAACTGGAAGTCGAACTGCAAACGCAATTGCTGCCCAGAGACCCCAATGATGCACGCAATGTATACCTTGAGATCCGCGCTGGCACCGGTGGTGATGAAGCCGCTATTTTTGCCGGGGATCTGCTCCGCATGTATTCGCGCTACGCTGAATCACAAGGCTGGCAGGTAGAAATGCTCAGCGAAAACGCCGGCGAACACGGCGGTTACAAGGAAGTCATCAGCCGCATCACTGGTCAGGACGTCTACGCCCGGCTCAAGTTCGAATCCGGCGCGCACCGTGTTCAACGTGTTCCGGAAACCGAATCGCAGGGTCGTATTCATACCTCTGCAGCCACGGTTGCAGTATTGCCCGAAGCCGATGAACAGGAGGCTGTGAACATCAATCCTGCTGACCTGAAAGTCGACACCTATCGCGCCTCGGGTGCAGGTGGGCAACACATCAACAAGACTGATTCAGCGGTACGCATCACCCACCTGCCGACCGGCATTGTGGTTGAATGCCAGGACGAACGTTCGCAGCACAAGAATCGCGCCCGTGCGCTGTCGCTGCTGGCCTCGCGCATGCAGGCTGTCGAAGATGAAAAACGCCATAGTGAGGAATCCGAAGCGCGGCGCAATCTGGTCGGCAGCGGTGACCGCTCGGAACGCATCCGCACCTACAATTTTCCGCAAGGACGGATCACCGATCATCGTATCAACCTGACACTCTACAAGCTTGAAGAAATCATGCAGGGCGCACTTGAACAGGTCATTACCCCGTTGCAAAGTGAAGACCAGGCCGACCGTCTTGCATCGCTAAGTGATCGAGATTAAACCCGGTCGACAACCGGATATGTCTTTACCCACTATTCAACAGGCCCTGCAACAGGCCAGCCAGCAACTTTCCATGCACGAAAGTGCCCGCCTGGATGCTGAAGTATTACTCGCCAAAGTACTGAATAAACCTCGCAGCCATCTTCATGCATGGCCGGACAAGCGGCTTGATCAGGCACAAACCCTCGCATTTCAGCACTGGATAAGCCGTCGAGCCAACGGTGAACCGGTAGCGCATCTTACTGGCGAACGCGAATTCTGGTCACTGTCGCTCGAAGTCACGCCAGACACGCTGATTCCGCGTCCGGATACCGAAGTTCTGGTCGAACAGGCACTCCGGTTGCTACCGGCAGATCAGTCATTGAAGCTCGCAGACCTCGGCACCGGTAGCGGTGCAATTGCGCTGGCGCTTGCCCGGGAACGCCCAAACTGGGAAGTGTATGCGCTGGATCGCGCTCCTGCCTGCATCGACGTTGCCAGACGTAACGCGCTACGAATGAAGACCGGCAATCTGGAATTTGTGCTTGGAGACTGGTCCACAGCGTTCGCAGACTCCAGTCTGGATGCCATCGTTTCCAACCCGCCCTACGTCAACGCCGGCGACCCGCATCTGCTAAGCGGCGACGTCCGCTTTGAACCTCTCACTGCGCTAGTGGCTGGTAACGACGGTCTTGACGACATCAGGCAGCTGATAAAGGATGCACAGAGGGTCTTGAAAAGTGGTGGGCACCTGCTCCTCGAGCACGCCCCCCAGCAAACAGGATACATCCATAACCTGTTAAAAAAAATGAATTTTAAGAATATATCAACACACCGCGACCTGGCCGGGCACGAACGAGTCAGCAGCGCCCGTAAATCACTCTGAAACCGGATTCGCCTAATCCTTAGTTATCATATAGGATTAACAGCATGGATCGATCAGTACCGGAACCCGTCAAACACCGGGAGATCGGGTTTCAAGATCCGCACCCGGACCCGCAACAGGCGCTCAGCGCCATGCTGCTGTTGGCTGACGTTGACGGCATCTTAAAGGCATCAATTCCCTATCCGGAACGCAACAGCGTAGTTGTTGTTTACAAACTCAATCATATCTGTCTGCGCGTCATCGAAGCCCTGCTCACCGAACTGGGTTTCCACCTCGATGGCAGCCTGATGTCAAAATTCAAACGCGCTCTGTATTACTATACCGAGGACAATGAAATGCAGAGTTCGCATACACACAAAGATCAGGATGCCAGTACACGCGAAATTTTCATGCGTTGCTATCGCTGCAAAAATCACGGCTGCAGAGACATCAGACCAGAGCACTGGCGCAACTACCTGTAATCCCGCATCCCGGCGGACAACCGTTTTCCGGAACGCGCGACATACGGATTATGTAGAATTGCCTCCCCATGGATGACGAACAACTGCTGCGCTACAGCCGCCAGATTCTTATGCCGGATATCGGCACCGATGGTCAGCAGAAACTGCTGGATGCACATGTAGCCATCATTGGCGCCGGTGGACTGGGATCACCGGTCGCCATGTATCTTGCCAGTGCGGGCGTAGGCCAGCTCACAATTGTCGACGACGATGCCGTTGAATTATCCAACCTGCAGCGACAACTGTTGCACACTGACAGCGATATTGGCCGGACCAAAGTCGACTCTGCAGCCGAAACACTGCATGCCATTAACCCCGATGTCAGGGTAAATACACTGGCTTCCCGGCTTGATAATCCTCAGCTCGGGCAGCTTGCCACAGACGCCGACATTCTCGTCGATGCGAGCGACAATTTCGCTACCCGGTTTGCTGTCAATGCTGCCTGTGTCACTACCGGCACCCCGCTGGTATCAGGTGCGGCGATTCGCATGGAGGGGCAACTATCCGTCTTTATTCCCCGGCGCGATGACAGCCCCTGCTACCGCTGTCTGTATCGGGAGGGCGATGAGCCGGACCAGACTTGTACAGACACCGGCGTGCTCGCCCCTGTCGTTGGCATTATTGGCAGCCTGCAGGCACTGGAGGTACTGAAGCTGCTGCTGGATATCGGCAAGCCCCTGTGCGGACGAGTACTGATATTTGACGGGCTATACCACGAATGGCGCAGCATTAAACTGTCACGCGACCCGGACTGCCCGGTATGCTCCGATGCCTGAACCTGAAGAACGGATAACAGCACTTCTATGACGCCGCCAGCCGGACATTTAGACTCAGCCACGCCAGCTGGTTATAGTGGTCGCATGGAAAACATCATTCTACCGCGACCACTGGTCAACCAGATACTGCATCAAGCCCAATCCTCGCCTGAAACCGAAATATGCGGCCTGGTTGCTGCCAAAGATGGCCAGCCAACACGCTGTATTCAGGTTGCCAACGTTGCCGAAGAACCGCAGCGCCTGTTCACTATGGACCCTGCACGCCAGATTGATGCACAGCGCGGGATGCGTGAACGTGGAGAAGAATTGTTCGGCATCTATCACTCGCATCCTCACTCCCCGGCGCAACCCTCAGCCACCGACCTGGAACAAGCCGGGTACCCCGAAGCGCTCTACATTATTGTGTCATTGAATACGAAAGGCGTACTCGAAATGCGTGGTTTCAGACTCATGGACAACAAAGCTGTCCAGGTGCAACTGGAAATCTAGTGGCGCGTCGGCGGGACCTCGGGCTGATCCGAAGCAGCGAACAGGCGCTCAATATCAACGGCATCGTAAGCATAGACCTGGCGGCAGAATTCACAGTTCACGCTCACCTTGCCCTGCTCTTCAAGTATATCGCGCACCTCGTCATAACCCAGCCCGCGCAACATGGTGTCGATACGCTCAACTGAACAGGCGCAACGGAAACTGAACGGTTCAGGCTCGAATAACCGCAGGTCCTCTTCGTAGTAAAGACGGTGTAACAGATCGGTCACCGACAGCTCAAGCAGCTCATCATCAGACACCGTCTCGCCAAGAAAGACATCCCGGTTCCAGTCCTCGTCATCATCACTCTGTCCGGGCAGTTGCTGCAATAACATACCGCAGGCACGCTGATCGTTGGCGGTTAACCACAGCCGGGTAGCCAGCTGTTCCGACTGTTCAAAGTAGTCTTCGAGGGTGGACTGCAGCAAATCCTGTTCAACTGCCACCAGCCCCTGGTAGCGCTCACCGCCTTCACCCGGGTCAATAGTCATCACAAGATGCGCCTGCCCGACCTGCTCACGCAGACCTGATTCCGGTACCTCGCCGGTCCAGTGTGCCAGGCCGCGCATGGTGTGCTGGGCGGTCACTTCCACCAGCACCAGGCTGACGGGGCCATCGCCCTGCAACTGCAAATGCAGGGAGCCATTGATCTTTATGGTTGCCGACAGCAGGGCGGCGGCAGCCATTGCCTCGCCCAGCAGTTTTCGTAGTGGTTCGGGATAAGTCTGACGCTCCAGAACAGCTTGCCAGCTGGCGTCGAGGTGCACCAGTTCACCACGCACATCGGTGTGCTCAAACACAAATCGGTGCAGGCAATCAGAATCGCGGGAAGACATGATGGAGAACTATTATCAGGCGAAAATAAACAGCAGGCAAATCTTCAGGTAACGGACCTTCGGTGATCTGCCCGCTGTTTCTATCCAGCCAGTAACTGCTTGAGTATCTTGTTGACTTCACCCGGGTTAGCTTTGCCCTGGGTGGCTTTCATCACCTGGCCGACGAAGTATCCCATCAGCTTCTCCTGGCCCGCCTTGTACTGCTCGATTTGTTTCGGGTTGTTTTCGAGCACCTCGCGAACAATAGCCTCGATGGCACCGGTGTCGGTAATCTGCTTGAGGCCTTTCTTCTCGATAACGGCGTCAGCATCACCTTCGCCAGCCCACATGGCTTCAAACACCTGTTTGGCGATCTTGCCTGAAATAGTACCGTCGGTGATGCGCTGCAACATGCCACCCAGCATATCCGGGCCCACCGGGCTTTCGGTGATGTCCTTGCCCTCTTTATTGAGCAAGCCGGATAATTCCCCCATCACCCAGTTGGCTGACAGCTTGCCTTCCCCTCCAGCCGCTGCCACGGTCTTTTCAAAATACTCCGCGAGCTCGCGACTCGCCGTCAGTACCCCGGCGTCATAGCGCGAAAGATCAAACTCCTGCATAAATCGATCACGTTTGGCATCCGGCAATTCCGGCAACGTTTTCGCCACCGCATCAATAAACGCCTGATCCAGCTCCAGCGGCAGCAAGTCCGGGTCCGGAAAGTAGCGGTAGTCGTTGGCTTCTTCCTTGCTGCGCATGGAGCGGGTTTCATTCTTGTCGGCATCATACAGCCGGGTTTCCTGAACGACCTTCCCACCGCTCTCTATCACGTCAATCTGACGCTCGATCTCGTAGTTGATAGCACGTTCTACAAAGCGGAAAGAGTTGATGTTTTTAATCTCGGCGCGTGTTCCGTATTCCTCCTGCCCTTGGGGACGGATAGATACATTGGCATCGCAACGGAATGAGCCTTCCTGCATATTCCCGTCGCAAATTTCCAGGTAACGGACCAGGGCATGGATTTTTTTCATGTAGGCGACAGCTTCGGCGGGAGAACGCATATCCGGCTCGGATACGATTTCCAGCAATGGCGTACCGGCGCGGTTGAGATCAATACCGGTCTCGCCGTGGAAATCCTCGTGCAACGACTTCCCGGCGTCCTCTTCCAGGTGAGCGCGGGTAATACCGATGCGCTTGCTGTCACCATTTTCCAGGTCAATATCGATATAGCCATCGTGCACCACCGGCAATTCGAACTGGCTGATCTGATAACCTTTGGGCAGATCTGGATAGAAGTAATTCTTGCGCGCAAACACCGAGCGTTGCGCCACCGTGGAATGGGTTGCCAGACCAAACTTGGCCGCCATACCGACGACCTCGGCGTTAAGCACTGGCAAAACACCCGGCAACCCGAGGTCGACTGCGCAGGCCTGGGTATTTGGCGCCGCACCGTAGGCTGTGGATGCCCCGGAAAAAATCTTGCTCCTGGTCGCCAGCTGCGAGTGGATTTCCAGACCTATAACAACTTCCCATTCCATTTCGTCTACTCTCGATCTCGTCTCGATAGTGCTCAGGCAAAACCAGCAGGTATCTGCTGGTGCCAGTCGCTCACCTGCTGGTACTGGTGTGCCACGTTCAGCAGGCGACCTTCATCGAAATAATTGCCGATAAGCTGCAGACCGGCAGGTAAGCCATCGACTATGCCACAAGGTACCGACATGCCCGGCAGGCCGGCGAGGTTAACGGCAATTGTGTAAATGTCTGACAGGTACATACTAACCGGGTCATCTGATTTCTCGCCGAGCTTAAATGCCGTACCTGGCGCTGTTGGTCCCAGGATAATATCAACATCCTGAAACGCAGCTGCGAAATCGTCGCGGATCAGGCGCCGTACCTGCTGAGCCTTCAGATAGTAGGCATCGTAGTAACCCGCAGACAGCGCATAGGTTCCGATCATAATGCGTCGCTTGACCTCCGCCCCGAATCCTTCGCCTCGCGACCGCACATACAGGTCTTCGAGATCTTTGGGATCTTCACAACGGTAACCAAAGCGCACACCATCCATACGCGACAAATTGGACGAGCACTCGGCGGGCGCCACGACATAATAGGCCGGCACGGCAAGCCCGCTGTTCGGCAGGCTAATCTGTTTAATCTCGGCGCCCAGTTTTTTCAGCTCGTCGGTAGCCGCTTCCACAGCCGCCCCCACACCAGCATCCAGCCCTTCACTGAAAAACTCCCTGGGCAAACCGATTTTCAGACCACTGAGGTCGTTAGCCAGAAAGTCAGAATATGATTCAACCGGGCGGTCAATGCTGGTTGAGTCCCGCTCATCGAAACCGGACATAATTTCCAGCAGCTGGGCGGCATCTGCAGCGCTGGTTGCGAACGCGCCGGCCTGGTCGAGACTGGAAGCAAAGGCGATCATGCCGTAGCGGGATACGCGGCCATAGGTCGGCTTGATACCGGTGATGCCGCACAGGGCAGCAGGCTGACGAATTGAACCACCGGTATCAGTGCCGGTCGACAGCGGTGCCAACCTGGCCGCCACGGCTGCAGCCGAACCACCCGAAGACCCGCCGGGTACGCGCGCCTGGTCCCAGGGATTTTTTACTGGTCCATAAAAACTCGTTTCGTTGGAGGACCCCATGGCAAACTCGTCCATGTTGGTTTTGCCCAGCATGACGGCGCCGGCATCCTTGAGTTTTTGGGTCACCGTAGCGTTATAGGGCGCCTCGAAATTGTCCAGCATGCGCGAACCGCAGCTGGTGCGCACACCCTGGGTACAGAAAATATCCTTATGCAGGTAAGGGATACCGGTAAGCGGCGTGCTTTGCCCGTCTTTCCGACGCTGATCCGCTGCACGTGCATCGGCCAGCGCCGCCTCAGCCGTCAGTGTTATGACACTGTTAAGCTGCGAGTCATATTTTTCGATGCGCTCGAGAAAATGCCGGGTCAGTTCTTCACTGGAATATTCGCCCGCAGTCAAGCCCGCAGCGAGTTCCTGGATGTTTTTTTGAAACATGGTCATCCCGTCTTACTCAATAACCTTGGGCACCAGATACAGGCCGGCTTCCACCTTGGGAGCGATACGCTGAAACTGATCACGCTGGTCGGATTCCGATACCTGATCAGGACGCAGGCGCTGACTGGCGTCCATGGGGTGTGCCATCGGCTCGACGCCGCTGGTGTCGACAGCATTGAGTTGCTCCACAAACGAGAGAATATCGGACAGGTTGCGCGTGTAGGTCTCGTATTCGTCTGCGTCGACGCCCAAACGCGCCAGATGGGCGATCTTGCCAACGGCCTCTTTATCCAGGGACATGCTAATAATCTCGGTAACCGTTTCAGGAAAACGCGAAAGGTAGCATAATTAGATACCGGATGGGTACGCGGTACTCGCCGCCTGGCCACCACCAGAGACTAATCCGCTTGCCCGTTTCGGTCCTGGTTGTGTTAGATTACAACCCTTTAAACACGCTAGGGATTCAGCCCTCCATGTTCAGAAGTCTGATGGGGATGTTCTCCAACGATCTATCGATCGATCTGGGAACTGCAAATACCCTGATCTATGTGCGCAACCAGGGCATCGTGCTCGACGAACCCTCTGTAGTAGCCATTCGTCAGGATCGTGGTCCAGGTGGCCCCAAGAGTATCGCCGCCGTAGGCGCCGAAGCCAAGGCCATGCTCGGACGCACGCCAGGCAATATCACCGCTATTCGCCCGCTCAAGGAAGGCGTGATTGCCGACTTTACCGTCACCGAGAAAATGCTCCAGCACTTCATCCATAAGGTACACGAGGCGCGCTTTTTCCGTCCCAGCCCCCGGGTGCTGATCTGTGTGCCCTGCGGTTCCACCCAGGTGGAACGCCGCGCCATCAAGGAATCTGCGGCCGGAGCGGGTGCCCGTGAGGTCTACCTGATCGAGGAACCCATGGCTGCCGCTATTGGCGCCGGGATGCCTGTCGATGAGGCGCGCGGCTCGATGGTGCTGGATATCGGCGGTGGCACCTCGGAAGTCGCGGTGATTTCGCTGAATGGCATTGTTTACTCCTCGTCGGTGCGCATTGGCGGCGACCGCTTTGACGAAGCTATTGTCAATTATGTGCGCCGTAACTACGGCACCCTGATCGGTGAAGCCACGGCCGAACATATTAAGCAGCAGATCGGCTCAGCCTACCCGGGCGCCGAAATGAAGGAGCTGGAGGTCAAGGGTCGTAACCTGGCCCAGGGCGTGCCACGCAGTTTCACGCTGAACAGCAACGAAATCCTGGAAGCCCTGCAGGAACCATTAGCGGGTATCGTCGGCGCGGTCAAAACCGCACTGGAGCAGACGCCACCGGAACTCGGTGCCGACGTCGCTGAGCGCGGTATTGTGCTGACTGGTGGTGGCGCACTGCTGCGCGACCTCGATAGACTGCTGATGGAAGAAACCGGCCTGCCGGTGGTTGTCGCAGACGACCCGTTGACCTGCGTGGCTCGCGGTGGTGGCCGGGCACTGGAACTGCTGGACGAACGCGGCGGTGATGTGTTCGCAGTAGAATAGTTCGACACGTCGAGTATTCGGTCTACCTCTACAGGCCCAGGCAGAGGTAGACTTGTCGTCATCACAAAACCAGGTGATGCAGCAGAGGCTTTACCATTAAACAGATTTTTACAGCCGGCCCGCCCCTGTTTGCCCGCTTGCTGGGACTTGCCACACTTTCCATCGTTCTCATGACGATTGACCACCGGCAGCACCACCTCGACAGCATGCGCTCCTTTCTTTCGGTGGTCGTGTACCCCCTTCAATGGCTGGTCGATCTGCCCGACACCTCGTCGGAATGGTTCCGGGAATCTTTGTCGACCCGCCGCGAACTGCAGGAGGAGAACGCCAGCCTCCGCACCCAGCAATTGATGCTGAATACCCAGTTACAGAAGCTTGAGTCTCTGGAAGCCGAAAACCGGCGCCTGAGAGCCCTGCTGGACTCTTCGTTCCAGGTAGGTACCCGGCATATGCTGATCGCCGGACTGCTATCGGTGGACATGGACCCTTATCGCCACCAGATCGAAGTCAACAAGGGTAGCCTGGACCACCTGTTTGAAGGGCAGCCACTGCTCGACAGCCAGGGCGTCATGGGCCAATTGATCCATGTCGGGCCGCTCACCGCTACCGCCATGCTGATCACTGACCCAAGCCATGCCATACCAGTGCAGATCAATCGCACCGGACTGCGCACTATTGCATTAGGCACCGGCAGCATTGACCGTCTCGAGCTACCCCATATACCCACCAACGCTGACGTGCGCATCGGTGACCTGCTGATCAGCTCCGGACTGGGTGGTCGATTCCCACCCGGCTATCCGGTCGCCGAAGTCATCAATGTCGAGCAGGACCCCGGCAATACTTTTTCGGAAGTCAGCGCTCGTCCCCGGGCGCATCTCGACCGCAGTCGCGAGGTGCTGCTGGTCTGGCC
>Ga0316189_10006400_pt1 | contig 11220 bp, 11 predicted proteins | sample LowCovwburrow_MG_FD_204930 | JGI IMG/M metagenome (GOLD analysis project Ga0316189, IMG submission 204930) | Coastal sediment microbial communities from Maine, United States - Lowes Cove worm burrow | ecosystem: Environmental > Aquatic > Marine > Coastal > Sediment | place: USA: Maine... | reverse complement strand
GGAACAGGCCAATGCGCCCGCCTACATCATCTTCAATGACCGCACGTTGATCGAAATGGCAGAAAAGCGGCCGGTGACACTGGATGAGATGGCGCATATCGGCGGCGTTGGGGCCAAGAAGTTGGAAAACTACGGGCGCGACTTTCTAGAGGTCATCGCAGGTGCATCCGAAGACGTGCACCCCATGCGCCGTAAATTGGCCGGACGAGGTGAAGGGGCGGTCTATGACCGCTTGATGGAAGTGCAGGCGACCCTAAACCGTGGGCCACACGGCACAGACAAACCAATGAGCTGCTCGGCGTCGATGCTGGCCAAGGTCGCGCAATTGCGTGGCGCGGACATGGATAATCTGACCCGTGTTATTGGTGATAAATACGCTGAAAGATTTGGTGAGGCCTTCTTGGAAGTGCTCGAAGCAGGTTAGGATCGCTAAACCTCTGATCTGACCCCCTAGACAGGATGCCCAAAATGCGCGCGATAACCTACACCGAATTCGGAGCAGCTGCAGATGTGCTGGTCCTTGAAGAACGCCCCGCACCCCAACCCGCGAAGGGCGAGGTTTTAGTGCGCTTGCACAGTTCCGGCGTCAACCCGTCAGACATCCGCGCCCGTGCGGGCGGCCGCCCCGGTGTTCCCAAGCCACCCTTTCCTACGATCATTCCGCACAGCGATGGCGCGGGCATTATCGAAGCCGTCGGCGACGGTGTCTCGCCGGACCGCATTGGCGAGCGTGTCTGGATCTGGAACGGACAATGGCAACGCGCCTTTGGGACCGCGGCCGAGTTTATCGCCTTGCCCTCTGAACAGGCCGTACCCTTGGGTGATGATGTTTCCTTTGTGGAAGGTGCCGTCCTTGGAATTCCTGCCCTGACGGCTGTGCACGCGGTCCTTGGGCAAGGTCCCGTCGATGGCAAAACTGTCCTTGTAAGTGGTGGTGCGGGTACAGTCGGACATTTGGCCGTGCAGGTGGCGGCTGCTTCAGGCGCGCGTGTGATTGCCACGGCAAAGGGTGAGGCCGGTATCAAAGCCGCGCAGGATGCAGGTGCTGCACATGTCTTTGACTACACTGATGCAAATCTTGCAGCGCAGATACTGGACGCAACGGGTGGTCAATCTGTCCATCATGTGGCTGAGGTCGAATTCGGCAAGAACGCTGAAGTCATCGCGCAGGTTATCGCAGAGAATGGCACCGTGTCAGCCTATGGTTCGGCCAAGGACATGACGCCAGCAATCCCATTCTATCCGCTGATGTTTAAGGCCGTAAAAATTAATCTGGTTCTAATCTATCTTCTGACGCCCCAAGACCGCGGCAAAGCAATCGGGCAATTGAACGATTTACTAAACTCAAAGGCGTTGACGATCCGGATTTCCGAGACCTTGGAATTGGACCATTGCGCCGCTGCGCATGACATCGTGGCGCGCGGTGACCGGGCTGGGTCTATTGTTCTGACGATGTAGTGCGGGCCGGATTGACCCTAGCCTTGCTTCACTCTAGCTAGCGCCCATTCTGACAAGAGGCAAAGACATGGCACGCAGACGCAAAGGTCGCGATATTTCGGGTTGGCTGGTGGTGGATAAACCTGCCGGCATCACATCGACTGCCGTCGTAAACAAAGTGCGCTGGGCGCTGGATGCTAAGAAGGCAGGCCATGCAGGTACGCTTGATCCAGAGGCGACAGGTGTGCTGGCAGTGGCCTTGGGCGAAGCGACCAAGACAGTGCCTTATATCACGGATGCGCTGAAGGCCTACACATTCACCGTGCGGTTGGGCCAAGCCACCAACACTGATGATGCAGAAGGCGAAGTAATTGCCACCTCTGACCTGCGCCCTGATGACGAGGCGATCAAAGCCGCCTTGAGCGCATTTGTCGGTGACATAATGCAAGTTCCACCGCAGTTTTCTGCCGTGAAAGTGGATGGTGAGCGCGCTTACAAAAAGGCCCGCGACGGCGAAGAAATGACGCTGGCCGCTCGCCCGCTCTGGGTAGAAGAGCTGCTGTTGGTCGACCGTCCCGATGCCGACCATGTTGTGCTTGAGATGACTTGTGGCAAGGGCGGGTATGTCCGCTCAATCGCCCGCGATCTTGGTGATGCACTCGGCTGTAAGGCCCACGTCAAATCATTGCGCCGCATTTGGTCGGGGCCCTTTCAAGCCACGGATGGCGTGAAGTTGGATGAAATCGACGCTAAGGCCAAGACAGCTGATCTTGATGTCTATGTACAACCGCTCGAAGTCGGCCTCGCGGACTTGTCCGAAGTGCGTTGCCTTGCGGAAAGTGTTGCCAAGCTGCGCAACGGCAACCCGGCGTCGGTCATTGCGACGGGCGTGGAGTATGGCGAGGAAGTCTGGGCGTCGTTTGAGGGGCAAGCCATCGCCGTGGGCACCTATCGCGGAGGCGAAATGCAGCCATCGCGCGTTTTTGTGGTCTAGGTGATTACACGAACGCATATCAAAGACGACGCGCCATCGACGGCGATTTATTCGGACTGTGAATGCTACCGCTACGCACTGACCCGCACTTGGGACCCACAGGGAAAACGCGTTCTTTTTGTTATGCTGAATCCGTCAAAGGCGACCGAAGTGCAAAACGATCCAACGGTTGAACGCTGCGAAAGACGCGCGCGGGCACTGGGTTTTGGCGCGTTTCAGGTGACCAATATATTCGCTTGGCGGGATACTGATCCCTTCAAGATGCGCAAAGCGGCAGATCCTGTTGGCCCCGAAAATGATGAGACCATTCGTACTGGAGCGGTTTGGGCCGATCAGATCATCGCGGCCTGGGGCACGCATGGAACTCATTTGGATCGGGGACCAGAGACCGAAACGCTCTTGCGTCAAACTGGGAAGCCGTTGTTCTCACTTGGCCTAAGCAAGCATGGGCATCCAAAACACCCGCTCTACATCAGTTATGCACAGCAGCCGATCTTGTGGGAGGTCGGCCCCACCGCTTAGCCCAACAAAATGCTTTCCTTTTTGCAAGAATCCACCTATTGCGGCCCATCTGAGCAGGGTGCGCCCTGCACGGACCCTCCACGGGCCTTTCTGGACGACATCCCGGATCGCGCCATTAACCCTTAAATATAAGGAGACCCCGATGTCGATTACTGCTGAAGACAAAGCCCGGATCATGAAGGAATTTGCGACCAAAGAAGGCGACACAGGTTCGCCCGAAGTACAGGTTGCAATCTTGTCCAGCCGCATCGCGACGCTGACAGAGCACTTCAAGACCCACAAAAAAGACAACCACGGTCGCCGTGGTCTGCTGAAAATGGTTGCGCTGCGCCGCAAGCTTTTGGACTACACCAAAGGCAAAGACGAAGCCCGTTACCAAGACCTGATCAAGCGTCTGGGCCTGCGTCGCTAAGGCGCTACGGTCGAGAAGACATTACAGAAAACGCCCACATTTTTGTGGGCGTTTTTTGTTTGCCGATTCGATAGTGCAAATTCGCATGCCCGCTACGCGATAACTTGGGTCTCGCCTGTCTCTTCCGGATAGTCGCGCTGGATATGATAGGCGAGCTGTCTCCACCAGATCGACATAGCGTATTTCTCACCATTTACGACGGATCGTCCTGCATGCAGGGAATGGGGGTGTGGCGCCGCCGTGCCAAGACGTGTGTTGCCAAATATCAAAACCCGCCCGAGTTTTGGTTTCACCTTGATTTTAAGGTGCGGAAACTCTGTTTCGCCGCCCTCTTCGACATCATTTAGATAGCAAATCGTTGTGAACAGGCGTTGACCACCTTCTGCAAGGAACTGGCGCCCACCTGGACTTTGATCAAATGCGTCAGAATGAGCATCAAATTTCTGCTCACCTTGATAGCGCAACAGCTTGCACGGCTCAGTGTTTTCCGGCGGCAAACGTACCAGTGATGAAATCTCGCTGATAAGTTCCGTTACTCGCGGGTCAGCCCATTGGTCGACCCGCGCGTTTTCGTTGGTGCGGCTTTCACTTACCTTTGAACCGCCGCTCGCGTTGACCACTGCACCGCGTTGAAAGACACCATCACCCTTCGCGATAACGTGCTTTGCAAGATCCGCGTCAAAGACTTCATCAACGACAACGACGAGAGGGTTCATGTTGAGTAGTATTTGCGAGCGACCTACCACCGACATATATTCAAACTCCATGCCTAACAAACCGGCAATAGAAATCGCCATGCCAAACTACCCAGTTTCGCGAGCGAAATGGGTTTGGTGCCGAAAGAAGTGTCTCTCGGCAGATCCAGCCTATTCTGCCGGTGGTGGCGCCGGTGCTTCCATCGGTGGTGGTGCTGGTGCTTCATCATCGTCATCGTCATCATCACCACTGGACACTGCGACGGCAATCAAAACACCCACGATAAGTGCAGGGATAATCCAATCCGAACTGCCTGCTGGGGCTGCCATCGCTTCTGGCTCAGTTACTGGTGTTTCAACAATGGAATCGGCCAAGCCGCCTGCCATTGATTGTGTGGCAACAAGTGAAATTGCTGCGGCGTGTGGGACAAACTTCATAATAAGGCCACCTTTACATGATCAATTGAAAAATCGTGCGTCAGCGTAGCAAAGTAAGTTCCTTTAGGTAAAGAAATTTCTTTGCGTTGATATTTTTCCTAAGTTGTTCTGCAGATCGAGGGCTGGTTCCCTGCGGAAACCCTTCCCCCTTCCCAAACACCCAAATCTACGCTAAGCCCCGCAAATCTTGAAAGATTGGCGCCCGCATTCCAGCGCCCATAGATGAAGATCAAGGAATGAGGGGGAATACGCCCCCTACGTTAAAGGCCGAAAGCGGCCAACTAGGAAAACATGATGTTTAATGAAGTGAAGAAATCAATTCAGTGGGGCGAAGAAACGCTGACACTGGAAACGGGCAAGGTTGCCCGCCAAGCCGATGGCTCTGTCATCGCGACACTGGGTGAAACCAGCGTTATGGCGAACGTGACATTTGCACGTAAGCAAAAACCGGGGCAGGACTTTTTCCCGCTGACCGTCCACTACCAAGAGAAGTATTACGCCGCCGGTAAAGTACCTGGTGGCTTTTTTAAGCGCGAAGCGCGTCCTACTGAAAAAGAGACGCTGACTGCACGCCTGATCGACCGTCCAATTCGCCCATTGTTCGTCCCCGGCTTCAAAAACGAAGTTCTGGTGATGTGTACTGTGCTATCACACGACATGGTCAATGACCCTGACATGGTTGCGATGATCGCTGCTTCTGCGGCTCTGACCATTTCTGGCGCACCATTCCGTGGCCCGATTGCTGCTTGCCGTGTTGGTTTTGAGGATGGCGAATACATCCTGAACCCTGAAATCGACGACATGCACAACCTGCGCCTGAACCCAGAGCAGCGTTTGGACCTTGTTGTTGCCGGCACCAAAGATGCCGTGATGATGGTTGAATCCGAAGCATACGAACTGACTGAAGACGAAATGCTGGGTGCTGTCACATTCGCGCATGATGCTATTCAGCCAGTCATCGACCTGATCATTGATCTGGCCGAAGACACCGCGAAAGAGCCGTTTGATTTCCAACCGGTCGATTACTCTGACCTGTCCGCTGCCGTGAAAGCAGCTGGTGAAGATCAGATGCGTGCCGCTTATGCGATCACTGACAAGCAAGAGCGCACTGCCGCTGTGACTGCTGCCAAAGCCGCTATTATTGAGGCTCTGACAGAAGAGCAGCAGGAAGATGGCAACCTTGGCGCGGCCCTGAAAAAGCTTGAAAGCCAAGTTCTGCGCGGCGATGTCGTCAAGAACGGCAAGCGTATCGATGGCCGCGCCCTCGACACGATCCGTCCAATCGTATCCGAGACAGGCATCCTGCCACGGACACACGGTTCTGCCTTGTTCACACGTGGCGAAACCCAAGGTCTGGTTGTGACCACATTGGGCACCGGTGACGACGAGCAGATGATCGACGCGCTGACCGGCATGTATAAGTCTAACTTCATGCTGCACTATAACTTCCCACCATATTCTGTTGGTGAAGTTGGTCGTGTTTCTGGCCCGGGCCGTCGCGAGATCGGTCACGGTAAGTTGGCATGGCGCGCGCTTCAGGCGGTTCTGCCTGCGGCAACTGATTTCCCTTACACCATTCGTTTGGTGTCAGAGATCACTGAATCCAACGGTTCGTCTTCGATGGCATCCGTTTGTGGTGGCTCCTTGTCCATGATGGACGCTGGTGTACCACTCAAAGCACCAGTTGCTGGTGTGGCGATGGGTCTGGTCATGGAAGACGATGGCGAATACGCCATTCTGTCCGACATCCTGGGTGACGAAGATCACCTTGGCGACATGGACTTCAAAGTTGCTGGTACTGAAAACGGCATCACATCCTTGCAGATGGACATCAAGATCGCGGGCATCACGCCAGAGATCATGAAGAAAGCTCTTGAGCAGGCGAAAGCCGGCCGTCTGCATATCCTTGGTGAGATGAGCAAAGCCATCACTGGCGCGCAGGAATTCTCTGTGCATGCGCCCAAGATCGAAACGATGCAGATCCCAACCGACAAGATCCGTGAAGTTATCGGTTCTGGCGGTAAGGTTATCCGCGAGATCGTGGAAACATCCGGTGCGAAAGTCGACATCAATGATGACGGCGTGATCAAACTGGCATCCAACGATGCCGAAGCGATCAAGCGTGCCTATGACATGATCCATTCGATCGTGGCAGAGCCAGAAGAAGGCGTGATCTACAAAGGTACAGTTGTGAAGGTCGTCGATTTCGGCGCATTCGTGAATTTCTTTGGCAAGCGCGACGGTTTGGTCCACGTGTCCCAGATCGAGAACAAGCGCCTGAACCACCCTTCCGATGTTTTGAAAGAAGGTCAGGAAGTTTGGGTCAAACTGCTCGGCTTTGACGATCGCGGCAAAGTCCGCTTGGCCATGAAGATGGTTGATCAGGCAACTGGCCAAGAGATCACAAAAGAGGAAGCAGAGGAATAATCTTCCCGCTTGCTTGAGACAAAAATGAAGGCCCGGGCAGATCTGCTCGGGCCTTTTTTTATTTTACCGTCAGAGCGTCGGTGCGATTTAGCTCTTAAGTTTTGTCGTCCGCAGATATGGGAAGATTGTCTTAAAATCCCCGAACTTGGCTTTGGCATCTTCATTGCTGACTGTTGCCGGGATGATGACATCATCGCCGACGTTCCAGTTTGCAGGCATTGCCACGCCTTGCCCAGCCGCCGTTTGCAGCCCGTCAAGCGCGCGCAGCACTTCGGCAAAGTTGCGGCCAACGTTCATTGGGTAGGTCATAGACAGCTTTAACTGCTTGTCGGGACCGATAATAAAGACGACGCGTACTGTGGCGCTGTCGGCAGGTGTGCGCCCGTCAGGCAGATAGGCATCAGCGGGTAGCATATCGAATGCCTTAGCGACTTTGAGATCCTCGTCCGCGATGATCGGAAAGCCCGCTTTTGCTTGCGCAAAAGTTTCAATGTCGCTTTTCCACTTCTTATGGTCCTCGACACCGTCGACGCTGATGCCCATGACCTTGGTGCCGCGCTTGGCCCATTCGTCGGCCAACTGTGCAACAGCACCGAACTCTGTCGTGCAAACGGGCGTGAAGTCTTTGGGGTGCGAAAACAAAATCGCCCAGCTATCGCCGATCCAGTCATGCAGTGAAATAGTGCCCTGATCGGTTTCAACCGTCATATCAGGGATCGTATCGTTGATGCGCAGACCCATTTTGGTACTCCTTATCGCGTGATTTCAAAACCCAATATAGGGATGATGGCAGCCCAGCGCTACATCCGCTTGCGCATCATGAATTGCGATGCCACATAAAGCGTTGAGCAAAGGAGAGCCGCGATGATCGAGAGCCGCAATTTCTATATCAACGGGGCTTGGGTCCCGCCTGTTAAATCGAACGACTACCATGTGATTGATCCTTCCACGGAAGATGCGTGCGCGGTCATCTCCTTGGGCGACCAAGCTGATACGGATGCTGCCGTTACTGCCGCAAAGGCCGCTTTTCCCGCATGGGCCGCGACAGATCCCGAAACACGGGCCGGATATGTCAAAGGCATCCTTGCCCAATATGAGGCACGGGTCGAAGAAATGGCCGAGGCCATCAGCCTTGAAATGGGCGCACCCATTGATATGGCGCGCAGCAGTCAGGCACCTTGTCTGCCGTGGCATCTGGAAAACGCGCTAGAGGCAATCAAGCACATTGAATGGGTCCGCCCGCTTGGCCCGCATGCCCCCAATGACCGTATTGCGATGCAACCAATCGGGGTGGTTGGCCTGATCACGCCTTGGAACTGGCCCATGAACCAGGTCACGTTAAAGGTCATCCCTGCCTTGCTCGCAGGCTGCACGATGGTTTTGAAACCCTCTGAAGAATCACCGCTGTCCTCTCTCCTCTTTGCCGAGTTTGTTCATGATGCTGGCGTGCCTGCTGGGGTCTTTAACCTTGTGAACGGTGATGGTGTCGGTGTTGGCAGCCAACTATCGCGGCATGAGGATGTATCAATGATCAGCTTCACTGGCTCAGCCCGCGCAGGTAAGGCCATCACTGTCGCTGCCGCCGAGACGCTCAAGCGTGTGACACTGGAACTAGGCGGCAAAGGTGCCAATGTGATCTTTGCAGACGCTGATGAAAAGGCGGTAAAGCGCGGCGTCATTCATTGCATGGGCAATTCCGGCCAATCGTGCAACGCGCCAACACGTATGCTGGTTGAACGATCGATCTATGATCAAACGGTCGAAATGGCAGCAGAGATTGCCAGCAAGATCGGCGTTGGCCCTGCGTCTGAGCCCGGTCGGCATATCGGCCCTGTGGTAAACAAGACCCAATGGACGAAAATCCAGGAATTGATCGAGGTTGGCATTAACGAAGGCGCACGCCTTGTTGCGGGTGGCCCCGGCCTGCCAGAGGGCATGAACCGTGGGTATTATGTCCGTCCAACCGTTTTCGCAGATGTCACGAATGATATGCGAATTGCGCAGGAAGAAATCTTTGGCCCTGTGCTGTCGATCATTCCGTTTGAAGATGAAGCCGATGCAATCGCAATCGCGAACGACACGCCTTACGGCCTCACCAACTATGTCCAGACCCAGGACGGGGCCAGACGTAACCGCATGGCGCTGGCATTACGTTCAGGCATGGTCGAGATGAACGGTCAGTCGCGTGGTGCCGGATCCCCCTTTGGTGGGGTCAAGATGTCGGGCGGCGGGCGCGAAGGTGGCGTTTGGGGAATCGAAGAATTCCTTGAGGTCAAAGCAATCTCTGGCTGGGCCGCAGAATAGTGTCATGTGCACAAGCGCACCAAATAGGTGCGCTTGTGGATATTTCGTGCGGCAAGGGGAGCGGCTATCTAGACTGCAACTAGATAGGAGAGCGACATGATCAATCAGATCAAAGGACTGCACCACGTCACATCTTTGGCAAGCGACGCCCGAGAGAATAATGCCTTTTTCACAAACGTGCTCGGGCTGCGCCGTGTCAAAAAGACGGTGAACTTTGACGCTCCTGATGTTTATCACCTGTACTATGGTGATGAAGCGGGCTCACCCGGGACCGTAATGACGTATTTCCCGTTTCCAAATGCGGGACGCGGCGCCAAAGGCGTGGGCGAAGTGGGGCGAACTGCGTTCAGCATTCCCACAGGATCATCACAGGCATGGCTTGACCGGTTTGCAACTTTCGATGTGGCTGGCGTTAGTCAGGACACCCGCTTTGGTGAAAAGCGTGTTCTGTTTGATGGGCCTGACGGCGACCAGTTCGCCTTGGTCGAAAGTGATGATGAGCGTACACCATGGACCGGCAACGGCGTGAGCGAAGCTATGGGTATTCGCGGGTTTCATTCCGCAGACATGCGATTGCAACAAGCTGCGATGAGCAGTGAACTCCTCCAGTTCATGGGCTACGAAGAACTGGACCGCCAAGACAACGTCACCCGCTTCATCGTACCCGGCGGGAATGATGCAAACATTATCGACATCGAAGAAATCCCGACAGCTGGACACGCGGCGCAGGGTGCGGGTTCAGTGCATCACATAGCGTTTGCCGTCGAGAACCGCGCACGACAACTCGAAGTACGCGAGGCCTTGCTCGATACCGGTTATCAAGTGACCCCGGTCATTGATCGCGACTACTTCTATGCAATCTATTTCCGTACGCCGGGTGGGGTTCTGTTCGAAGTCGCAACAAACGAGCCGGGTTTTAACCGGGACGAAGATACGGCGCATTTGGGCGAAGCGCTCAAACTGCCAAGCCAGCACGAGCATCTGCGCGCCCGTCTGGAAGGTCTGCTTCAGCCGCTGGGCGATTGATATGAGCTACATTGCCAAACGCACCGAGGGAACAGCGGGTGCACCGCTGTTCCTGACATTTCACGGCACAGGTGGAAACGAAGACCAGTTTCACGCCTTTGCCGAACAGCTTAAACCGGGCGCCCATGTGACTTCGCCGCGCGGTGATGTGTCTGAGCACGGTGCCTTGCGATACTTCCGCCGGACTGGCGAAGGCGTCTATGATATGGACGACTTGATCATACGCACTGCGGCAATGGCAGAGTTCATCACAGCGGAAAGACAGGGCGTGAACGCCCGCGACGCAATTGGTCTGGGATATTCGAACGGTGCCAACATTCTGGCGGCTGTTGCGCTGGAGCAACCGGACTTGGTTGATACGCTCGTCCTGATGCACCCACTGATTCCTTGGGAACCCGAAAACCAACCGGGGCTCAAGGGACGACAGATTTTGATTACAGCAGGTGAACGCGATCCAATTTGCCCGGCCCATTTGACGCAAGCCTTGGTCGACTATCTGACGGCGCAAGGTGCGGACGTGACCGTGCACTGGCATCCGGGCGGACATGAGATTGCACAGTCAGAAATCGACGCGATTGCGCAATTTATCGGCGCTTAGAAAGGGCTCTTTGCGGTGATACGCATACCCTGCCCGCCATCTGGGTGGCGAAATTGCAGAGTCTCAGAATGCAGCATCAGGCGCGGATACTCCCGCGCAGGACCTGTCGCATAGAACGGGTCGCCCAATATCGGATGCCCCAGCGCCAGCATATGCACGCGTAGCTGATGTGATCTGCCAGTGCGGGGCATCAGACGCACGCGCGTTTCGCCATCTTTCTTGCGCATGACCCGCCAATCGGTTTGCGCTTGCTTGCCGTTCTCGTGATCCACCATCTGAAGTGGGCGATTTGGCCAATCGACGATCAGAGGCAGGTCAACCGTTCCTGTCTTCTCTGCCATCTCACCCCACACCCGAGCAACATAGG
>Ga0316189_10006399_pt1 | contig 11223 bp, 11 predicted proteins | sample LowCovwburrow_MG_FD_204930 | JGI IMG/M metagenome (GOLD analysis project Ga0316189, IMG submission 204930) | Coastal sediment microbial communities from Maine, United States - Lowes Cove worm burrow | ecosystem: Environmental > Aquatic > Marine > Coastal > Sediment | place: USA: Maine... | reverse complement strand
GGAGGTTGAAAATTACGTATATGGTCCCGTGCTTCGACTTCTTCTATTTTTTGGCGTACTAGCTTGAAATTGTTCTTGTACTTCTTCTGTTTTTTTGGATTTTTCGTAGTAATATCAGCTTCACACAAGGTCATTAAATCGTCTACATGATCTCCTGCTTCAAAAACAAGTCGGCGAACAGCAGAATCTGTAACGAAATCTTCCGAAAGTATCTGTGGCCTCGAACTCATCAAGACCATCTTTTGAACATACTTCATCTTTTCGTTCAGTGGCATATGTAAGCGTTTAAAGAGCTTATAGACCATTTTTGAGCCGACAAATTCGTGACCGTGGAATGTCCATCCGATTTTTTTGTGAAATTTCTTTGTAGGCGCTTTTCCGATGTCATGGAGTAAGGCCGCCCAGCGCAACCAGAGATTATCAGTAGTTTCCGAAATGTTGTCAACTACCTCTAAAGTGTGCCAAAAATTATCTTTATGGCGTTGGCCTTCGATTTCTTCTATTCCTTGAAGAGCGATTAATTCCGGTAGAATAAATGGTAACAAATCGGTCTTGTGCAGCAGTGCAAACCCCTTGGAAGGTACTGTGCTTGCAAGAATTTTATGCAATTCGTCTACAATACGCTCTTTGGAAATTATTTTGATACGCTCTTTATTTTCCGTAATCGCCTGTAACGATTTCAATTCGATAGTAAAATTAAGTTGGGATGCGAACCTGATGGCCCGCATCATGCGCAACGGATCATCGGAGTATGTTATACCTGGTTCAAGAGGTGTTCTAATAATCTTTTTTTCAAGATCCGAAATACCGTTGAAAGGATCTAAAAGCTTCCCAAAATCGTTTTGGTCAAGTGAAAGGGCTAAGGTATTAATAGTGAAATCCCTTCTATTCTGGTCGTCGGCTAACGTGCCATCTTCGACGATTGGCTTTCTGCTATTACGGTGGTAACTTTCTTTTCGGGCCCCAACGAATTCCAACTCAATATCCTTCCACTTTAACATAGCTGTACCAAAGTTCTTAAATATGGTGACTTTGGGTTTATCTGGAAGTAATGAAGCCACTTTATTCGCCAATTCGATTCCGCTGCCAACAGCTACGATATCGATGTCTTTGGGCAATCCCCTGCTCAAGAGATAATCCCTAACAAAACCACCAATGACATAACAGTCTATCCCAAGTTCTTGTGCCGCTCCAGATACGATATTAAAAATCGGGTTTTGTAAGGCTTCTTTCTGGTTCAAAAGGTTCACGTTTTTTTATTAAGTGGAATCGTTACTAAAGATGTCTTACGTCTCGTGTCTAATTGAGTAGCGGTTTATCCCTAATGTTACTCCCGTATCACTTTTACCGTTCCGTCAGTACTTAATTTTATTATTGCAGATGGTCTAGCGAAATTTTGTTCGGGTTCCAAATTTACCACATAGTCTACGCCTTTTAAAATTGCGCTGTCTATTTCGGAAAATTTTTTAGGTGTAACTTGGCCCGAAATATTAGCGGAAGTCGATACAATAGGTTTTTTAAACTTGTTAATCAGATATTGGCAGAACTTGTCGGAAGCAACCCGAATGGCCGAGGTATTGTTTTTTGCGATAAGGTTTTTAGCAATGCCCTTTGGGGCATCATAAATAATGGTGATGGGTTTGGTTGAAAGGTCCATTAAGTCATAGGCCAAATCCGGTACGTGTTCCACATGCTTTTCGAGCATCGCATCGTTGGCGACCAAACATATCAAGGTTTTGCTGTCTTCTCTTTGTTTTAAACGATACACCTTTTGAACTGCTTTCTCGTTGGTGGCATCACAACCGATGCCCCAAACCGTATCGGTAGGGTAGAGAATAAGACCACCCTTCGCCAGAATTTCGATGCAGTTGTTCAGTTCCGTACTAAAATGGGAGGCCACTATTTTTGGTATTTCAATTTCTGGCGCTGAACACTCTCGATATCCAAAATATCTTTTTGCTTGTAAGTTAAGGCCTCATGGGCTGCCCTTAAATCTCGGCATAGTTTTCGAAGGCCCATAGGTTCTAACGAGGCGGCATGATCAGTGCCTTTCCAGGTTCTATCTAAAGTAAAATGCCTTTCTATAACATGGGCGCCTAAAGTATATGCAGCTACATCGACGGCAATGCCCAAGTGATGCCCTGAAAAACCAATACTTTTTACTTTTTGATTATATTTTTCCTGTAGTTTTAGAATATCCAATAGACATACATCTTTAAAAGGTACGGGGTAGCCAGAGGTACAATTATAAACGACCAGGTCTTTGCTACGGCCACGTTCAGCGAAAAAATCAACAATGATTTCGATTTCGTCTTTGGTCGTCATTCCAGTAGAAATATGAATCTCACCCCTATAATTATCGCATAGCCAACCCAACATCTCAAAATTGTTGTTACAAGCAGAAGGTATTTTTATAAAATCGGGATTTATACTCGCAATCTCTTTTGCCGAAGTAGTTTCCCAAACGGAGGTAGAATAGGTGATGCCGACGTCTTTGCAATAGTCTTTTAGTTCTTGGTGTTGCGCTACATCGAACTCCAAAAATTCGCGATGTGCCCCATAGGTGTCCCCATACGAATTTGCGGGATTGGGGTGTGGAGCGTTGTACTGCTCCTCGGTAAGCAATTCTTTGTTGTTTCGTTTTTGGAATTTTACCGCGTTCGCATTGCCAAAAATCTTTGCCATGTTGATGAGTTCTCTGGCAATTTGCATATCTCCTTTGTGGTTACAACCGATTTCTGCGATGATATAGGGTTCTTTATAGGTCATTAAATCTTAGATTATAGTTGATGATAAACTCAGATGCTTCACGAATGGCTCCTTTAGCAGATTTATTGCTCAAGACCATATCGGCGTGAAACTTAATGGGTTTGGTGGCGTTTGCCGGACAAAATGACCAGCCTGCCCTTAACATATTACTCATATCGTTCACATCGTCTCCAATGTACGCAATTTCTTTGGGTGAAATCTTTCGCTCAAAACAGATGTTTTCCAAACATGAGAATTTGTCCTTAATTCCCAAGAACACATCGCTTATTTTTAATTTTTTCATGCGCTGGCCCACAACTTCTGAATTTTCGGAGGTCATAACCATCACGTTAACACCATGTTGACGTAGTATCTCAAGCCCCATACCGTCGCGCATATCAAAGGTTTTGGAAAATTCACCTTCTTTATTGAAGGTCACTTGGCCATCTGTAAAAACACCATCGACATCTAAAATCAGATAATTTATCCGCTGTATAGATTTATTGGCCTTGAAATTTGATATGAACAATTGCTCGACGACTAGCCAATCTGTTTCAGAATCGATTTCTACTAACGTATTTTCTGGCATTTCGACCACACCGATTTCGCCGCTCAATCTGTTTTTCGATTTTTGTAATGCGGTTTTGGTTGTACAGTATACCGCACCGTTCTCAATTAATAGGCCTTCGAAATCTTGTCGTCTCGGCCTATTCTTATAATCGTAGTTAAGAGGCTTTCCTGAGGCTGACCACATAAAACGATGCGTGTTCACTACACTTAATGTGGCATCTAAGTTTTTGTTTTCCAATTTTTGTAGGGCGGCGTCGATATCTTGTCTACGGGTCATCGGTGAAGTAGCCTGTAACAAACAAAATACGTCAAAATCTATATGCGGAATAGCGCAGAACTCTAAAATGGCATCTTCGGTCGAAGCCGTGTCCGAAGCATTCTTTTCAGAACGTTTTAACGGTTTCACCTTTGCCGACCATTTAAAATTTAAGTTGATATAATCAATAATCTCATCATCATCGGTAAAGACGTATACCTCGTCTAAACTTGAAAAAATGGCTTCGGTCAAAACCCAAGTGAAAAGGGGCCTCCCCAATAATTTTTTTTTGTTCTTGTTGGGTATTCCTTTTGAATTTTTCCGAAGGGGAATGAATCCTATTGCCTTTTGTGACATATTTGTTTTGCTATGTATCGATGACCATATTTTGTATCAGGTCTTTCGTCGCTTTGACGGTAAATTTATCCAAATAATCCTTACCTAGAAAGAATCGCTGCTTAACAATTTCGAGATTCGAGAGCGCCGTAGAAAAAAGGGTATACCCCTGTTCGAAATAAAAACCGGAACGCAAACCGAGAATTTCAATAGGAAATAAAGCAGGTAGAACGGTAATATTCTCAAAATGATTCTCATATTTGGTCGTTTCCCTCGGGTGTGTTTTAAGTATAATATTCATGTGCGAGGGGACCTTCGAAACGACATCTTTATAGATTGCTATTTTTTCCGCTTCGTTTTTGATGACCATGTCTTCTGATATGGGTTGGGTCAAAATCAGCGCATTGTTCTCACCTTCAATCTTAAAGGAATCTTCAGGTAGAAAAATCTCAAAAATTTCTCGTTTTGTTTTCTCATCCAATTTGGCGACTTCTTTTTTAATATTGAGTTCTACCGCTTTTTTTTGCAAGGGCAACGGTAATCTATCGGGAAACTGAGCGTACAAAACCTTTACTTCTTTATCGAATCCACCACCAATGGGCGTTTTCGTAAGATATGATTTAATGAACTGTTCAAATGCGCTATGCCGCTGACGGTACGTACGGGCACCATCTTCGATCATATTGATTCCCTTATTTCCGAATTCATATAAAAAATAGCTTTTCGAAGAATCGGTGTCGCAAAGGTAGAGGTCGGAGTTTTGGATAAAATCTTTTTCTTCTTTTAAAATAGGGTGTTTACCCTCTAAATATGGAATTAGTGTCTTCTTCCTAAGGAAGGAATAATTGATTTTGCCTAAATCGGCAACATGGTCTTTGCGTTCGGAAATAATATGTACATCTCTAAAAAAACATTTTGTCAAATTTGGGATCAAGGTTTCTATCATGGGCGTACTCTCGACTAAAAAAAGTAGATTGTCACCTCTACCGTCTTTCATGTCACCACTATCTTTTAAAATATGTAATATAGCCAAGTAGATGTGGTAAATCGTTGAACCCACATAGGTACGCCTCATAGAAATTATAGGAATTTTATTGGAGATGAAATGCAAAAAACTACATTTGTAAAAGTAGTTAAAAATAAAATAAACCTTAATGAGTACGGTCAGTGTCATCGTCAGTACCTATAAGAAGCCTGAGTGGTTAAAAAAGGTCTTATGGGGATTTAATTGCCAGACTTACAAAGATTTTCAGCTCATCATTGCAGATGATGGTTCTGGAGAGGAGACTAGGCAATTAATTGAAAGCATGCGCAAAAAGGTTTCTTACGAAATAAAACATGTTTGGCAAGAAGATGATGGATTTCAAAAATGCAAAATCTTAAATAAAGGCATTCAGGCCTGCGATACTGAATACATTATTATGACCGATGGAGACTGCATACCGCGTGAAGATTTTGTACAGGTACATTATATCAACAAAGAGCCAGCCTATTTCATTTCGGGGGGGTATTATATGCTGCCCATGAACATATCGAATGCCATTACTTTGGAGGATATCGAAAAACAGAATTGTTTCAATATACAATGGTTAAAAGAGATGGGCATACCCAAGACTTTTAAGAACAATAAACTTACGGCTAGGGGTTTTATATCGACCTTGTTCAATACGTTTACACCTACCAATGCCAGTTGGAACGGGCACAACTCTTCTGGTTGGAAAAAAGATATCTACAACGTCAACGGTTTTGATGAACGTATGCAGTATGGCGGAGAGGATCGTGAATTCGGTGAACGCCTTTTCAATTTCGGCGTAAAATCAAAGCAGCTGAGATATAGCGCCGTTTGCGTGCATTTAGATCACGAGCGCGGTTACCGTACTCCTGAGGCCATTGCTAAAAATCAGGTCATTCGAAAAGAAGTAAGGCAAAATAAAAGCGTTTGGACGTATCACGGCATCACCAAATAGTAGGCCAGCTCGTTTTTCTTTTCGAGTTTCTTTAGTTCACGATATCGTTCAAGGTCACCAAGAGCGTTAAGATAGCTAATGGTAATTCCTTTTTTGCCATCAAGAAAACCAAGTCGTATAAAGAAGTGGTTGAAAAATTTCCAAAGGGGCTTAAATATCAAAAAAGCTAAATTGAACCTTTTTTCACGGTAAAAATCCTCCTTGGCCTTTAACCTGCCATATTTCAACATCTTCGATTTATAATCGTTGTAGTTCTTATAGCAGTAGTGGGTCAATTTTTCTTTTAGTATACCTGACTTTCCATCAACATCCAAAGTTTCGTGAACAATTTTTTTATCAGAGAACTGCGCCTTGCTCTTTCGAAAAAGGCGATAGTTTTTATCGGTTTGCCATCCGCTGAAATGTAACGGATTTTTTTGGAACATAAACTTTCTATAAAACCAATACGCAACACAATCGGCGTCACTATTTACCGTATCGACAATTTCCTTTTGAAGGTTTTTTGAAATGGTCTCGTCGGCATCTAAAAATAATATCCAATCATTGGAGGCCTGTTTTAAGGCAAATGATTTTTGAAGAGTGAAGTTCGAAAACGGATGCTGTATGACTTTTACTTTCGAGTGGTCTTTTAGAAACTCATAAGTTCCGTCGGTACTATAAGAATCAACAACAATAATTTCATCGGCAAAAAGTACTGATTTAATACATCTTTCTATGTATCCAATCTCATTGTAGGCAATGACCAGTGCCGTAATTTTTTCTTTTGGTTTGTTCATTATAGTAATAATAAGTAGGTGGTACTTGGTCTGGTAGACAAAGCTATAACTAAAAAAGGAAGAAAATAGTATAACTTAATACAAAATTCCTACAAAATTAAACTGCCACATCATATTCTCGCAACGCATCGTTTAAGGACGTTTTTTTGTTTGTGCTCTCTTTTCGGGTACCAATAATTAACGCGCAAGGCACATGAAACTCTCCTGCTAAAAATTTCTTTGTATAGCTCCCTGGTATAACAACTGAACGAGCAGGAACCCTACCTTTAATTTCAACTGGGGCTTCTCCAGTGACATCGATAATTTTAGTAGAGGCCGTTAAAACGACGTTTGCGCCCAATACAGCTTCTTTTTCTACGCGCACGCCCTCGACTACGATACATCGAGATCCTATAAAGGCATTATCTTCTATAATGACCGGTGCTGCTTGTAAAGGTTCCAGTACGCCACCTATGCCTACGCCGCCACTTAGATGCACATTTTTACCTATCTGGGCACAGCTGCCGACCGTAGCCCATGTATCTACCATAGTGCCCCCATCTACGTATGCCCCAATATTTACATAGCTCGGCATCAAAATCGTGCCCGGTGCTATATAGGCGCCATGTCTTGCTACGGCATGTGGTACCACTCGAATTCCTTTTTCTTTGTAACCGCGTTTTAAAGGAATTTTATCATGGTACTCGAAGATACCAACTTCCAATGTCTCCATTTTTTGAATTGGAAAGTAGAGAACAACTCCCTTTTTGACCCATTCGTTAATTTGCCAACCCTCAGTGGTGGGTTCTGCACAACGTAATTTGCCCAAATCTAGAAGATTGATTACTTCACGTATGGCTTGTTGTGTTTCAGGTTGCTTTAAAAGTGTTCTATCATCCCATGCCTTTTCAATGGTTTTTCGTAATTCGGTCATAATATTTTATTATTAGTTAGTGGTTTATCAATTAATTGGGCAATTACGTGTAAAGGTTCTTACTAAGTTTATGCATGAACACAAGTGCAAATATAATCGGTCGAAAATGATTTCAGAGATCAATTTTACGCTTATAACAATTTATTGTGCATTGTGAATTTTATCGGTGGTCTTTAAGCTCCGGTTTATGGATTCTTTTTCTGCTGTATGTTGCAATACTTATAGGGCCAAGGCTAGCATGTTAAGGAATATGGTTCATGATTTTTAAAAAAGAAGTGCAAAAAAACATTTTATAAATTTTGCAGCGGGCTTTTATAGGTTATTTTTGCAAAAAAACATATTTGGCAAGGTTACTAGCATTGGATTACGGAAAAAAACGAACGGGTATTGCCGTTACCGACGAGTTACAACTGATAGCCTCTGCGCTGACCACGGTACCTACTTTTGAATTATTGGGTTTTTTGAGAAATTATACCAAGCACGAAAAAGTTGAACGATTTATTGTTGGAGAACCTAAGCAAATGAACAATACCCCTTCGGAGTCGGAAGCTCTTATCTCTCCTTTTTTGATACGGTTGGCCAAGATGTTTCCTCAAATTCCGATTGAACGGCAAGATGAGCGGTTTACCTCAAAAATGGCAGTTCAAAGTATGATTGCTGGTGGGGTAAAGAAAAAAAAGCGAAGCGATAAGGCTTTGATAGATGAAATCAGTGCTACCATTATTCTACAGGCCTATTTAAATAAAATATAGATGATTTTACCAATTGTCGCTTATGGCGACCCTGTACTTCGAAAAATTGGCAAAGATTTGCCCAAAGATTTTCCGAAATTGAAGGAATTGATCATGAACATGTGGGAGACCATGTATAATGCAAAGGGAGTTGGTCTTGCTGCTCCGCAAATTGGTCTGCCAATACGCTTGTTTTTGGTCGATACGAGCCCTTTCGCCGATGATGAAGATTTCTCCCCAGAAGAACAGGAAAAGTTGAGCGGATTTAAAAAAGCCTTTATCAACGCCCATATCGAAGAGGAAACTGGTGAAGAATGGTCTTTCAATGAAGGTTGTCTGAGTATACCTGACATTCGAGAAGACATAAAACGAAAAGACACAATTACGATAACATATGTCGATGAAGAATTTGAATCGCATACGGAAACTTATGGTGGACTATTGGCAAGAGTCATTCAACACGAATATGATCATATCGAAGGCGTTCTTTTCACTGACAAACTATCGCCCCTAAAAAAGCGCATGCTAAAAGGCAGATTGAACAATATCTCAAAAGGAAATATAATTGTGGACTATCGCATGCGTTTTCCGAAGGTAAAAAAAGGACGTTAAATCTTATTGTAATCCATTGAAAAGTGCAATATTTGCGCTCCGAAAACGTATATTCCCATATGAGTCTAGACAAAATTTTATCTATTGGAGGGAAGCCGGGCCTCCACAAATTGGTAACCCAGACCCGAACGGGCTTCGTGGCAGAATCGTTGTTAGATAAAAAACGCATTACTGTAGGAATGCGAAGCAATGTTAGTATACTCTCTGAAATCGCCATCTATACGTTGGAAGAGGAATTGCCTTTGCGCGAAGTGTTTTTAAAAATTCAGGTAAAGGAAAAAGGGGGTAAGACTTCCGTTGGGCATAAAGAGGAAAAAATAAAATTGGAAGAATATTTCTTCGAGGTATTGCCCGATTATGATGAAGATAGGGTTTATGCCAGCGATATCAAGAAAGTAATACAATGGTACAACATATTGCACGACAACGGCATCATCGATTTTTCAGAGAAAGAATCTAGCAAAAATACCGATGAAGAAGAATAAGATATAAGTGTATAAGACCTTACTAAAAATAATATTCTAAACCCTCGACTCCGAGGGTTTTTCAGTTTAAATCCTGAATAAATAAATTGTCTTATGGACTTTTTTAAAAAAAAATCAAGGCGAGTTCATTCATCCTAATTAACAACGTTTGTTTATAAATCGCTTTTTTTGTTTAACATAATCAATTTTTATCAGTTTTTTTAATTTCATAATAGTCTGAATAACAGATTTTAATGCCTATTTTATAAAAGAATATACTATTTTCGTTATATTAAGAATTAAACAAAAATAAGGTGTCAATGTTTTGTTTAGTGTATGAATCGAAGGCCAACCCTAATTTCGGATTTTCTGAAATCGAAAAAATGCTTGAAAAAGCAAGGGAATATAACGACAAGGAACATATAACAGGATGCTTGTTAATGTACAATGGTCGTTTCATACAGTATCTTGAGGGCGAACAAGAAAAGGTGCTGAACCTTTTTGAAAAAATTGAAAATGATCTCCGAAATTCTGAAGTGATACTACTCTCACAAGAAAAAATTGATGAACGGGAATTCGAAGAATGGCATATGGCTTTCGAGAATCTTAGAAACGAAAACAGTCAGTTACAGTACCTCAAACTTCTGGTAGGTACTTTTTTTGAAGATAGCGAATCGTCTTTGGCACCTAACCCAACATCACGAAACTTTTGGAGAGCGGCCAAACTTTTATTTGACACCCGAAGTGAAATTGCACATCGGCAGTAAAAGATAGTGTTGCTTTTAGTGCATTCATAAAAGTTGCTCGATTTTCAAGAACAGTCACCTTTTTTGAGTTGCCCTAATTTGCATTCTGAAACAACAGCGTCGAGAACCGAGGCGTCAATTTCTAATTTTTTAGGATATGCATTCTCGCAGTTTCTTTAGTCTCTAGAAGAAAGGTCTTTAGTACTAGCCTCTTTTTCGATTTTCATGTCGGGTTGGTTCATCACTTCGAAATTGAAAATATCTTTTCGAGCGTAATGTCCGATGACATCGAATTCAAACTTGCCCATGGTAATTTCTTCCAAATTTAATTCTGCAATTAGTGCTCCAGTAGTATCGAACAGCGGACCTGCGATTATTTTTCCTAATGGAGAGACAATCACGCTTCCGCCGCGACAAAGATTTTCCGGTTCACCTTGTACGACATCTTGATACTTTTCAGGATACATTGCTTTCGTAAAATATTGATTACAACCCAATACGAAACATCGGCCTTCCAAGGCGATATGTTGCATGGTGGCCGTCCACTGTTCTCGAGCATCGGCTGTAGGCGCGATATAGATTTCCACTCCTTTTTGATACATCGCCATACGCGCCTCGGGCATATAGTTTTCCCAGCAGATTAGGCCGCCCAACTTTCCGATATTCGTCTGGAAAGTAACCAGTGATTCTCCTGCCGCCTCGCCCCAAACTACACGTTCAGTACCTGTAGGCTTTATTTTTCGGTGTACACCCAAAAGCCCATCAGTAGGGGAGATGTAAAGCATAGAACAATATAGACTACTATTGGCGTTCTGTTTTTCGGTTACCCCGATAACGAGGTATGTATTTTCCGATTTTGCCAATTTTTCCAACCGTTTGAGGTCGTCACTTTCGATATCGATACTGTTTTTATAGTATTCGGTATAGAGCTTTCGTCCTGCGTCAGTACGACTACCGATTTTGGCGCCAAAGGAAAATCCTCTTGGATAACCGGGAATAAAAGATTCTGGAAAAACGATAAGCTCACAACCTTCTTTGGTATGCTTGCGCACCAGAAGCTCAACTTTGTCAAGGGTTTTCGCCTTATCAAAAAATACGGGGCTG
>Ga0316189_10006397_pt1 | contig 11224 bp, 7 predicted proteins | sample LowCovwburrow_MG_FD_204930 | JGI IMG/M metagenome (GOLD analysis project Ga0316189, IMG submission 204930) | Coastal sediment microbial communities from Maine, United States - Lowes Cove worm burrow | ecosystem: Environmental > Aquatic > Marine > Coastal > Sediment | place: USA: Maine... | reverse complement strand
TCGGTTTCAGGAATGAATGCAAGTGGTACGTTAAAGCCTGAAGTAGCAGCCGAGTCTTGATTATCCACAACGTTATTAATAAGGAACATTGACGCACGTTGCATGTCGATAACCGGTGCTACTCGTGTAGCCTCAGTAGACATATTCGCTTGAATTGTCATTGAGCGATTACCACCAAGTTCGGCCGTTTCATTTGAAGCATTAGCAACCATACGTGGTGCAATATTTACATTGTTCTCGAAGAGATAGATGTCTGAGAAATTCAATTCTTTCTGATAAGCTGTTTCAGTACCAGCAAATGATACACCGGAAGTAAACTTACCCTCGAATGAGATAGACGTAGCATTCGGTACAAGCGTTTCAATGTTTGGTACAAATACGTCGAATTGAACGTTCTTGGTTGCTTGAACATCAAAGCCACCACCAATTTCTGATGAAGTTGCCGCTGAATCAGCCGCTACAGTGTAACCGGTCCAGTCTACGTCGGTCACATTGCGTGTACCGAGAATAGAAGTACCGGAGATACCACCGATGGTTGAACCCGAATCAACACCGGTAAGTGTTACATTATCGCCAACTGAGAAGCCGTGGTTCTGGTGAAGAACCGTAATAGTTGAAGAACCGGAATCGGCTGTGATTGGATCAGCGTCAAGAAGGGTTGCCGGAAGATCAGCATTTTCAAGAACTGCAATCGCTGGTGAAGTCGAAAAGACCGCCCGCTTAAGCGCAAACTTAAGGTCTCGTGTTTGATCCGGTGTCCAAGTAGAACCGTTCTGCGACAAGAATAGTGAACCCATTGTAGGTTGCTTTGTCACTCGCTGTTCAGTAGAACCGATTAAGAACTCTGATGTTTCAGCGATGAATACGTTGTATTCAACCGATTCAGCAAGGATAACGGTGGCATACTCTGTGAGAGGTGATAGGAACACCGGCTCAGGGAATGTAAATGTCGTTGCCGAAGTACCGTCTGCTGAAGTAGTAACCGAGGTAGGTGCAAGGTAGATTTGAGAACCTGGAATAATTTCAGTTGAAGATGGAGAACCATTAACCATTGGACGAAGTTGGAGTTGAACCGGGACGGTATCATCTTTTGTAGCAAAGAAGATGTCGACCGAAGTTACAAACATACCATTTTCGCTTTCAACGAAGAATGACTGTGCTAATGGATCGCGACGTGGAGCGCGGTCTCTATCACGATCTCTTCGAGTCGTCGTAGAGATAAGGGTGCGTCGAGTAGATACGATGTCAGCTTGTACCGTTTCAATTACGCCGGATGCAGTGAAGAGTGTGCGAGCGATTGAAAGTGCACCATCATCATTACCACCTGATACGTCCAAGAGTTTGAATTCACGAGTACCAGTACGGAACTTGATTGCATCAGTATTTGGTACAAAGAATGAACCTTCAAGAACACCTTCATCATCTGAAGTAAGAGTAGAAGCAGTTTCTGGGTGGTTTAATGCACGATTGAGAGTGTTACCAAATTCAGTCCAGAAACGTGATGAACGCTGGAAGGTTTCAGCACGACACCATGATGAAACATCTTTGCCGTCGAAGTATGGGAACATACGTGTAAGAGGACGTAATCCAACTGCACGGAAGTTGATCTTGATAGATCGCATGAATGGGATAAGGGCTACATCAACTACACGATCACCAATAACTTCACGAATGACCTGAGTTTGGCGAATTGTAGTGGTTCGTGTATCACCACGACGGGTAGTACGAGCCGATGTTGTAGAGTTACGGGTGGCTGATCCAACTTGGTTTTCATCAATATTTCTTGAGAATGAGAGACGACGACCTGACCAGTTCCACTGCCAGTTATTCCAGTTCCGACCAAGGCGACGCTCGATGAAAGAACCACCGTCAATAACACGAGCCGGAATACGAACTTGATCAGCCCAGTTATCTGAAGATGGTGTAAGTTCAATATCACCAAGGTGAGTGATTACCGCAAATGGGTTAACATTTTCAGTTCCTGTTGCCAGGTCTTGAGTGATTTGTGCAGTCTCGGTGTGCTTGATGTAAACATTGTCACCCTTGAGAATGGTGTTGGTTGAAGCATCAGAATCGTATACGAGACGTGCCCCTTCGGCATTAAAGCCTGGGCGTAAAACACGATCGTCTGGGTCAATTGCTGCTGAATACTCAAGTGAAGTGGTGTCGGCGAATGTATGATTTGAGAAGTTGTCTACAAAGAAACCAGATTTGGTACGATTTGCACCGGTCGAGTCAAGAACATCAAAGTTGGATGTGTCAAGTTCAAGAAGTGAAAGCGTTGTAAGTTCTTCAAGATCATCAAGGCGTGACTCAATACGACCAATGTCTGCCATTGTGTAGCGCTTGGTTTCAATCTTTTCGATTGTCATGTCTGAATCGTGAAGTGTAAATGGGTTCAGACGAATTTGGTAAAGCTCAAGCGAATTAGTTGGAGTTGGTGGAATGATCGGTGTAAGTGATGATGGACCTTCAACATACGCAACATCAGATGCTGTATTTACAACCAGCTTTGCGTAACGTGGTTGATAATAGACCACATCAGCTGTGATAAGATCAGTGGTTTCCGGAAGCTCATTGACACGAGCGTTACCACCAGAGAATGTTCCATCTGCTGCCGCAACAGGGCGGAAGTCTAGAACATTACGTAGTGGAAGAATATCACCATTGTTGGTACGATGGGATGGTATGTCGGCATAGTTAACTTGACCGGTGTATGAGTTAACAGAGAAGAAATCACCGGATGTACCATGTGAAAAATAACGGAATCGTGTGAAGACATTACCAGCTGGCGCAGTGTTGCCACCATTGAGAATCAATCGACCAAGATCATAGAAATTATCTCGTTGGCCATTGTCTACCGAGAATTGATTCGATACATCTACACCATCGGAGTCTACAAGCTTAATGCTTTCCACATCGAAGATGTCAGCAACACCGAGGTCAAGGAAAATGGTACCGGAACCATCTGAGTCGACAGTACCGGTTACAGTGGTCTCATTGAGAGTCTTAGTACGTGATACACCCTGAGATTTGTTGACATAAGCCAGAACTTCGAGGTTAGCCGAAGAAATTGGACCACTGGAAATAGAAGCTGATGCAGTACCAGCACCACTGACTGAGAACCCTGTTGCAATATCAGAGTCAGCGTTTGAAATAAGCCAATCATTCGTTGCCGCGAAGGTTTCACCTGGTGCTGTAAGAGTAAGTGACGCTGCACCGGCACCATCGGTAGTGGTGGCAAAACGGCGCTGTACAGTTAGTGAAATATCTGAAAGAGATTGTGGTCTGCTTATTGGTAGAGCAAAGAGGAGATTGCTGTTTGCAGTTGCTTTAAGGACAGCCTGTGTGTTTTCAAGAACCAGGTCAAAAACGTTGGTTACAGATGTACCGGCCGAACGAACTGAGCGGAATGATTGTCCAGAATTCATTTGAATATCGAAAAGATAGAAGCGAATATCTGCGCCATCTTCTTCTACAGCACGGAGCCGAGCAGTACCAATAGTCGACCCGCCATATCCAGCGGTGTCACGCAAATTGTATTCTTCGTTCTCTTGGATATTCGGTAGACCGATGATATTGTTACCAAAGACGTAGTTTCCGTATGATGCGGCTACAACTTCGTTATTGATTGTGACTGTGTCTTGAGCCTTATCGATTGTAATTACTGTTGGGTAGTCCAGTGCAGCACGGTAACCATTAACATATGATGTACCGTCTGAAATATTCAAATCAAGTTTGGTGTCATCCGAATCGTTTGTCTCAAACTTAATCTTAAATGGTTTGACGTTGTAATTACCGGACTCTTCCTTTGTACGAAGAGCCAGTAGATCATTGATACGGTTGTAGTCAGATAGGCCCTCTACTTCATCAACGGTTACACCATCAACAATACGAGCAACATAAACAAAAGTTTGATCTGATGCAACTTCATCACGAACCGCTGCAGTCAGGCGGATACGGAATCGATCAGCACCAGGCGCAGAAAAGTTTGGAATGAGGTCGTTTGAATTATCATAAAGCCCAGTGTCGTCGGACACGGTTACAATGTCTTGTGTGACAATGAAACCCACATCAGCCGTAGGAGTAGATGAATATTTGTCGATGATCTTTGATTGTGCCGGAGCGAATACAAAGAAACCTTGAGAGAAGAAGTCACCATTCGCGAATGAGACGCGAGTACCACGACCTACTGCCGGGTTAACGGTAGTGTTAGTCGTTTGAAGTGTGAAGGTAAATGTACCATTGTCGACAATTTCACCAGGGGTGAGACGAATAGCATTTACGCCCGCTGTACCAGATGAAGTATCGGTGTAGGTAACATATAGAGTCGGAGGATCAGAACCTTCAGTATCTACAACTTCGAGAACTTTGACTTTTACACCCGAAGTTTGACCAGTGAAGGTCGTGCCGACTAGAACCGAAGTATCGGCCGGAAGAGATGCAGTGCCAACAAGCTTTACAAATTCGTAAGTGTTGTTAACCGTGATGCCGCCAGGATTTACCGCTGCACCCTCTTTGAAGATGTTACGACCAAATCGTTCAATCTGTCGTTGAATAATAGTTTGGGCTTGTGTAAGCTCTCGTGCTTGAACCGCACGACCAGTGTTAAACAGGACTCGAGCGAAGCCGTCCGAATCTGAAAAATCATCGTAGTACGAGTTTAGGAAAGAGTTTTCTGTGTATGTTTGTGGCATTCTTTATCTCTTAAAAGCGGATGACAGCTTTAATGTCTTCCGTCTGGTCAGCAGCTCTATCGACTGCCGCACGATTATCTATATAGAGAACCGTACCTGTGAATGGGTCTGCTTCAGCCGCAAGATATGCAAGTGAATCGCCATCTGCACCCGCTGAATCAATTACACCATCACCTGAACCGTTTGTTTCAGTAATGTTTTCACCTTCAAGGAATTGAACAAATCCGGTTTCTTCATTTTGGTGGAAGTATAGAAGGGAATTTCCGGCGTCATAGCGATCAACGAAACCGAGAGCACCAGATGTGCCACCTTCCACTGTTTTGTCTTCAGTGAAAGCTACGTTCACATCAGATAGTGGAAGTGCACGAAGCATGTTTCCGGTACCAGGTGTGAATGCTGTTCCGACCGAATCAAGAATGCCCTTCATGAGAACAACTTGACGGAAGTCGTTAGAAACGATAAAGTCTCCACCTTCGTCACCCGATGGCTTAGTGTTAAACATGATACCAGTTGATCGTAGATCATCTCGTGGATCAGCGCCGAATCCAGCTGGCGGAGCAAGGATCGCTCGCGTTGATGCCGCAGTTGTAAATCCACCGCCTGAAAGAACAGCATTAGCAAAGGAGTAACCTGAACCAAGGGCTGCCGAATCGTTATCCATTTCAATCTTTACAACCTGACCGCCAGCAACAGTTGCAGTCGCCAAAGCGCCAGTACCGTCACCAACAATTGCTACGGTTGGTGCGGTTGCATATCCTGCTCCACCAGCTGTAATAGCTACACCCGAAACCTGACCAGGAATGGCTGCATCTTGAATATTCTTTTGCTCAACGTCGATAGCCGGAGAAGACGAATCGGTTGATGTCAAGAATCGAATCGGAACAAAGTTTGCAGTAAGGAATGTTGATGCATTTAAAGCTGTAAGTGAATATAAGAACTTCCATACGTAACCATCAGCGGTTGTAAATGGAAGAACTGATGAACCGGTTGGTTGAACTGTAGATGCTACCGATACTCCAGCAGAATTCTTACCTTGTTGAATGACCATATACACCGAGTTGTTTTCGGTCAATACGTAATACGATGGTGATGGATAACCGGCTTGGTTATCATTCCACGCATTATAGATCGTGCCAGATGTCCAGTTATTACGTGGAACAACGAACGAAACGTCCTCGGCAGATTTAATTGACTGAAGCGATGTTCGAGCATTTCTGATTTCACGCAACGTGAGTGCCGGGGTTGGGGCTTCGTCTGCGGAGTCCCAATCTTCAGAGCGGCCGATACCAATATAATATCGTTCAGCCGAGTCTTGGACGTCGTCGAACAAATTTTGGATGATTTGCTTCTTGAAGGATTCAGTGATAATCGCGACCATTGTAATTTCCTTATGTGATTGTCACTACGGACTGGTTTCCAGATACGAACCAGTTCGATCCATTCCAAATAACCTCGCATGCTTCATTTTGAGCGAGGGCGAATGATGTTCCGTTTGCAAAGTTTGATGGAGTGACGGTTGCTGTACCGGCTCCACGATTCATAAATTTCTTAAACTCACCAGAGAGTGTTCCATCTGCGAGTGTGAGGGCAATGCCGACGCCTGAGTTGACATCGATTGCTGTTCTATTTGTTGGTACTGCGCCGGCGGCTGTAACTGTTTCCAATTGATATGCACCCTTTGAAAGACGAACTGCACCAGTTCCCTTTGCTGCAAGAAGCATATCGATATTTGTGTCGGTACCCGTTGCTGCAAAGGTGGGGCTAGATGCAGCGGCTGCGTTAGTTACATCAAAGCCATTAACCGCCGAGCCGATTGAAGTAAAACCAATCATGGTTGCGCCAGCACCATCATTAAGTCCGGTTGTGATGTCCGGCGCGGTAAGAGATGCTCCAACCAAAACCTTGTTTGTAAGAATCTGCGTAGCATTTTCAAGTACAAACGTGTCTGAATCAGAAAGACCTGGAAGATTGAGATTCACATCTGATGTAAGAGCACCACCAACAATAACATATTGGTGAGATAAATCGTCGTCATTGATTTCTGGTGAAGTAAGAACCGCTCCATCTAATGTCTTATTAATCAGAGTTTGAGTCGAATTGTCCAGTACAATCACGCCAGATTCGTCTGGGATAAGAACTGACCGATCAGCGGTTGGGTTAACCGCACGAATACGGGTTTCAAATGCGTCAGCTAGGGTTCCTTCGAACACGATTTCATCTGAATCAAACGAGATGTATTGACTCAAAACATTTGAATCGCCGCCAGCCCAAAGCCAGATGCGTTCTAAGTTTCGATTGATTTTACCGCCGCCGGAACGGAAGGTATCCCCTGTTCCGTCTAGTGCTGCTGCGCCTGTGGCGATTGTTTCTCTTGTGCTCATGTCATGACCGTTAGAATATTCTGTTGGTATTTATAACACTTAGGCCGAATCAAATGACGCTTGGTCGAATGTTTCGAGTGTGTTAGACCAATCAATACCACCAGAATCGATAGAATCGTCGAATGTTGGAGCATTCGCAGTAACCTGATCGAAGATTGTAGAGTATTGACCAGCAAGTTGTGCGGGTGTGGCTGAATCGAATTGATCGATTGTTTTGTTGAGGTTGATACGGTATAGAGTGTCTGAATCCGGTGATTGGATAAAGACCGTTGTTGGATCAGAAACACCCTCAATAGTAACGAATGTTTCACCCTCAAATGTAATTTGACCAGCATTAGAGTCAAGAACAACCCGTGGCTGGAGATCACAATCAATTGTAACTACACCTTCGGCAAGAACCTCGCCACCGAGGAAGAAGCCAACCGGGTGTACATACCGCTTATAGAGTTCACGCCATATTGAAATTGGTTGTGATGACTTGACCAAAACCGACAGAACTTGGTATAGTGCACCGTTCTGAATGAATCGCAAGGATTCAGGGCCAATCTCTGATTCACCAACAATAAAGAGTTGGTCCTTCGGATATGAGATTTCGACTTCTTCTCCGTACAAAGCACGGAAGAAGTATTTTGCTGAGAAGAGTGAACCCTTGTAGCGGAAGAAATCTGGAAAGTTTTGGGCAATGGTTCGTGGATCAGAAAGCTGATCTTGTGTGATGCCCAATCCAGTTTCTTCGAGAATGAAGTTAAGGAAATCTAATGAGACCGAGCCAATATCACGAGCCTTAAGGATATTTCGAAGATCATCATTAATACCCCCATCTGAATCCATATAATCGTTATACGCATCAAGAAGATTGATCAATTGTGGGTTGTCTTCTAGAAAATATTCTGGAAGAACTTCAATGACCTTCGGTGTTTTCAGATCGAGTGAACGCCGACCAAAATCTTCTAATGTGTTATTTGTGGTCATAGACTAACTGATGTGTTTTGACGATCTACGATTGCGGCCGCGAACGATACGGCCGGATCGATGTCGTAGTAATAGTTGCGAAGAGGCTTCAACACGTTGTCATTGGCTGGTGCTGCGGTGATTTTGATGAAGGTATCACCCGATGCGATTACACCCGGCGCAAAACCAATGAGACATATAGTACCACGTGTGGCGTCATATTCACCAATATTATCGACGACAGGATTGTTATTTGCATCTACAATTTGGAGCTTGGTTGATCCAAGCTGATTCTTGATCGAAGAGGTGATACCATTGTAATCAAATCGTGTTGATGTGATTGTGTAGTTGACATCATCCGGTGCTTGGAGTTCTACCGGATAATTTAAGAGATAGGTGGTTGAGCGTGAGTTATCATCGGCTGTTGCTTCTGTTACAGGAGTCAAGCGCAATTGACACTTAGCCGAAATTTCAGTTGAAAGAATCGCATTGGAAATCTCATCGATTTCTGTCGCAAGATTCGATTTACGGAATGTTCCGGTGAAAGTCTTTAGGTTGTCATCGACATACGCAAGAACTTCGGACGAGACCTGAGATTCGATTGTGTTCTGTGTGACTGATGTCAAGTTTGGATTGAATGCAAATTGTGTTTCGATTTCCAGGTACGTAATAACCGGATCAACGAATGCAATGTCAACTGACAACATACCTAAATTTTCATTCAGATCTGAGGTGATGGTGTCTTTAACAGAAGTTTTGGACGCATCAGAGACACCATCATCAAAGAGAAGGCCAACGTATACAACACCATAGTTTGGTGGATCATTGTCTTCTCCGCCCCATGCCACTACGTCTGTGACTGAGGAGAAGTTTGTAAGAATGGTTGTCTCGTAGTCTTCCGCTGTAACGAGTCGCTGCTGTGCAGCAAATCCAAGCGGAGCGTTCTGACGAATTGATTCAATTGATTGACGGGTGGCGCCACCATGTGAGGTGTTGGCTACTGCAACGGTGAGATCATAGTTGTCGCCGTTGACCGTAATCTGTGAAACCGGCGAGAATGCTCTCGCCTTGTTTGCGTCAGGTCCTACTGTTGAAAGATATTCGATTGTGATTTTGTTACCAACTTCAGGCTTTAGGCCTGTGGTAACACCATCACCAAATGAAAGCTCATAAAAGCCATTTGGAGTTTCGAGGATTTTGTAGAAAGTCGAAGTCGAATTGATTGACGTCACACCTGAAATGTTGGTGTAAGACGTGAAATTAGTTGATGAGAATGTATCGAACACTTTGATCGTAACGGTCGAGGTGTCGATAGTCTTGTCCGGAATTACGAAGACTTGACGTTCTTCTGCTTCCTGAACAATGAAGTTTTTGGTTTTTGAGATACCCTCAAAGACCGGGATTTCAAGTGAACCGTCTTCGGTTACGAAGGCATACACATTTGAACCATCGTTGGTTGCAATATAAGCAACAAGGGTTTGGAAGGTGTATGAAACACCATCAACCGAAGTGGTGAACTTTGTGCCAGCCGGTAGAATGACCGATGTCGGTAAAATAGCTGCGCCCGAAAGATTCAACGAAAGATTAAGATTTGCGCTTGATGCTGTTCTCGACCGGATATTATATCCAAGGGTCTGAGCAATTGAGATAACAGATGGCCGTAGTTGAGCAGATGTCAGATACGCTTCATTCAAACCGAAGTTAGCGGTGAGAGCATTTAAGTGGGTGTTGTATGCCAACACGTCAAGAATATTGGAAAGACCAGATGCTTCAAAATCATAATCAGCAAACTCGCCTCTACGTTGGAGGTACTTCTTGAGTGATTCTTTGATCGTATCAAAGTCAAGTTCAGATGTTTCGAATGTTGTCATTATCGGACTCTTACCAGTGTTGTTTCAAGAACCACGACTTCATTAGTGGTCAAAATTTGGAATTGAACCTGAATGGCTATCGAGTTACGATCAGCCTGTAGGTCAATGAGTGTATTGATGACGCGAGCTCTCGGCTCAAAGTTCTCGATAGCAATACGAATTGCATCATCGAGTTCTTCTTCAGAATCATCGTCTACAAGTTCAAAAAGCAGATTGTTTAAACCTGCCCCGAAATTTGGTTGGAATGGTTTCTCACCTGGGTTAGTAAGAAGAACATTTTTGACAGCCTGTTTGACTGACGCCGCATCTGTCACCTTGTACACATCACCACTTGGCCGAGCAGTGAAGGACAGATCGATGTCTGAATAGTTCACCTTTCGTGAGGTAATGATGGACGGGGTGTTGAGATCGCCGTCTTCTATTGATAGTGCTCTTGTAACCATAGCTCTATTTATTAGGCGGGCACAGCTCTTTTTTGTGTACAAGGCCTTCCAAATGACTTATATTATCTATAAGAGGAAAGAAAAGGATATAATCATGACATTTTACGTACGTGGAAAAGTAGACGAAGCAGATCATTACACTAACGATGGTGAATTCGATCGTTTCGTCGGTTGGACTGGTGATAAGTTCATCAGTGGAATGCAATCAGGTATCAGAGGAAATGACACCGACCTCGTTCGTTTCGATGAAAGCTTGGCTGTAGACGTATATGAAATCGTCGGTGACGAAGCAGTTCACCGTCCTAACCTTGTAGCTGGATGGAGCTAATGAAGATTTACAGAAGGGTTGGTGGAGAACGATCCACACCCTTTATCGCCGAATTGCGATAAGACATGCTAGCCTTTGCGAGAGATGTACATAACGCTCAGGCCGGCTGGGAGACATCAGAATTAGTCACTGATACCCTTCTGTAAATCTTCAAGAAAGGAAAGTTATGATCTATGTCGTAAAGTCATATGACTGTTTCGCCGGAACCGATGTTGATGCATGGGTTCGCGATTTGGACGGTGTCTATGTTTTTGATAACGAAAGGGATGCCAAGGCAAAAGCCAAAGAAATCAAAAATAGGTTTGCTCACAGTGCAGACACACACGCAGTACCAGACGCCCGCCTTGACGATGCCGGAGACATTTCAATGTCGAAGGAAACATTTGAACGTTTGTTTAGCTGAAACCAACTAGAGAGGAAATACTATGAGTGCTACCAGCAAACTGCCCGGCAAACTGTCGGACGAAGACCAAGCGGCTATCGATGCCTACTTCAAGAAGGGCGGAAAGGTCACCCGCGGCAAGACAAATGAAATGTCTAACGAGCTCGGAAT
>Ga0316189_10006395_pt1 | contig 11225 bp, 7 predicted proteins | sample LowCovwburrow_MG_FD_204930 | JGI IMG/M metagenome (GOLD analysis project Ga0316189, IMG submission 204930) | Coastal sediment microbial communities from Maine, United States - Lowes Cove worm burrow | ecosystem: Environmental > Aquatic > Marine > Coastal > Sediment | place: USA: Maine... | reverse complement strand
GCACATCGGCGGACCGGCACATCGGCGGACCGGCACATCGGCGGACCGGCACATCGGCGGACCGGCACATCGGCGGACCGGCACATCGGCGGACCGGCACATCGGCGGACCGGCTGGCGGACTTTAAAGGCTACGCGACCTCAAAGTCCCGCCTATTGGCCAGGAGCTTTTTTGCCTGGTCGCCGAGTAATCGGAGGCTATAGCATGACATAGTTCCCGCTATAGCCTGCCAGGGCGTGGTTGGCGCTATTTGGGTCGATCAGCCACCAGGTTTTCCACTACCGAGGGGTCGGCCAGGGTGCTGGTGTCGCCCAGGCTGTCCAGCTCGTTCTCGGCGATCTTGCGCAGTATGCGGCGCATGATCTTGCCGGAGCGGGTCTTGGGCAGGCCCGGGGCCCACTGGATGATATCCGGTTTGGCGATGGGCCCAATTTCCCTGACGCATAGCTGGATCAACTCGGCGCGCAGTTCCTCCGTTGGTTCCACGCCCTGCATCGGGGTGACATAGGCGTAGATACCCTGGCCCTTGATGTCGTGGGGGAAGCCGACTACCGCGGCCTCGGCGATATCATCGTGCAGCACCAGCGCGCTCTCCACTTCGGCAGTGCCCATGCGGTGACCGGAAACATTGAGTACGTCGTCCACCCGGCCGGTAATCCAGTAATAACCATCTTCATCCCGGCGCGCGCCGTCCCCGGTGAAGTAGTAGCCGGGGTAGTTACTGAAGTAGGTGTCCACCATGCGCTGGTGGTCGCCGTATATTGAGCGGATCTGGCTGGGCCAGGAGGATTTGATGACCAGGTAACCGGCACCGGCACCCTCGATTTCTGCGCCATCTTCGCCCAGCAGGGCGAGATCCACGCCGAAGAACGGGAAGGTGGCCGACCCCGGCTTGAGATCGGTTGCTCCCGGCAAGGGGGTGATCATATGGGCGCCGGTCTCAGTCTGCCACCAGGTATCGATGATGGGGCAGCGGGAGTCTCCCACCACCTCGTAATACCAGTTCCAGGCTTCCGGGTTGATGGGTTCTCCCACTGTGCCCAGCAGTCTCAGGCTGGAGCGGGAACTGCGGGTGACCGGCTCGTCGCCCACGGCCTGCAGGGCGCGGATGGCGGTGGGTGCAGTGTAGAAGGTATTGACCTGGTGCTTGTCCACTATCTCCCAGCAGCGCCCGGCATCCGGGTAGGTTGGTATACCCTCGAACATCAGGGAAATAGCGCCATTGGCCAGCGGGCCGTAGACGATGTAGGTGTGGCCGGTGACCCAGCCCACATCCGCCGTACACCAGTAGATCTCGCCCTCGCGATAATCGAAGACGTACTTGAAGGTCATGCTGGCCTGCAACAGGTAGCCCCCGGTGGTATGCAACACACCCTTGGGCTTGCCGGTGGAACCGGAGGTATAGAGGATGAACAGGGGATCCTCCGCATCCATGGATTCCGGAGGGCAGTCACTGTCTGCGCTGTCGACGATATCGTGGTACCAGACATCGCGACCTTCCTGCCAGTTGACGCTGTTGCCGGTGCGCTGTACCACCAGGCAGGTGTGTACATTGGGGCAGGCTGCCAGTGCCGTATCCGCATTGATCTTGAGTGGGATATTCTTGCCACCGCGCACGCCCTCATCGGCGGTGATCAATGTCTGGCAATCAGAGTCCAGGATGCGGTCCTTCAGCGCCTCCGGCGAAAATCCGCCGAAGACGATGGAGTGAACTGCTCCGATGCGGGTGCACGCCAGCATGGCGTAAGCGGCCTCGGGGATCATCGGCATGTAGATACAGACGCGGTCGCCTTTTTTCACGCCGCGGGACTTCAGTGCGTTGGCCAGTTTGCACACGTGTTCCTGCAACTCGCCATAGGTGATGTGCTTGCTGTCCGCGGGGTCGTCCCCCTCCCAGATCAGTGCGGTCTGCCCGGCGCGCTCCGGCAGGTGGCGGTCTATACAGTTGTAGCTGACATTCAGTTTGCCGCCGGCAAACCAGGCGGCTTCGCCCTTGATGAAGTCATATTCAACCACCTTGTCCCAGGGCTGGTCCCAGGACAGGAATTCGCTGGCCATTTCACCCCAGAAACCCTCGGGGTCCTCGATGGAGCGCTTATACATGCTCTGGTACTGCTGCGCATTGATATGCGCATCCTTGAAGTTCGCGGGAACCGGATGGATAGGAAATTCAGACATGGTGACCCTTCCCTTGTATGTGAGGTGAACTCAGGATGATACTTGGCCCGATCAACAGTGCAAGCCGACCAAGGTCTAAAGCCCGCTAGCGTGAGGAGGATGTGTCGAAGAGCCTGCGCCCGGAGCTGGTGTTCAGCCGTCTGCCAGCATGCCCCAGTCGGATACCGGGTTCAGGCCCAGCTTTACGTTGTCTATGAGGCGGGTGGCGCCGAGTCGGGCCGCGGCGAGAATGGCAATTTCCTCGGTGTCTTCCGTTACTGCCAGCAGGGTGCGGGCGTCGCGGATGGCGAAATAGTCGGGCTCAAATCCTGCCTGCAGCAATTTCATGCGGGCGTGGGACTCGAGTTGCAGGAAGTTGTCGAAGCCACAGGCGATGGCCTCGCGGCAACTGTTCAGGGTCTGGTGCAGCACTGGCGCGATGTTGCGCTGCTGGTCGTTGAGATAGCCGTTGCGCGAGCTCTTGGCCAGCCCGTCCTCGTCCCTGGTTGTGGCCACGGCAACAATCTCTATCGGCATGCACAGGTCTTTGACCATCTTGCGCACGATGGATAACTGCTGGAAATCCTTTTCGCCAAACACAGCCATATCCGGCTGTACGATATTGAACAGCTTGCTCACCACCGTGGTGACCCCGTCAAAATGCCCCGGTCGACTGCTGCCGCACAGGGTATTACCGAGATCGGGTACCTGTACCTGTGTCTGTGCCGCCATACCCTCGGGGTAGATTTCCTCCACCCCGGGTGCGTAAAGCACCTGCACGCCCTCGGCAAACAGCTTTTCCTTGTCTGCAGACATGGTGCGGGGATAGGCGTCCAGGTCTTCATTGGGGCCGAACTGGAGGGGATTGACGAAAATGCTGACTACAACCACGTCACACAGGCGTTTTGCCTTGCGCACGAGGTCCAGGTGACCCTGGTGCAAATTGCCCATGGTAGGGACAAATGCAATGCTTAAGCCCTTCTGACGAAAGTCGCGAAGTGCGGATTGTAACTTAGCGTTGGTGCTGTAAGTTCGCATATCTACCTTATCCCTGCGGTACGGAACGGTGACGCTAAACCAGTAAAAAAACACTAGCTTCATTTCCTGTCCAGGGCCAGCCTGGGACAGGTTGGGCAGTATGCCGCAAGGTTTTGCACCCGGCAACGCATTTTTATGAAAAATTCACATAATCTGTTACCAAAAGAAGCATTATTCCGATTGATTATGTGTTCACGCGACACATTGCAGGAGCGCGCTAGCCCGTGAAGGGGGGATGCCGCGTTACAGGGGATGGTGCTCAGGTGTAAGTGTGTTCTTCCCGGGGATAATCGCCAGCCTTAACCGCGTCGACGAAGGCCTTCAGTCCACCCTGGATGGTGCTCTGGCCGTCCATAAAGTTCTGCACGAAGCGTGCCGTGTGGTCGGACAAGCCCAGCAGGTCGTGCATTACCAGTACCTGGGCGTCGGTGCCCGGGCCGGCACCGATGCCGATTACCGGGATGTCCAGCTTGCGGCTGATGTCGCTCGCGAGGTTGGAGGGGACGCACTCCAGCACCAGCAGGCTGGCACCCGCATCCTGGATCTCAACCGCGTCGGCAAGGATGGATTTTGCCTCCTTGGGGGTGCGGCCCTGAACCTTGAAGCCGCCAAAGGCATTGACTGACTGTGGGGTGAGGCCCAGGTGCGCGCAAACGGGGACACCGCGCTCCACCAGCATGCTGATGGTGTCACTGAGCCAGGTCCCGCCTTCCATTTTCACCATCTGGGCACCTGCCTGCATCAGGTGTGTGGCGTTCTCCATGGCCTGCTCTGGCGTGGTGTAGGTCATGAAGGGCATGTCGGCCATAACCAGCGAGTCCGGTGCGGCGCGGCAAACACACTCGGTGTGGTAGCCCATATGCTCAATGGTCACCGGGATAGTGCTGTCATGCCCCTGCAATACCATACCCAGGGAATCTCCCACCAGTATGGTCTCCGCTCCGGCTTCGGAGATAACCCGGGCAAAAGTGGCATCATAAGCGGTGATGCAGACAAATTTTTCCCCTGCGGCTTTCTTCTTGTCCAGGGTGCTGATGGTGACCTTACCCATACTGCTATCCGAAAAACGTGGGATTGAAGTAGTGGCGGCCGCTGTGAATGTCGAGCATGTAGTCCACCAGGTGTTTGTAATCCGACTCGCCGTTGGCCAGGTCGATTTGACTGGCATTCACGATCAGTAGAGGGGCGCCATCGTAATATAGAAAGAACTCACTGTACACTTCGTTCAAGCGCTCCAGATAGTCGCGATCTATGCCCTGTTCGGAGGCTAAACCGCGGCTATTGATGCGCGACAGCAGCACGTCGGTAGATGCCTGCAGGTAGATAACCAGGTCCGGCCGCGGTGCATCAATGGTCATCTGCTGATAGACCTTTTCGTACAGTTGAAATTCCTCCCGCTCCAGGTTGATACGGGCGAACAGGGGATCTTTTTCCACCAGGAAATCCGACACTCGCACCGGTTCGAAAATATCCACCTGGCGCATATCCTGTATTTTCTGTGCCCGCTGGAACAGGAAGAATAATTGCGTGGCCAGGGCCGCCTGTTTGCGGTTGCGGTAGAAATTTTCCAGGAATGGGTTTTCTTCGGTGTCTTCGAGCAGGGTGTCGTAGTTAAAGCTGGATGCCAGCTTTTTCGCAAGCGTGGTTTTGCCCACACCTATGGGGCCTTCCACGGCGATGAACGCCGGTGGTGTGCGCCCTTTGAGATCGATATTAATGGCCTTGCTATCGCGCATCCGGGCCTGGCTCTCCACTCTCTGCGGTCAATTGTCGTACAACTGCAACCCGGTCTTTTTCAGGTCCCCCGCGGGGCAGTCGCTTACTAATGTATCAAGATCTGTTCCGTCGGGCAGCACAAAATTCGCCGGGCAAACCTGCAGCAGCGGGTACAGCACGAAATTACGCTGGCCCAGGGCCCTGTGGGGTATTGTCAGGCGCTCTGTCTCGATTACCGCATTCCCGTAGAGCAGGATGTCCAGGTCCAGGGTGCGTGCCCCCCAGCGAACGTTGCGGGTGCGTCCCTGGACTTGCTCCTGTCGCTGTAATACATCCAGCAGGATCTCGGGGGTCAGTGCAGTCAGCAGCTTTGCCACCGCGTTGAGATAATCCGGCTGCGGCCCCGGGCCCACCGCGGCGCTGCGGTACACGCTGGACACCTGTTGTAGTCGGGAGTCCGGAAGTGCGGCCAGGGCAGTTACGGCGCTGCGCAACTGGTGTTCGGGGTTCTGCAGGTTGCTGCCCAGGGCGATATAGGCAGTGATCATGTACTGCGATTGGAGCGGCGGGTACGGGTGCGTCGTCCGCCGGGGCTGCCCTTGCCATCTGTAGCCTGCTGCAGGCGCTGCTCCATGGGTAATTCCTGGAATGTTGTCCACCAGCTGCCAAGGTTGCCGGTTTCTTCACCCGCCTGCTCTCGCAGCAGCAGGAAATCGTAGGCGGCGCGGAAACGCCGGTGATCGACCAATTCCGCCGCCTTGCGCCCGTGGTTGCGCTGCAGCCGCAACTGGAACTCCCAGATTTCCCGCATGGGCTGGCTGAAGCGGCGCGGAATGGAAATATGCCGTGCCGCCTCGGCGATGGTCTGATGCGCCGCGTTGTTCATGGCCACCATGGGCGGTTCGCCCTGCTGCTGCAGGTGAGTCGCGACTTTATTAGCCGTTGGCCACAGCAGCGCTGCCAGGATGAATGCGGGGGTCACTGGCTTATCCTGGGCGATACGCTGATCGGTATTGCCCATAGCGGCGCGCAGCAGTGCCAGGGCATGACTGTCGCGTTGCAGGGCCTCCTGGCTCTGTGGAAAAAGGTACTGCAGCAGTTTGTACTCGCGTAATTTATCCAGGGTGGCGGCGGCGTGCCCGGCGAGAAACAGTTTCAGGAATTCATCGAACAGGCGCGCGGCGGGAATCTCGGCCAGCAGGTGGGAGCAGCCGGGTATGGCCTTTGCCGTGGTCTTGTCTACGCTGAAATCGAGTTTGGCGGCAAAGCGCACCACGCGTAGCATACGTACCGGGTCCTCGCGAAAGCGCACGGCGGGGTCACCGATCACGCAGATGCTGCGGCGCTGCAGGTCTTCCAGGCCGTGCACGTGATCAAACACCTCGAAGTTGCCGGAATCGTAATACAGTGCATTTACGGTCAGGTCGCGGCGTACCGCATCTTCTTCCAGGGTGCCGTACACATTGTCGCGCAGCAGTAATCCGCTGGCGGACTGGCGGGAGTGATTGCCGCCGCGCTCCGTGCTGTCCTCGTCGCCGCTGTCGTGATGCCCACGGAAAGTGGTGACCTCGATGATTTCGCGGCCAAAGCGCACGTGCACGATACGGAAGCGTCGACCGATGATGCGGGAGTTGCGAAACAGCGCATGTATCGCCTCCGGGGTGGCATCCGTGGCGATATCGAAATCTTTGGGATGGCCGCCCAGCAGCAGGTCGCGCACTGCGCCACCCACCAGGTAAGCCTGGTGGCCCTGGCTGCGCAAGCGTGACATCACCTTCAGGGCGCTGTCACTGATATTCTTGCGGGAGATGCAGTGTTGGTCCCGGGGGATAACGTTCAATGGAGGTTTCGGCCTGTGGCGATGGTCGTTATGCGGCGCAGTTTAACATAGAAATTCCGCGGGAGTCCCCGGCGGGAGGCGGGTGTGTTGCGAGTCAGGGGGGGAGTGTGAATGATGGGGAAAACAAAGTTTTCCCCATCCAGGTCTCACGTCAGGAGTTATTGTTATTTCTAGGTGCTGTTATTGTTATTGGCACATATAAAAACACTTTTTATATGAATGCCCAAACTGTTAATAATGTAAATTTTACCTTTTTGGGCAATAGTTAGCGCCAGACGCAAACTGGCGTGGGCCCTACCCAAAAGCGGAAATTGAAGGGGAAGAAAACTTCCCCATCCAGGTCCATAGTGAAATATATTATTGTTATTGCGGTGACTATTTATTTTTATTGTTAGTACCGACCCGTATGAATGCATCGAGTGTGCCATGTTTATAAAAAACGTTTAAAAACAATCATATATCGATATTGGGCGGGTCTTTTGGATACCGCTATCAGTCATGGTGTTACTGAAATACTCCCGGTTGTGTAACGTGCTCAGCCCCGGGTAACGTTTACTGAGCGCCCGCCGCAGTGTTTTTACGCCGTGTCACGCCGCTGTTTTTGCTGCGGGGTATGCCGAAGCGTTGGCGGCGCTCCCACAGACATTTTCGGCTGACACCCAATTTCTGTGCTAATTCAGTTTCGCTCATGGAGTCCTGGTGTTCGAGCACAAAACGCTGGAAATAGTCCTCCAGGGACAGGTCCTCCAGGGGATCATTGGTGCCGCCACTGGTATGCTGCCTGGCGCTGGTAATACCCTGCTGGCCGCGGATACGGTTGATATTGACCAACTCAAGGTCAATACCCAGCTCCTCGTTATCTATTTCCTGACTGTCAGAGAGTATCACCGCTCGCTCTATGGCGTGTTTCAGTTCCCGCACGTTGCCGGGCCACTGGTAGGTGGTAATAGCCTGGATGGCGCGCGGTGACAGGCTCATAACCTGCTTGCCCAGGTTTTCGGCATGCATCTGTAGCATCTGTTCGGCCAGGTGCAGTATGTCCTTACCGCGCTCGCGCAGGGGCGGCAGTGACAGGCGCAGCACGTTGATGCGGTAGAAGAGATCCTGGCGGAACAGCCCCTCCGCGGCCAGCTTTTGCAGATCGCGGTGCGTTGCACAGATCAGGCGCACATTGACCTTGCGGGAGTGGACGGAGCCGATACGCCGGATTTCCCCCTCCTGAATAAAGCGCAGCAATCTAGCCTGGGCCTCCATGGGCAATTCGCCGATTTCATCCAGGAACAGGGTGCCGCCATCGGCGGCTTCGATCAGCCCCATGCGACTGGCATTGGCGCCGGTAAACGCGCCCTTCTCATAGCCAAACAGCTCGGATTCGATCAGCGTATCGGGTATGGCGGCACAGTTTACCGATATCAGGGTCTTGCCGGCGCGCCGGCTGTGCTCATGGACACTGCGCGCGACCAGTTCCTTGCCGGTGCCGGTTTCACCCAGCACCAGCACGGTAGAGTCGGTGGGGGAAACTTTCTCCACGTGGTCGAACAGGTTCAGCATGGCGGGACAGTTGCCCACGACACCCGTCATCCCCTGGGGCTTGTCGCCGGCGGCTACGCGCTCTTTTTCCTGTACAGCCCTGGGTGTGGGATGGTCGGCGATGATGCGCTGCACGGCACTCACCATATCCCCATGGTCGAAGGGCTTGGCAATGTAGTCCACCGCACCCATGCGCATGGAATCTACCGCGGAGCGCAGGCTGGCGTAACTGGTCATGATCAGTACCGGCACATCCCCGGCTTTCTTGATCAGGTCGGTACCGGGCGCGCCCGGCAGGCGCAGGTCGCTGATCACCAGGTCGAAGTCGCCCAGGTTGTGCTGTGTTTCCGCTTCCTGCACAGACCCCGATTCACTGACCTGGTAATCGTGGCGCTCCAACAGGCGCCGCAAGGCGGTGCGAATGACCGACTCGTCTTCGACTACGAGGATCTTCTTCATAAGATGTTACCTCTGTGTACCATTTGCACAACATACCCTTACAAAGGGCAATGTTCCAGCGTTGACGGGGTCAAAGTGGGGTGTGAGGTTACATATCGAATGTGGAACCGTAACTGCCCAGGGGTAACTGCAGGGTGAAGCGTGTGCCGGGGTTGGGACCGTCGGCGACGGGACTGGTCAACTGCACGGAGCCATTCATATCGCCCATGATGCTGAATACCAGAGCGAGACCCAGCCCGGTGCCCTCTCCCGGGTCCTTGGTGGTGTAGAAAGGTTCGAATACCTGGCTGTGCAGGTGTGGGGGGATACCGCAGCCATTGTCCTCCAGCACGATATTCACCCGTTGCTCATCTGTGGTGGCGGATACCCGGACGTGACCGAACTCATCGCAGGCATCCCGCGCATTACCCAGCAGGTTGATAAACACCTGCAGCAGTCGCTGGCTGTCAGCCAGTACCACCAGTTCCCGGTCGCATTCATTGCTGAATTGCACCGGCTTGGCCGCCTGGTCCAGGGTCAGAAGATGGACGGCCTCGTCGATACAGTCCGCCAGGTTGGAGGGGGTGAGTCGGGTGTCACCAGACCCGGATCCCAAATGGGAAAAGTTGACCAGCGACTCCACGATACGGGTCACCCGGTCGGTTTGCTTCAGGATGTCCTGTGCCATGTAGCGAATTTCTTCCGGGTCTTCCTCATATTCCAGGTTCTGCGCCAGGCACGCGATACCCGTTACCGGGTTGCCGATCTCGTGGGCCACGCCGGCGGCCAGTCGCCCTATGGAGGCCAGGCGCTCGTTATGCAGCAGTTCTTCCTCCAGCAATTCAAATTCGGTGATGTCCTCCACCAGGATGACCGTATCTGCGCTGGTGCTGCCGGCGTTTTCCTCGGCCATGGTCCTGTGCAGGCTGACCCAGCGCGCGACCCCATCGTCGTTTGCTACCTCGGTCTTGAGCAGGGTGTCCGCCGCCCCGCGCTGGAAGTTTCCGATGATGCCATCCCAGGGCTGCGGCAGTGAGGTCAAAAGGGATCCCAGCACTGCGCTCGGTTGGATGCCGGTAATCTGTGCCATGCTGCGGTTCCACATCAGCATCTCCCCATCGCCGCCCACCGAACATATCCCGATGGGCAATTTATCCAGGGTTTCGCGATGGTGTCGGCGCAGGTTGTCCAGGTCCGCGGCCAGGCCGGTAAGCTGGTAGTTGGCGCGGTCCAGGTTGCGTTCGATCAGGTGGATATCCTCGGTTTCACCATGTGCTCCGGGCAGGAAAGGTATGCAGCGCTCGATAATGCCGTGTGCCACCGCTGGACCCAGCAAACCGGACAGGTTGGCTTCCAGGCGCGCGCGCAGGCGCCGCAGTGCATAGGGGCGGTTCTCCTGCTCAGAAAAGCGCAATTCGTGTAATGCGCGCTGCACTTCCGACTGCGCTGTTCTCTCACCCAGGGCCGGCGCCAGGCTGGCACTGAACTGTTCTGCGTTGCGCAGGGACAGGCTCTGGCGAATGGGCCGGGCAAGGTCATCCATAGAGCAGATTTCCGCGGCAATCTTCTCGTCGGCGCTGGTCCTGGTCAGCAGGGACACCAGAATGAGCAGGCCGGTATTAAACGTAAGCGAGGCCATGGCCACGGTGGTCCACAGGTTGCCGCCGTCCGAGAACAGGCTGTTTTGTACCTGCAGCAGGATAAGGGGCTGGTAGCCAGTAGTTGGCGGCAACAGCATGCCGAACAGCCAGGTCAGCAGCCCACCGCACAGCCCGGCCAGTAAGCCCTTGCGGTTGGCCTTGGGCCAGTAGGGTGTGGCGATAAGGCCGGGCAGGAATTGCAGGGTACCAGTGAAGGCCACCAGACCAAGTTGGGTCAGGCTCTGCTTCCCACTCAGCGTAATGAAAAAAGTGTAGCCAGCGAGAATCAGGATGCTGATAACAAAGCGGCGCAGCCATTTGAGCTGTTTGTAGATGCTCTGCTCGCGGTCGATCTGTAGCAACCTGGACGGCAGTACCAGGTGATTGATGCACATATTGGCCAGCGCCAGGGTGGTAATGATAATAGTCGCGCTGGCGGCTGACAGGCCGGCCACGAAGGCCGCGGCACTGACCGGAAAAGAGTGCAGGGCGGAGCCTATCGCCAGCCCGCTGTAGTCCATGGGCAGGTCGTGACCCAATTTTATGCCGGCCCAGGTAATCGGCAGAATGGGCAGGCTCAGCAGTAGCAGGTATGTGGGCAGGCCCCAGGTCGCCTTGCGCAGGTGGCCGCTGTCGGTATTTTCTGCAAAAGCCATATGAAACAGGTGTGGCATGCACACCGCTCCGGCAAAGAACACCAGTAGCAGGGCGCGGGCGCTATCACCCTGCATGGGGCGCTCCAGGGCCCGATGCAACTCCGCGTTCTGCAGCAGCCATTGGTCCATCTCGGCGATACCGCCAAATACGGCGAAGATGGCAGCCAGCATCAGTACAAACATGGCCGCGAGTTTCACCAGTGACTCGAA
>Ga0316189_10006394_pt1 | contig 11226 bp, 10 predicted proteins | sample LowCovwburrow_MG_FD_204930 | JGI IMG/M metagenome (GOLD analysis project Ga0316189, IMG submission 204930) | Coastal sediment microbial communities from Maine, United States - Lowes Cove worm burrow | ecosystem: Environmental > Aquatic > Marine > Coastal > Sediment | place: USA: Maine... | reverse complement strand
CGGTTTTGATCCACGTCGCTACCCCGGTACCGCCCCCTTAAGTGAGCCGGAATCGCACTGGCTCTATGAAGAGATACGCAAGTTTAAACCGCACGCTATTGTCTCTGTACATGCCCCCTATGGTGTCCTTGATTTCGATGGCCCGCCTGTAGGGCCGAATCAACTTGGTCAGCTGCATCTGCATCTGATCGGCACCTATCCCGGTTCGCTCGGTAACAGCGCCGGTGTCCAGCATCAGATCCCGGTGATTACTGTTGAACTCCCCTATGCCGGCATCATGCCTTCAGAAGATGAGATGTCGCGCATGTGGATGGATCTGATCAGGTGGCTGCGTAGCAATGTGCCGAAAGAGAAAACCATCCGCGCCTATGAAAACTTTGATGCAACATCCCAGACACTGATGAGCGCGCCAGCAGATAAAAAAGAGCAGCAGCCTGTTATGCCGGTCGCAGAGGACTCCGCTGCCACTGCTGCTGAAATTGAAAGCGATAACAGCGAAATCCACGTGAACAGCGGAATAGAGAATTGATAAGCAGAGTCTTGAACCATAATTATTTCAAAGTGTTTGCCATGGCGCTGCTTCTGGCAGTTGCAACACCGGTCGATTCAGCAGTCTCAAACGCGCCTCGGGATCGGGCTTATCAGATTCTCAAACAGTCTGACCACCACGCTGTTGCTACGCTTGCCAAAGGTGATCGGGAGATTCTCTTGGGGCTGCTGGCGCTGGATCACGGCAACACCAAAGAGGCGATCACCATCCTCAGCAGCAGTGCTGTGCAAGGCGATCCGGTTGCATCAATGATCCGGGCAGAGGCCTACCGTCGTCAATCTGTTAAGGCAGCCACACGGGCAGGCACATATGCCCATGCCGTCAACGCAGATATCAACCGGCTGAAACAGGCAAAACTCAGTGCCGGCCTTGATGAAGCAGAGCGTCGTCTTGAGAAGTTTCTGGCTGTGATGGATAACAAACCGTCAGTTGTTATTGCCAAACCTGTGCCGGTTAGCGTTGAGGTTCCGGCAGTAGTTCCAACAGTCACTGAAACAGCTATTGCTACTGCAGACCCAGCTGTTGCTGATCCGTTGCTTGAAAGCGTTAGCAGCGCGATTGAAAACTGGCGCATCGACTGGCAGTCGCGTGATGCCGATGCCTACCTCAGCCACTATCACCCGGCTTTCTCCAATGCCAAACACGACTATAACTCATGGACGAGATATAAACGCCAGATCAACAGGAATAAAACATTCATCAACGTCGATGTCTCCAACATCAAAATCGTAAAAGAGATTGCAGATGGCCCTGAAGGGCAAACCGTAGTCGTAACATTTCATCAGAAGTACCGCTCAAACAACTTCTCTGCCAATGACCGCAAACAGCTCTATCTGACCCGCAACAGTCAGGAGGCAAGCTGGAAAATACGCTCTGAAGGCAGCGTTGGCAGTGCTCCACGCAAAAGCATAGTAAGACAACTGGCAATCAACAGCTCCGTAACAGAGAGCAGCACCAACAACAGCGCTGAGATGAAATGGGCGATCAATATTGCAGCCTTTGACACCAAAAGCCGTGCCGTTGAGATGGCCGCCTCGATTCTCATTGACGGCGAGCAGCAGCCTTTTGTCTCTGATGTGCCTCTCAACAGCAGAGATATCCACAGGGTACGCATCGGCATGTATGCCAGCAAAAGTGCGGCGGTAGATGCGATGATGCAGATCTGCCCGCAGCTGGATGTCAGCGACTGCTGGCTTGAGAACCTGCCTGATGACAGGCGTTAGAGCCGGCCGCCATGGCTAAATCAATTTTTGTCTGTCAGGCATGCGGTGCAGAGCATCGCAAATGGATCGGTCAGTGCCCCGATTGCAGTGAGTGGAACAGTATCAGCGAACAGGTTCTTGAAAGCAGCACGCAACGTGTAGGCAGCAAAGGTAAAGCACTGGCCACCTCACCGATTACCGAAATAAGCAGCCAATCATCACCGCGCCGCTCATCCCGCATTCAGGAGCTGGATCGTGTGCTTGGCGGTGGCATCGTGCCCGGCTCTGCCGTACTGATCGGTGGTAATCCCGGCATCGGAAAATCAACACTACTACTGCAGGCCGCCGCCAAACTGGCTGCCAGCAGCAAGAAGCCTGTACTCTATATCACCGGTGAAGAGTCGGTTCAGCAGGTTCACCTGCGCGGTGAACGTATTGATGCCATCGATAAAAATCTGCTTCTGGTCTCAGCCTGTGAGCTGGAATCGATGCTTGCTACCATTGATCAGATTAAACCGGAGACCGTGATTGTTGACTCCATTCAGACCACAGTCAGCAATCGTCTGACCAGTGCTCCGGGCACCGTATCACAGGTACGCGATTGTGCCGCAGCGCTGATTCAGAATGCCAAGCGCATTGGCCACGCCCTGATTCTGGTGGGTCATGTCACCAAGGATGGTGCACTGGCCGGCCCGCGCGTGCTTGAACATATGGTGGATGCAGTGATCTACTTTGAAGGTGATCACGGCCATGCCCACCGCATCTTAAGGGCGGTCAAAAACCGCTTTGGCCCAGCCGGTGAGATCGGTGTTTTCGAGATGACCGATCGAGGCCTGATCGGCATCACGGATGCCTCCCGCCTGTTTCTGGCTGAACGCAATAGCGACACACCCGGCTCTGTGGTACTGGCATGCATGGAGGGGACACGCCCGCTTCTGGTCGAGGTTCAGGCACTGGTTGCGCCTACCGTCTACTCCACCCCGAAACGCTCCGCTGTCGGTCTGGATGCCGCTAGAGTCGCCATGCTCACGGCAGTACTGGAGCGGCGCATTGGCCTGCCGCTCTCCCAATATGATGTGTATGTTAATATTGCAGGGGGCGCTCGCATTGCCGAGCCTGCTGCTGACCTGGCCGTTCTCATGGCTATGGTATCAGCCTTTCAGGAGAAACCGATTGCCGCAGATGTGGCGCTGTTCGGGGAGGTCGGCCTGACCGGTGAAGTTCGACCTGTAGGACAACCCGAATCCCGAGTTAAAGAGGCAGTGAATCTGGGTTTCTCACACCTGGTACTGCCGGGAGAAAATCACCAGAGGGTGCAGAAGGCAAATATCATTGCTAACATGCGCGACGAAAGTGCTCCTGCACTGCATTTGACAGCTGTAAAACACCTGTCTGATGCCGTACAGAAGTTATTGGCCTGAAAGGATTTCAGGTGCGTATTAACAGAGGCCAACATTGAATTTTGTTGATTATATTCTGATTGCAATTGTGGGACTCTCGATGGTCCTCTCGCTTTGGCGCGGATTTGTGCGTGAAGTGATCTCACTGATCGGCCTTGTTCTCGCTTTTCTGGCTGCCAGCAGACTCTCAGGTAGAGCCGGTGATTATTTAGGGCAGTGGATCGACAATGCCACCATCGCCGATGGTGCAGGCTTTGCCATAGTATTTGTGATTGTCATGCTCATCGTAGGCCTGATTGGTGCGGTGATTCGCAAGCTTGTTGATATCGCAGACCTGACTGCCACAGACCGCACACTGGGCATCTTCTTTGGCGCCGCACGTGGCATGCTGCTGATTGCACTCGCCTTTCTTGTTTATACCACCATCTCCAAACCCAGTTCGCCCTGGCTGAAAAACAGTATGCTCACCCCATATGCTATGGAACTCGGTGATATGCTTGGCGGGGTTATTCCTGAAGGTTACCCTTTCTCCCGTCAGGGGGCAGCCAAACAGCCTTCACCACAGCAGACCAAAGCCCGCTCGAAAGACCTGATTTCGGTCAAAGACAAGCAGGCACTGAAAGCAATCCTTGAAAACAGCACAAAATGAGGCCCCAATGAGTCTTGAATGCGACAACAACGACCATTTTAACGACGAATGCGGTGTATTTGGCGTATTTGATAACCCGGAAGCAGCCAATCTGACCTATCTTGGCCTCTATGCACAACAGCATCGCGGTCAGGAGTCTGCCGGCATTGTCTGCACCGATGGACATAGCTTTCACAGCCATCGCGGCATGGGACTGGTTGCCGATATCTTTCACAAATCGGAGATCAAAGAGCTTTCTGGCCACCATGGCATTGGTCATGTGCGCTACTCCACCTCAGGCGATTCAGGCCTGCGCAACTGCCAGCCATTCTCATTTGAGTATGCCCACGGTGGCATTGCCATGTGCCATAACGGCAACATCGTAAATGCACCGGAGCTGCGTAAAGAGCTGGAAAAAGCCGGCTCAATCTTCCAATCCACATCCGACACTGAAGTGCTGATTCATCTGGTCGCCCGCAGCAGAGCATCAACCATGACCGCACGTCTGACTGAAGCTGTCAAACAGCTGGCCGGCGGCTTCTCACTGCTTGTGCTGGTAGAGAAAAGACTGGTTGGCGTGCGTGATCGTGATGGTATTCGACCACTGGTACTGGGTAAACTTGATGACTCATGGGTACTGGCATCAGAGACCTGTGCTTTTGACCTGATCGGCGCTAAATATGTACGTGATGTCGAGCCGGGTGAAATGGTTGTTATTGAAGAGGGTGGCCTGACCAGCATCAAACCATTTGGCGATTGTGACCCTCACTTCTGTGTCTTCGAATATGTCTATTTCGCCCGTCCTGACTCCACCCTTGAGGGTGTGAATGTCTATAAAGCGCGTTACCAGATCGGCGTCGAACTGGCCAAAGAGTTCCCTGCTGAAGCAGACCTTGTTATCCCTGTACCTGATTCCGGTGTTCCACCAGCTATGGGTTATGCCGAAGCATCCGGCATCCCTTTCCAGATGGGATTGATTCGCAATCACTATGTAGGACGCACCTTTATTGAACCCAAACAGTCGATTCGTAACTTCGGCGTCAAACTGAAACTCAATCCAAACCGTAGCCTGATTGAAGGTAAACGTGTGGTTCTGGTGGATGACTCTATTGTACGTGGCACCACCAGCCGTAAAATTGTTGAGATGGTGCGTGCTGCCGGTGCTTCTGAAATTCATATGCGTATCTCCAGCCCGCCCACCAAACACTCCTGCTATTATGGTGTAGACACACCCGATGCAGATGAGTTGATGGCAAACAAGATGGATCTGGAAGATATGCGTAAGGCTATTGGCGCTGACTCGCTCGCCTTTGTCAGCTTTGATGGCATGTACAGGGCTGTCGGCAAGCCACGCTCACAGCATTGTGATGCCTGCTTCTCCGGTGACTATCCTGTGGCCATCGAAGGGCCGCGTTCACCTCAGCTCTCACTGCTCAAGATCCTTAACAAGAAGCGATGAGTCGGCGGCCGGCGGTCGTTCTGGTTCACGGCCTGTTCGGCTCCAGAAGGCTGTTATGGCTGGAATATTTCAAAGATGTTCGCCAATGCTATGAGGCCATGGGGCTACGGGTCATAGTGCCCGGCCTGCCATGGGCCGGATCGCTGGAGAAACGTGCCAGATCCCTTGCTGATCAGCTGAAAAATGAAAAGGGGCCACTGCATATTCTGGCTCACTCCATGGGTGGGCTGGATGCCCGCTTCTGGATCAACCATCTCGGTGGCGCTGAAAAAGTGGCAAGCCTGACCACACTGGTCACCCCGCACCGCGGTTCGCCTGCTGCCGACCTGGTCTGCAATTCGTTCTCACCCTTTCGGATTTTTAACGGTGTACAATCCCTGACCACAGAAAACATTCGCGACTTCAATGCACGCACCCCGAATCTAGCCCATATTATCTATCGCAGTTATACCGCAGCCCGACCACTTCATGAGTTACCATGGATTGTGCGCCGTTATGGCCGCCATATTCAGCAGATGGAAGGGGAAAACGATGCTCAAGTTTCTGTAGCTTCGGGCACATGGGGAACTCACATCGCCACTCTGCCCTGTGACCACTATGAGACTATTTTCCTTAATTTCTGGTTCAACCCCTTCAGGGCTCGAATAAACTACGATCCTATGCCAGTCTATCGCCAAATCGCAGAGTGGATTCTGACACAAGAGAAGTAGAGCCTGTTCACACGCTTATCACTATTAGGAAAAACAACTTAACTACTCTTTGCTCACCAATGCTGCTGATGCCTTAAATTCATGCTCCTTCTCTTCTGTTGCAGCCTGTGCAACCGCCTTTGCCTCTCCTTACTGTGAAGCTGCTGCCGCTGCAGGAGCGGGTTCAACAAACAGCCCCTCATAGGCCCATCCCTCCCGGCCATCATTCAAACGGATCTGGTGCCAGCCCCACTTTGTATCAAGTTTGGTAACTACATCCCCCTTTTTGACAGTAAACAGGACATCACCCTTTGCGCTCGGTTTGCTTCTGACGTTACCGAAATAGTTCATAACGGTAAGTTTCTCGCCACTCTCTGCTGGGGGTGCAACGGCTACTGGCGCAGGAACAGTACCCTTATCCACGACCGCTGTTTCAGCAGATGGTGTTTCAGTAACCGCAGCTTTAGCGACCTCTTTTTCCGCAACCGATGAAACGGCAGAGTTCTGCATAACCACTTCAGCTGAAGGCCACAAGGCCCAGAGAAGCAGCGAGGCAATAGCTATACCGATCAGTGTATGTCTGAGTTTGTAGGATTTTGAGCTCTGATCTGCACTCTCTTTCACATTAAGCTCGCTGATCCTGTAGACCCCGAACTCCTCCTCAATCGAGCGTATCACTTCAGCGGCTTTTTCTTCGCCGATACTCTCCTCAAGGTACAACACCTCTGAAGCAGGCAGCAGCTCATCAACGATCGATTCTCCGGCCAAAGGCTCAGACTCCCTGTGCGCTTGCTCAGAAGGGTTTTCCCGCTGCTCTTTGGCAAAGGCTTCCACCCGCTCATGCAGGCGGTGCATAAATTTATCCAGCCTGTACTGCAGCTCAATCTCAGCATTACCATCGTTGCCACTGAGAAGTCCCTTCTCTGTGGACATGAAATCGTCGAGGTGCGCCTTTAGCCGCTTTTTCCTTTCCGGATCGTCAAAGCCATGAGAACCATCCACTGTCACACTACTCATACAAATCACCTCGCTGCGTAATTAAGCTGAGACAATAGCCTGCTACAGAAATTGATACTGTGATCTGTGCCATAGTGGATAACGAAAGGAGCTGGATGGTTGCTTCCTGATTAAGTGGCACTCATTACTTACAAAAACAGTGCCCCACATCAACGCCTCTGCGCCCTTTGACACCTTCAGCGGGCAACCAGTAACGGACTTTCAATACTGTTTGGCAACTCACAGGCATCTCAACCTGAAACTGACCTGACCATCTGGTACTATTTGGATCAAACTGCTCTCTTCGCTTTTGAGCTCTTCTTTCAGCAAGCACCATACCTACTGCCCCGCCAGCGACAGTGGCGATCCGGCTGGTCGTACCAATGTTATTATTGCGAATCTCGTCAAGAAGCACTCCGGCAGCCCCGGCAGTGGCAGGCAGATTATCGGATTCGTGTTCGGTGAGAGCCCCCTGACTGGATGATACAGGCATGATTTTACGATCATCCGATTCAAACCATGCATCGATCACACCAACATCCCATGGTGTGCGCGACATATCCACTTTCACGCTCAACTTACCATCTTCAATGCGTTGCAACTCCACGTCAAAATAGATTTCACCCCATTTACGTGAGGCCTCACAGATCCCACTTTCGAGAATATCTCCATTGTAGGTAGAGAGTGCTGCTTCGTCTTTTTTTCCGGACAGTGAAGCACAAGAGGCGAGCATCATCGCAAGAATCAGGAGTTGTATAATGCTACAGTTGCATCTGAACATAACAGACCTCAAAGCAGAGTGATCAAAACGAAATCAACAGATCAGAGCCTGTTACTATTATAGCACATCACAGGCTGCTATCTAAGCAGAGTGGCTCCGGCATTAACCCGGAAAGGTGTTATCGCGCAACCGGTTTGGCTGATGATTTCGAATAGCGGGGAGACCAGTCGTAGCGATCAGATCTCACCCGCGACCAGTAGAGATTGCCAGAGTGACGCCAGCCATCGAGCACAATACCCGATGCAAAGGGTGCCCCTTTAAAGGTCACCACCACCGATGAATGCTCGCGAAGATCACTGTTTTTAAAGGCAACGGCAGAGTGAAAATCAAACTGTTTTGCATCCATCTCCTGCAATTTTTCAAGCAGATCATCAGTCCAGTGAAAGCAGAGACCACGCTCCCTGATACCAAGATTAACCAGAAGATTATGCTGACGGGGTGAACCGGAAATTCTGTAGCGATCGGCCAGCTGGTTCGTATATTCAACAGCAACCGCTGCAACCTGCTGCGCTGCGGAGTGATCGATCCCGTGGTGAAGCTTAAGAAGATCCCGGCTTAATGCCTCAATCTTTCGCACTGTCTGATCTTCATTCAGAGGCTGATGTGACGCACATCCGGCTGTGAAAAGAAAGAGTAGTGGCACAATGAAACCGAGCAACCTGATCAGTCTGATCAATCTGAAATCCCCCATAAGCAACAACATCGATGCGCCACTCTAGCAGATTTCCCCTACAAGCTTACAGGTGGAGTCGAACCCCGATTATGGCTATGCTTCGCAACGATTTAATATTTGATGGATGCGATCAGGCGCTTGAACTTTTTCACGCTCTGATATGTGCACCACTGCATCACAACACGAAAAAGTTCAAAGACGTGAGTGAGAGGCTAGATAATGGAAATTGATGTAAGAAAAGTGGCGATGTTATCCCGCATTCGCCTGACCGATGATGAGGCTGCCGAGCTTGGCCCCCAGCTCTCCAGCATTCTGGGTTATGTAGAGCAATTAAGTGCTGTAGATACTGATGGTGTCAAACCAACAGCACATCCTCATGATGCAGCGATGCCGCTGCGTGCCAATGTGGTGACCAATGGCAACCGCCGTGAAGAGCTGCAAGCCCCAGCCCCCAAAACAGAATCAGGCCTCTACGTTGTGCCGAAGGTGATCGAATAATCATGCCATTTTCCTCATTATCAGACATTCAGAACCGTTTAAGCAGTGGTAAAACCACTGCCGTTGAAGTAGCGCAGCTCTACCTTGAGCGCATTGCCACCTATAACGATGGCCTTAATGCCTTTGTACATATCGATCCGGCCCATGTTCTGGCTCAGGCAGAAGCATCGGACAAGTACCGCGCCGAACACGATGCACGTCCTCTGGAAGGGCTGCCCATTGCAGTCAAAGATATCTTCTGCACACAGGATGGTCCTACCCAGTGCTGCTCAAATATCCTTAAAGATTTCCATGCCCCTTATGACGCCCACGTCATCACAAAACTGAAAGAGGCCGGTGCTGTACTGGTGGGTAAAACCAATATGGATGAGTTCGCTATGGGCTCATCGACTGAAACCTCTGCTTTTGGCGTCTGCCGCAACCCATGGGATACCGATCGCATCCCCGGCGGTTCATCCGGTGGCTCAGCTGCTGCTGTTGCAGCTGCACTCACACCTGCTGCCCTTGGCACAGATACCGGCGGTTCAATCCGCCAGCCTGCAGCCGTGACCGGCATTACCGGTCTGAAACCCACCTATGGTCGAGTCTCACGCCGTGGCATCATCGCCTTTGCCTCATCTTTGGATCAGGCAGGACCGATGACCCGCACTGTTAAAGACTGCGCTATGATCACCGCTGCGATCTCCGGTCACGACTCCGCGGATGCGACATCAGTTGCAGATGCTCCGGCCGTTGATTGGCTTGCAGCCTGTGACGCAACCGACATGAAAGGCCTGAAGATCGGCAAACCCAAAGAGTATTTCGTTGATGGTATGGATCCTGAGGTTCGCGCATGTGTTGAAGCTGCACTGAAGCAGTGTGAAGCGCTGGGCGCTGAAATCATCGATATCAGCCTGCCGAACACCGAGCATGCAGTAGCAGCCTATTATGTTATTGCCCCTTCTGAGGCTTCTGCCAACCTGTCACGTTATGATAGTGTGCGTTTCGGACACCGCTGTGAAAACCCGGAAGATCTTCTGGATATGTACACCCGCTCGCGTGATGAAGGTTTCGGTTCAGAGGTGAAACGTCGTATTCTCACCGGTGCTTTTGCACTCTCATCCGGTTATTACGATGCCTATTACCTTAAAGCCCAGCAGGTGCGCACACTGGTTCAGCAGGATTTCATCACAGCCTTTGAACAGGTAGATGTGATTGCCACCCCGACATCTCCGATTACCGCCTTTAAACTGGGTGAGAAGACAGATGATCCATTGACCATGTATCTCTCCGATATTTTCACCATCGCTGTGAATCTGGCCGGTCTGCCAGGGCTGTCACAGCCATGTGGTTTTGCCAGCGATCTGCCGGTCGGCCTGCAGTGGATTGGTCCGGCATGGCGTGAAGATGCTATTTTGTCAGCTGCGGCTGCCTATGAAGGAGCTACAGATTGGGCAACCCGATCGCCTGTAGCATTTGGAGGTGAGTCATGAGTTGGGAAGTTGTCATCGGACTGGAAGTACACTGCCAGCTGAATACTGATACCAAAGCCTTCTGTGGCTGCTCCACCGAATTCGGAGCCGAGCCGAACACACAGACCTGCCCGGTCTGTCTGGGTATGCCCGGACAGCTGCCGGTGCTCAACACCGTGGCTGTTGATAAAACCATTCTCACCGGTCTGGCCATTAACGCCGATATCAATCTGGAATCGAAATTTGATCGTAAAAACTATTTCTATCCGGATCTGCCCAAGGGCTACCAGATCTCTCAGTTTGCCGTGCCGATTGTTGTCGGTGGTTATATCGATATCCCGACCAAGGACGGCGGTGAAAAACGCCTCGGCATCACCCGCATCCATATGGAAGAGGATGCAGGAAAATCGATGCATGAAGGGCTCGATGCAGTCTCTCACATCGACCTGAACCGTTCGGGTGTACCACTGATGGAGATCGTTTCCGAACCTGATATGCGCTCTGCTGATGAGGCGATCGCTTACCTGAAACAGCTGCACCAGCTGATCCGCTTCCTCGGTGTGTCCGGTGCTGATATGGAGAAGGGACAGTTCCGCTGTGATGCCAATATCTCGGTGCGTCGTCCCGGTGAGCCTTTCGGTACCCGCACAGAGATGAAAAACATGAACTCATTCCGCTTCATCAAACAGGCGATTGAGTTCGAAGTGCTGCGTCAGATCGAAATCATTGAAGATGGTGGCGAAGTGGTACAGGAGTCACGTCTGTGGGATTCGGTGAAATGTGAATCCCGCTCGATGCGCAGTAAAGAGGAAGCACATGACTACCGCTACTTCCCTGAACCTGATCTGCCACCGCTGCGCGTTTCACAGCAGGAGGTTGATGCCATCAAAGCAGGCATG